>Ga0209101_1001840_pt1 | contig 14916 bp, 14 predicted proteins | sample ConPoolayeCmetaG_FD_185481 | JGI IMG/M metagenome (GOLD analysis project Ga0209101, IMG submission 185481) | Hot spring microbial mat communities from California, USA to study Microbial Dark Matter (Phase II) - Cone Pool mat layer C metaG... ...
CTCAGCCCGACCAGTTCCGCGGCTTTCACCAGCTTTAGAACCCCTTCCTTCACCTGACTCAATACCACTAATCTCTTCCGTTCTTTTCTGCTCAAGGTCAGTACTCCCATCTGGCACCCCTTCCAAGGACCTCATGGGGACATTTCTATCGAGTCTGCAAGGGGACATTTTCATAGAGTCGCGACACTGGAAGGCTTTTAAATGGTACTGCCTGTCAAAGAAACACTATAATGACATTCGGCGCTATGTCCGGCCATGGAGGATCTGGAGTCCGGCGACGCTCGCCAGAGCGGAACAGTTGTTGCGGCACGCGATACGGGCCGCTGCAACAGCCTGGCACGCTACAGCCGGCACGCCCTTCGAACTTCAGGTCAGGGCTTGGTTGGATTGGCTGAATGCGGAAATACAATGGTTGCGTCCACCCACATTCATCTGTGCCAGCAGACCAGCGCCCTGGCAACCGCTGGTGCATGACAACTGTTTCGGGTATGGCAGCTTTGCATGGACCGATTTCCTGAGCTTTTTCGAAGCTTTGCCTTACGACAAAGGACTCAGATTATTTGCTACGGTGAGTAGAACCGCACGCGAAATCATCGTACAGGTGCGCGAAGAAAACGTGAATATGCCCGCGCTCCTGGCCCGCTGGAAGGCTTGCCGAGGCCACCCTGACCAGACTGGCTTTGTGCGGCTTTTTTTCGATACGGAGAGAGATACGCGCCGTCTCCAGATGTGGTGCATTTTTCCCCGCGGCACCCATGTGGTCTACCGTGAAATGCTTGTCCTTGGCAGGCAGGATTGCAATCTGCTGGCAGCCAGGTTGGCTGAGGGTTGGCGGACAACTTTCGACTACGACGCGCACTCCTGGCGGCTCGCGATGAAAATCCGGCTGGATCGGCTCGGAAAACCACTTGGGCCCGGGACCGTTTGGGGATTCAACATCGCCGCCAATACGCACATAAAAAGAAATCATGCAGTTGCCTGGTGCAAGGGTTACGAAGTCGGCCCGGGAAATCCGGTGCGGATGGGTAAAATAATCTTTCAATAGCCACCGCAGTAATCGAAATTACCAGGAGGAGGAAGAGTTGAGCCGTAAAATTGCTATGGATAACATCTGTCTGCGTCCCACTCCCCGGCTCGGTCACACGGAGTACTCGATGGAATACCATACGACGCTAAACGAACGTTACGGCGGCAATATTTATGACGCCTGGGAGTTCGATTTACTCTGGGCTACCAACGATGGACCGATGGACTGGCGCAAAGGGCGCTGCACGGACATGGGGCATGCCGTTTACGCCTATAACGGCAGCGACCGACGCGACTCACAACCTTGTCCATTTACCGACGTCGAAGAAGTCTACGCCTTCGACCCCTCCGAAGAATACGGCGTGCCGGACCACAGGGAACTCGTGCGCTACTATGAAAACTGGTACCGCCAAAGCCAGTCCGCCCACCCGGAACAGGTCATCCCCGGGGGCTACTACAAGACTGTTATGTCCGGCGCGATTCAGGCGTTTGGCTGGGATATGCTCCTCCTAGCAGCGGCGGATCAGGAGCGCTTTGCCAAAGTGTTGCAAAGATTTGGCACCTACACGGCAATCTACACGCAAGCTTGGGCCGAAACCTCGATCGAAGTTTTCATCCAACACGACGACATCGTCTGGACGGAAGGCCCGTTCCTTCATCCCGATTTCTACCGCCAGGTCATTTTCCCGTTGTATGCCCAAATGTGGCGACCGCTCAGGGATGCCGGAAAGAAAATTCTGTTTTGCTCCGATGGCAAATACGACATGTTTATGGGCGACATCGCCGCTTGCGGCACCGATGGCTTCATCTTCGAACCGGTCAGTGACCTCGACGCTCTTGCGGAACGTTTTGGTCAGACGCATTGCCTGGTGGGGAGCAAAGTGGACTGCCGTACTATGGCGTTTGGAACTTGGGAGCAGGTGAAAGCCGAGATGGATGCAACCTTTGCGGTCGCGCGTAACTGCCGCGGCTACATTTGGGCGGTTGGAAATCACATCCCCGCCAATGTTTCCGACGAAATGTGCCTACGTTACATTGATTACCTCCGCGCAAACTGGAAGCGGTAATAACCCGACAATTTTCCAGCCGCAGAAACGGCCACAGTCAGCGATCCCCGATTCTGCGTTTGATAATAGCCGGGTTGTATAACAGCTCAGGAAACACAGTGATAAGACTGCAAAGGAGCTTGAAGGCTAAACACAAAAAGTGAAGACGGAGGATGTGAGAAAGAGGCCATCTTAATCCCAGATTTTGCGTTTGAGAATTGGCAGATATTTCTATCGTGCTGCGCGCAAACAAGTTGAAATGCAATGCTGTTGCACATCTTTTGCACCAAAATGTGAAAGCCGCATCTGAAGAGAAAAACAGCCTATTCTCACACCCTTCGGGATTGTCGAAAACGGGCAATCTGCTGCGTTGCGGGAGGTTCGCAGTATGCGCATACACCTGCACCTCCCGCGCCTTGCATCTTGCTGTTTTGGCCAATCGCAAAATCTGGGTTAATCCCAAAATGCGGCTAGAACCCGGCTTGAAATAGCTGATTCAGTACCGGCCCCAGCAAAATCAGAAACACGGCGGGGAAAATAAAAAGCAACAACGGAAACAGCATTTTTACCGGAGCCTCATTGGCCAATTTTTCAGCCCGCTCGAAACGGCGTTGCCGAATCTGATCGGACTGAATACGGAGAATCGTCCCTATGCTGACCCCCAGCTCGTCGGCCTGAACGAGCGCATTTACCACCGACCGCAGGTCCGGCAAATTGACGCGCTGACCGAGGTCACGGAGCGCTTCGCGCCGCGTCTTGCCCACCTGGATCTCGCGGATGACACGGATCAGTTCCTCCCCCAGCGGATCAATCTTGATATGCTCCACATGGCGTTGCAGGGCAGTCATGAAATCAATGCCCGCCTCCACCGAGAGGGTCAGAATATCCAGCAGAAAGGGCAGCGAGCGTCGAATGCTGTTGTGCCGTGTTGTCAGCGCGCGGCGCAGCCAGATTCCAGGAAAAGCGTACAACCATAGCGGTCCCAAAAGACAAAGCGGTACGATCATCCGTTGAAGAAAGTGCGGCACGCCGGGAGCGCGCAGTAGAACGGCCACCAGAAGCATCCAGAGCAAGCCCGGGCCGACCGGCAGCAGCACCCGCAAGGCAAGGAATTCGTCAGGCGATAGCAACCCCTCGAAACCAGCGGCCACGATGCGTCGTTTGAGGTTAGCCCGTGCAAGATCGAAAGGCCGCGAGCGAAAGACGGGAAAGAGATTCGGCGCAAAAGGCAACAACATGCGAAACAACAGCGGCAAGCGGCGCTCCTGGCGGCGGCCGTCGGCAAGCGTGATATAAGTGATTTGACTTGCCAGGCTGGCGCAGTTCCACGCTATGCCGGCCGCCGCCAGTGCCCAAAGCAGGCTCAATAAGATGACAGGGACAGGGTCCATAGTCCGACTCTACACGTCAATGTTGATGATTCGCCTTATTATCAACGCGCCCAGCGCAATCAGGCCGGCCACCAGCGCCATGATTACGATCCCCAACGTCGAGTGCAAAAACGGCAGCATCATGTCTGGATCAACCATCAACATCGCCACGCCAATGACAATGGGCATGATGCTCACCACGACCCCTTGTAAGCGGCCTTGTGCAGTGAGGGTACGAATCCTGTTTTCGATCCTCAGACGTTCGCGAATGGTAGCTGAAATTTTCTCGAACACCTCGGTCAAATTGCCGCCGGTCTTGCGCGCGGCTTCCACGGCGGCCACTAACAATTTCACGTCATCCCCCCCTACCCTTTCGGCCAGACTGGCCAGCGCCTCGGAGAAATTGACGCCAACGCGAATCTGACGAAGAAAAACGTCAAACTCCTGTGCAATCGGGTTTTCACCTTCCCGCACCACACTCTCGAAGGCCTGCACAATACTGAAACCAGCCTTGAGCGCGTTGCTCATGTTAACCAGTGCATCGCCCAGCTGGACATTGAATTTGGCCAGCCGGCGCGCTTTTAAAACTTTGACCATGCAGGCCGGCAACCGCAGCGCCAGCAGCGCCGCTATGGCCCCCGCACTCATCCCCACAAAAAAGCCTTGCGTGGAACGCAAACCTCCGAAAAGGATGAAGATGCCGAGAAAAGCCAGCCCGGCTGCGATCCATCCCAACTCGGCAATGCGACGAGCTGGAATGAAAAGGAACACGTCTTCAAACTGACGGGCCACCTTTTGCGAGTATGTCCCCGAGTAAGCCTCCATGCCGGCCCGCAAATCCTCAGCGAGAACCCACGCGAAACCGGCGCAGCTGACTGCAAACAGCAGCGGAATAATAATCAACAAAAGCATGTTTAGTTCTACCGTTGTAGTGGGTCAAAAATGCGACGGTTAAGCGTCAACCCATGAGCGGCAACTTCTTCAATAAATGTGGGCACACAGCCAGTGGGACGAAAATGACCGGTAATTTTGCCATCCGGCCCCACGCCGGTCTGCACGTATTCGAAGAGGTCCTGCATCGTAATTTGGTCACCTTCCAGCCCCACGATTTCAGCCACCCGCGTAACCTTGCGCGAGCCATCTCCCATACGAGCCGTATGAATGATTAGATGAATGGCCGCAGCGATCTGCTCGCGAATAGCACGTACGGGCAGGTCCATACCCGACATCAACACCATGGTTTCCAGGCGCGAAATCACGTCCCGCGGCGAGTTGGCATGGATCGTAGTCAGCGAGCCATCATGCCCCGTGTTCATAGCCTGAAGCATGTCGAGCGCTTCGCCGCCGCGGCACTCACCGACAACGATTCGGTCCGGACGCATGCGTAACGCGTTGCGCACAAGGTCGCGGATCGTGATCGCCCCTTTGCCCTCGATGTTGGGGGGACGCGCTTCCAGCCGCACAACATGCGTCTGTTTCAATTGAAGCTCTGCGGCATCCTCAATGGTAATGATCCGTTCATCGGGCGGTAGATAGCTGCTGAGAACATTAAGAAGTGTCGTCTTGCCAGAACCGGTTCCGCCGGAAACAATTATGTTTTTCCGCAGACGCACACAAACCCGCGCAAACTCCAGGATGGCCGGACTCAGTGTGCCGAATCTAATCAGGTCTTCGCCTGTGAACGGCGTTTTGGAGAATTTGCGGATCGTCAAGCACGGTCCCACCAGCGAAAGCGGATGGATGATTGCATTGACCCGAGAACCATCGGGCAGACGCGCGTCCACGTATGGCTGGCTTTCGTCAATGCGCCGACCAATGGGCGCCACAATGCGCTCAATGACCGCCAGCACCGAATCATCATCCATGAAGCTGCGATCTGTCAGGACAAGTTTGCCTTTCTTTTCGACGTACACCTGATTGGGCCCGTTTACCATGATCTCGGTTATCTCGGGGTCGGCAAGCAGGTCTTCCAGCGGGCCGAGGCCCAAAGCTTCATCGCAGATTTCTTTCACGAGCGCATCCGGACTGATAGAAGCCGGTAGGCGCGATCGCACCTCGGCGACAATTTTGCCCACGGTTTGGTAAGCCCTCTCCCGCAGTTCTTGAGCGTCAATTCCGGATACGGTCAGCCGCTTCAAATCGAGCCGCTCGATCAATTCCCGGTGAATCTGCCGTTTGATCGACCGTTTTTGTTCTCTCTCCCGGATGCCAACCTGAACTCCAACAGCCGGCTCAGGCTTACCTGGAGGTTGGGGCGGTGCCAAAACCGCCGCTGCCGCTGCAGTTTCAGACGAGGCCGGTTCGAGCGTGATGACAAACGGGCCGATACCGATTTCGTCGCCCACACCCACCGGCGCCCGTCCCCGTACGCGTCGTTGCCCCAGGTACGTCCCGCAGGCCGCGTCGAGGTCTTCGATCCAGCACCCCTCAGGTCTCAAAGTCAGAATGGCATGGCGCGGTTCTATGTCGGCATGGCTTAGACAGATCGCGCATTCTTCGTCCGCGCCAATGGTGTATACCCCCGGTTCCACTTCGAAGCGCACCGGTTCGCGTTCAGGCCTTTTTACCATTAATCTGAAGAACTCCGGCATCGCCCAACCTCAGCCAGCAGCGCAGCCGCCACACTCATAACCCCTTCTTTTCCCGGATAGTTCTCTGCCGGTACAAGTTCAAATCGGGTAACTCGCTCGTCAGTACCCTGAAGTTGACTTCAGGCAAATCCCGTTCGAAAGAGGCATCGCTCGGATTACGGAGGGACAAAGTCAACCGTCCCTGCATTTGCTGCGCGAAAACCAGCAACTCAGCCTCCCGAGGTGTCACTTCAAGAGTAACCGTGCTATAGCCCGAGCCGCTGCGCGCCGCTGCGCCGCGCGCTGTGCGGTCGCGGGCCAACTGCTGGCCAGTGGCCAGCACAGTCACATCTTGAAGCACCGTAAGCGTGACAGCTTCCATTGCACCCGGAACAGTCTTGTCTGGAAACGTAAAAGTTCCCAGCACGTCCACGCGATCGTTCGGCAGAATCAGTCCGCTGACGGCAGCCGCGCCGCTGATCGCCAAAGACACAGCGCGCATGCCGGGCCGAATCGTGCTGGCCAACCCCTGAGCTTCGGGCGCGCCGCCCTCGATTTCGGACCAGAGAATGGGACGCCCTTTCCTGAGCGCAAACTCGGTTTTTTTTCCAAGAATCATCCGGCCTTCATTCTTGCGCACAACTTGGTCGGGGGCCGAAGCCTCGAGCATTTCGGCCAGATCAAGGTCGGCCGCTTTCAAGGTTGTCCCAGCGGGGACATCGCGGGCGGCAACCACGACTTCAATTTTGGCGGCGGCAGCAGAAATCTGCCGAATTCGCTCGGCCACTTCACGTTCCTTGCCCCGCAAATACTGAAAAGTAAGAAAGAAAGCGACCACGGCCACTGCCACCGATGAAAGCAAAACAATTTTTTGGTTCATAGCACTCCTTACCGTCCGACCATGTCTGTCAACCCGAACGCTCTTGCTTTCGCCAAGCCCGAAGGGTTCGAGAATTGGTTCCTTTGCTCTTCAGATGCTGGTTTCACTTTTCTGTGCAAACAATGCGCAAAACCGCATTGTGTCCCGACTTCTTCGCGCGCAGTGTGTTACGAATACCAGCCAATTCTCAGACGCAAAACCTGGATTGATGCCCCCAAGATTATGTCCGCTTTGCGGTGACTCACAGTTTCCATGGTTACCAGCCGCAACACTTTTTGTCGCAAGACTTACCATGCCAGCCGTCCGATCGCTACCACGTCAGCGCCTAGTATGCCTGGAGCTGCCTCTGATGCAATAATGTAATCCGACTCCCCGCGGGCGGCATAACGCCTTCCACCAGCAGGCAGCAAATCTCGGTCGCTTTCAGGTACACCTCCAGCCTCCTTTTCCGTTCAACACCGGAAACCGCCGGTAAAGCCGGTTGCCAGCCCTGGGCTTCCAGACTTGCCCGAAAAAATGCCGACACTGCGGAAGGATCCGCAGGCGCCGTGGCTACCGCAAGACTTACCCGTGTTCTCGTATCTTCAGCAACTAGCAATGGTTTCGATCCCGGATACGATGGCAGGTCCGCCGGCCACGAATCCCCCGGAGGCTCCCGCCCGCGCTGGGCATCCTCTGCTGACTGTTCAAAAGTGAAAACAATGGTCTGAATCGGAAAATCAAGCTGCACAGCCAGCAGGCGGGCTGTACGCCCGCCTATTGCCACCGTCGCCTCTGCCATGGAAGAGCCTGCCATCTCGAAACGAACTTCCGGATAAACACCTTGCAAGCGTCTCACTACTTCGGCAAGAGTTTCCGGAAAAGCCCAGACCTTCAAATCGCCTTTGCGTCCGTTGAGACGCACTTCGGCTTGATAGGCCTCCTTGGCGCCGCTGGCAAGCAGCGCTTCCCTGGTTCCTGCGCCACCTGCTCTCCAGCGTAAAAACACGCGGGCTTCGACTACCGAAGCCGCCAGGGTCAATCCAACAGCAACAACTCCTGCCACGCGGAGGCATGAGGAAGGTCTTAATATAGTCCAGTTGTCCACGTCAGCCACACGCAACATTTCACGTCAACGGCCTCCCGATTATAAAGCAGACTGCGCACAATCGGCAACAGAGGCACCTTTCGTTCCTCCGTGACGCCGACAAGACCGATTCTGTTAACGGGATGAACAGCGTGCCGGAGTTCCTCAACGGCGTTCTTGGGCACGCTCTCGAAAGCCGTCCACTCTTCCGGCGTGGCAGCTGCCTTGTTCACGATAACGTGCCGAAAATCATCGGGATTGGCGACGGTGTGAGTATCGTCGCGGGTCAGCGGGCTTTCGTCGGGGCCGGGCAGCCAGTAGCGGATATACTCCGGCGACGCCAGCGCCTCCACGCTTTGCATGGCCAACTGTCCGGCCTTTTCGCGCGCCTTCACAAGCGCCTCATTTTGTACCCGCGCCAGGCTGACTGCCTGCAGCAGGCCTCCGGTCAAAGCCAGAACGGCCACCAGAGCAATCATGAGCTCGACCATGGCGCCTCCCGTTTTCAATATCGCATGTTCTCCGGCTGGTTTGGTTTTCACGCAATCGGTCCCGTTATGAACGCATTCCTAGTGACCGCGCCGCCGCCCGCCTCCGTCTCTACCCCCGCTTCCCCCGCCAAGCTTGCAGAGCGCGCTGTTCTTGCTCAGCCATTCGACGCCTTCCTGACGGAAAAGCGGATCTTCCCAGACAACCAACTGCCGGCAATACCAGCAAGGGTAATCACGCGGACCGTTGGCCATGTAGTCCGGCAAATGCTTCTCGATGTGGCGACGCCATTCGAGGTCATACGTGCCGCCCGCAGGCGCCGAGGAAGCATCTATCGGGATCAACCGAACATCGCGAAATGCGGGAAGCACCAGCCCGAAAGCGTTGGGGCGCTCGCTCATACCAAGAAAACCAAAAGGTTTGGCCGCCGCCGTCCAGGTTATCGTGCGCTGAGAAGACCGCCCCCCGGATCCGGGCGTAACACGCCGGGCTTGCGCCTCAACCCGTACAGCGGCATCCGCGCCGGCATAGTCATACTGCGGCTTGACGGGTCCTGTGGCGGGAAAGGGGTCTTTTCCGGTCAGAGCCATGGCGTCCCAAGTGGTCCATACATTCGTGTTGTAAGCGTACCAGACGGCAAAAGTCGTCCCTGTCTGCGGGAACACATCGAACCCTCGGTCTGTGGCTATGCCGGAGAACACCGACCACGGCACCTGCTGCGCGAGCGAACAGACCTGTTTGGTCAAGCCGAGCCCAAAGAATTCGCTGTTCATGTGGTACATGTGCCGAATTTCCGGCAGCGGCGGCCACCAGCACGGAAAGAAATTGCGGTACTCTTCAAGCAGGTGGGGCGCGTGCTCATAAAACCAGCACCAATTGCGGCCGGCAATGGCTTCGTAGAAGTCGGGCATCAGCAAGTAATGCCCGCCGGAATAGTCGCTATAGTAGCGGGCGTTGTCCGGACCGGCAGCAACCCCGTCATCGGCGATCAAATCCAGCATGTCTGCATACTCCTCCCAGCAGCCCGGGTAAGGCTCAGGAAAAAGCATCTCGCCATCAGGACCTGTGCGGGCAGGATAATCGTGGCGTACTGCGTCCGCGTGTTCCCGCAGCATTGCCGTGAAATCGTCATTCTGGTGTATGCCGTTGTTTTTCGCCGCCTGCTGGGCAGCCATCAAAGCTATCATGGGACCTACAAAACACAGCCGGGCCTGCACATTCATGATCGCCTCCGCCCCCTCGGGATTGCCCGTAACAATGGCCAAGGCGTGCATGATGTTCAGATCGCCGATGAGGTTAAGAGCGACCCCCTGCCACCGCGCGGCAGCCAACGCGGCCGCGTCGCCCGCATTCCGACTGACCGACTTGACGTAGATGAGCTTGTGTAAATCGAAGTTCCAGAGCACCACAAAGAAGAGCACGACCAGGACTAAAACCAGAAACAACAGGGTCTGCCCCGAGCGTAAGGATCTGCGCCGCTGGACACCCCCTCGTACAGCGGCCGAGCGTATCGAGTCGAAGTTGACCATGTCAGTTTGCCCCATGGACATCGTCCTGCAACCGCGGCTGCCTGCTCAGCACGGCAATCAAACAACCGAAATAGTGTCTGGGCACCGTGCCCGGTTCAACGCTGCTCGTCGTCAATATAAAGCGGATAGTGACTTTCCATTACAACGGCATCGGCCAACCGTACAAAGTCATCAGCGTAAAAGGCACGGTGCATGGGACAGCGAAGCGGATATTTCTGGGAAACCTCGACTCGCATTTCCGGACAAAGCAGTTCTCCGGGACCGATCAGAGATACGGTCTCCACTGCGTGCCTGATAGAATCCCAATCTTCATAGTCGAGCACGTGCCGGGCACGCGCAGCGTTAGGGCTGTCCAGATACTCGGGTATGCGTCCGCGCTCGACTTCGTACTGGGCTGACACCGGTTCGGTGCTCAACAAGCGTGACCATACCAGACCCGGCTGTAGTTCAGCGAGTTGCCGGCGCAGAAAATCATCGCGGTTTTCGAACTCCGGCGTCACCAGGCGGCCTGCATTGGCGGCTGCGGCCACCCTGACAACCTTGGCAACCATCCATTGGTTGAAGCCGACCGTTTTTGCGCGGGCCCCGCAGGCCGCCGCGTAAGTAAGCACTTCCCGCGCGGCCAAAATGCGCGAAAGTTGAAACAACCCGGAAAAAATCAGCCCCACGAGGAAGATGCTGAGGCAGGCTTCAACCAGGGATTGGCCTGCCCGCGAACCGGCCCGAAATCCGATTCTTGCGTTGTCCTTCCACATAGAGTGTCCGAACAGTTGCCTGCTTGTCAACGGCCTGTGTCGGACCCCTCGGCGTCAAGATCCTTGAGCCAATCCTTTGACTTTTTTTCCAGTGCCTGGCTCGCCGCGTCCTTGTCGCCCCCAAGTTCATTCACAGCGCCGCTCAGCTTCGCCCGAATCGTGTCGCCAAACACGCCGAAAATGGCGATTGCCGCGATCGCGATGATCACTACGATGATAATATACTCGACCATCGTTTGCCCGGATTTATTTGATCTTTTCATGGCACCTCCTGCTTTTTTGCCGTGCTGATTATTCCGAATTCTGCGCTGGCCCGCCGTGCGGCAGCTGCACGGTACACGCCGCAGTACACCCATACTGCCAACGAACTAAATTTCTAAGCCATATTGAAATCAACTTTCACAAGTCTCGCATGTTCTCCGCGAGTATCGATCCGCATTCCGGCATAGTAACAGTCTCCCCGAGCGCAGCGAGGGGGAACGAACGTTGCCTTCCCAGCCATTCTCAAACACACAAAGCAGGGTTATCTCACTGTCTATGGGTACTCAGATGCCACCAGACTGAGCACCCTTTCCCCGGCTTGCCTGAAGGTATAAAGAAAAACCGCCATAATGGCGATACTGCCAATCAGCATGGCCGCAATCACAACGAACTCGATCATCACCTGACCAGCGCGAGACTTCCTTGACGAGATCTGCTGGTTTGGACTGCTTCCGCAGATGCATAGAGAGCTGACCATTGCGTTTTTAACCTACCAACTTGACCAATCAGTGTAAACATCTATGATGACTTAAATAACGTACAGCCTCTTGACGTTATTTTAGCAGGCGATTTCGCCTATGAGAATGGCAATTCTACTTGTCGTGGTCGTGGCGCTTGCCTTAGACGCCGGTGCCATCGGTCTAATTTGTCCGAAGTGCGGATTTGAGAATTCCCCGACCAACGAGTTCTGCAGCCACTGTCGTGCCGCACTTTCGCCACGGCAGGCGGATGGCGATGCGGCCGACACGCTCCCTGGCAATCTGGACGGTGCAGAAACGGAGGAGCCTTATTTACCTGCCAGTCTGGTTGAAACCGAAATGACCCTGGGATTCAAATACCAAAAAGACGGCCGCACAGATATTGCCCGCCTTTTTTTTGAAAATGCGGCGGCTCTGGAATTGCTGACTGACCCCGGCCTTAAGAGCAACCGCCCGGAAACAATCGCGCAGGCGCTCAAAGCATACGACCAGCAACAGCTCGTTAGCCGGCCATGCCCAGTATGCAGCGGAACAGGAAAGAGGCTATTCACCGCGGGCACATTGAGTGGCGATGTTGTCAGGCGGCGCGCGGGAGGCGCGATCTGCAAAGTATGCAAAGGCGCGGGTACGGTTACCGTGCCGGAATCAGTCGTGGAGCGGAAGTATCGGATGGCACGTGCCCGCCAGGAATACGACCGGATTCAGCAGGGCCGAAAGCTGACCAAGATTGGCGAAGCCTGGCTGCCCGCCGGGTATGCGGCTCAGCTCAAGGTCAGGGAGCAGGCGGCGCTCATCCGCGCAACGGCAGCGCCCTGCCCGGTCTGCGCCGGGGCTGGCAAAGTGGATTGCAAGACGTGCCGGGGGATGGGTCTGGTGAAGTGTCCCAATCACGATTGCGTAGACGGCATGGTGACTGCGACCAGAAATGCTAAACGTCTCGGCACGGGCAGTGCAGACCGCCTCGAGGTGTGTCCCATGTGCCGCGGCGATGGGTTCATTGCTTGTTCCACTTGCAGCGGAAGTGGTGCCAGCGCGTGTCCGCGGTGCGGAGGCAGCGGTGAAAGAGAGCGTTGTGACCGATGCGGTGGGGAAGGATTTGTGACTTGTGGGCGCTGTCAAGGAACTGGTAGCCTGCAAGGCAAGCCCTGTGCAAATTGCCGGGGCCAAGGGGTTATTCTGTGTGCAACTTGCCATGGGGACGGACATAAACCGTGAGCGTTTTGAAGCTTGAAGGTTTTGAACTCCTCGAGCGTGTCGGGGAAGGAGGCATGGCCACCGTATGGAAGGCCCGCCAGCTTTCACTCGATCGCATCGTGGCCATCAAGATATTGCAGACCAAGCTGGCACGTGATCCTGGCGATGTGCAGCGCTTTCAGGCCGAAGCGCAGGCGGCCGCCCGGCTCAAGCATCCTGGAATTGTCCAGGTTTATGACGCGCGCTCGGAAGACGGCCTGTATTACTTCGTCATGGAGTATGTCGAGGGATACACTGTCGGCCAGTGGCTGCGCCGCAAAGGGACAATACCCGAAAAAGATACGTTGCTGGTGGCCGACTGCGTGGCCGACGCGCTGCAATATGCCTGGAACAAGGAACGCATAATCCATTGTGATATCAAGCCCGAGAACGTAATGGTGGACGCGGACGGCACGGTGAAAGTCGCCGATCTTGGTCTGGCCCGCACCATCACTGCGATGACAGCGGCAACACCCGCAGATGAAATCACCGGCACGCCGGCTTACATGTCGCCCGAACAGGCGCGGGGCGATGCAGTGCTGGATTTCCGCACCGACATTTATTCCTTGGGGGCGACGCTCTACCACATGCTCACCGGACACATGCTTTTTGAAGGACTTCCCGAGGATCAGGTGATGCAAATGCAGATCAGTGGTGTGGCTCCCGATCCGTTGGATCTCAACCCCCGGCTGTCAAGCAGCGTGTGCTGGCTGCTCGAAAAGATGCTCGCCAAGGACCCCCAGAATCGGCACGAAAGCTGGGAATCGGTACGGGCTGATCTCGATCGGGTTAAACGTCATTTGCCGCCCTTGGTCAAGGGCTTACCGGAAGGCCGAAGCACGATCCAGCGCAGTCCGCGGCGGCGCAAAGCGGATTACGGGCGCAGGGTCTGTGAAAACAGAACGCCGAGCATCATTGGGACGCTGGTGCCCCTGTTGATAGCCGCTCTGGTCGTATCAGCAGTGTTTTACCTGCGATTGAAAAAGGGGCCCATCGAAATTCAAGTCAATCGGGCGTCAAACACTAACCTGGTCGCAGGACGCAGTGGGGATTTACCCAAAACACCGTCGCCGAGATTCCCCGCGGGATCCGCCGATCGTCCAGAAAACGGTGTGCGCGTCGAGAAACCACCTGAATCCCAGGCCGCTGAAATGTTGATGGTGGCGCTGAAGTGGATTCGTGAACATCCCGGCGAGTATGATGAAGCGACGCGACGGCTCGAGAAGGTGCTCGTATTCGCTCAAGGCACGCCCCAGGCTGTTGCCGCTTCAAACGAAATTCAACGTCTGCGCGCTGAAAAAGCCGCCGCGGTTTCTAAGGTGCTCGGGGAATTGAAGCTGCAGGCTGAACAGTTGGCAGCCGAAGATAAATTCGAGGAAGCCATCGCTGTTTATTCCAATTACCTGGGAAAATTCGCTGCCGAGACCAGCGCCGATCGAAAGCAGGCCGTGCAAGAACTGCAGGCGCGACGCCAGCAAATGGAAGACGAGCGGCTGCGATCCGAATGGCAACGAGTGCAAAATCTTGCCAGAGTGAAGCAGGCCGTGGCAGCAGCCGTTGCAGAGGGGCGGTTGGGAGCAGCGGCTGAAATTGTGGCAGAGGCCATGGAAAATACGGCGCTAAGAGCTGACCTTCCCGCGCTCGCCCGATTGAAAACCACCCTGGAACGCGCCGCCGCCTTGAATGCACAAGTATTAGCATCTTTGCGGCAGCAAATTGGATCCGAAGTTACGGTCAGCCTCAACACTGGCCGCATGAAATTGCTGATCACCGACGTAAAGGGCGACGTAGTAGAGGGTATTCAGGAGCGTAACATTGGCTCAGCGGTGGCCCGCCGCAAGTTTGTATTCAGGGTTGACGACCTGACATTACAGGAACGGCTCGCCCGCGCGGATGCTGAAGACACGCCGCAAGGTTATCTCTTGATGGGGCTGGCGGCGCTCCAGGCCAGGGCGTATGATACGGCCAGACAGCATTTCGAATCCGTCGATCCTTTGATCACCGAAGAGCTGATAGCGGCTGTCGAAACGATGGCGGATTCGACACGGAAAGAAAGGTAAACTCAAGAAATCGGTTCACTGAGGAAGGAGATGGTATGAATGAAGAGCTTTCAGGTGGTTATACTCTGTCAGTTAAGGACTGATGGGGTAGACAGGTTACAGGCTGAATCGGTTGGGTGAGGCATGGACCTCGTGAAGGAGATTGGTCAGAC
>Ga0209101_1001841_pt1 | contig 14911 bp, 9 predicted proteins | sample ConPoolayeCmetaG_FD_185481 | JGI IMG/M metagenome (GOLD analysis project Ga0209101, IMG submission 185481) | Hot spring microbial mat communities from California, USA to study Microbial Dark Matter (Phase II) - Cone Pool mat layer C metaG... ...
TTTCTTCTTGTCGCTCATGGCCAAGTTCCTTCGCAGAAGTGCAGGTTGTGGAGGAAAGACGATCCGAAGGATCTCGAAAGGCGTGCCGATGGGTTTTCAAGGCGTGGAAGCGTCTGGGAACCAGGGGGCGGGCAACGAGTAGTCCGACTTGTGCTCGGCAGCGTCTTGGTTGGCCGACTCGGTGTGATTCAGCGGTCCGCTGGCCAACAGAGCGGGGGAGGAGGCCGGCGAGTCGATCGCAGGCGCCGGGTCGCCTTCCAAAAGACACCCTGACGGACCACACAACGGGCATGCGTCGTGTGGGGTGGTCCGAGCAGGAATCGTGCGGCCGGTCAGTTGGTCGAAATGGAGGTAGTCCCACTGGGTAAAGTTCTCGCCATTGACGACGGCTAGGAATTGCGAGATAGCGTATTGAGCGGCAAGCCCGTTAAGGTTGGCGACGCTGGGCGTGGCCTGGGCGTCAGCCCCCACGACATAGCCCTGGGAAGCGTGGCGGGCCCGTGCGGCATCGGTCATCTGGTCGAAGGCGGCCTGCGACGGGTCAAACCCTCCGCAACACACCAGGCACGCATTTTCGCCCGGAAGCACGATGCGGACTTGCCCGCCGGCGACCACCTGCTCGTCCGCGACTTGCACGTCACAACCGAGGTCGATCAGAGGAATGCCGTAGCGGACCGCAAAGGCGTTGGTCTCCCTGCGGTCTCCGTCCGTGTCGCCGCAGTAGAAGAGGACGTTCGCCATCTTCATGCGGTCCCGGACCGCTTCCTCTTCGAATCGGCAGGGAAAGGCATACAGAGGGGTGGTGGGGCTCTTGTTGCCCGCGTACTGCGTGGCTGCGGCAACCTTCGGGGCGTGGAGGTGGCAGGCGTAGCCATAGGGAATACGCGGGAGATTGGAGGGTTCGAGGATGTCGGGGTCGGCGATGGCGATGAACCCCCGTCGGCCGGCTCCGATTCCCAGAAGCGTCTGGAGCAAGGGCGCTCCATTGCCACCGGCGCCAAAGATTCCGATGCGGAGGAGTTCCAGAAGGTGCTGGTTCCATCCTGGAATTCGTTTCTGCCGCTCGAACAGCTCGGTGTCTTCCCGGGCAGGTTGAGATTGGCGCTGCCCAAGGAGCCAGACCTTCGTGGGTCTGCCATGGACCTCCAAACGGTCTACCTGACGGAACTGGTGACGGTGGCGGTCATAGACGACGCCGTCGAAGGCATCGAAACGGTTGTTGCCGACGATCATCAGCAGGGTGATCGGCTCGGGGAGCTTGTCGCTGATGTACGCTGCGTTCGGCTGGGCATGGGCTTCATCAATGCCGCTGAAACGTGGCGTGAAGCCGCCGGGATGGGTATGGAACTCGACGATCGTGCTTTGGGAGGCATAAGCGGCCCGATAAACGTAGGACTGGAACTCGCGATTGGGGCAGACGCCAGCCGCGGACTGTTCCTGTAGGTCTTCTGGTTCGGGGAAGATCGTTTCCTTGATGACGAACACCGTCCCCAAGGCGGTCTTCGCTTGGCGGCCAAGGGCGAAGGCCATCTGCTCACGATGGGGATCGCGTTGCATGTGTGCGAACAGGGCCTCGGCCACCGGTTGCGTCGTGCGCAGCACGATTTCACGGCCCAGACTGCACGGTTCGTTGTTTCCTAATCGTCTCATGGATCAAGACTCCTAGATGGTTGGAGGGTTCGTTAAATCAGCCCGCAGCATCTCGAGAAACCGGATGAGGTTGTCCCTCAGGGGATTCCAGCGTACATGCTCATAGCACACCCAAGCCCAGGGCCCGAATCCGGGCGTGGCGTAGTGGGGGTAGACACGGGCTTCGTGATAGTTGGCCAGCACGCCCCCGCAGAACCGGAGCCCGGTTCTAACGAACACTCGGCTATTACCGACCCCCGGAGGGGTTTGCGGATAATCGAGCGGCAGCTCGACGAGGACGTTCGTGGTGCGCCAGTTGAAACCCGGGGGAAGGTTGAAATCGTGAATGATCACAAAGCGGTAGTAGTCGTCGATCGACAGGCGATAGTACTTCGACAGGTCCACAAGATGGTGGTACAAGGCGGATGGGCAGCGAACCATGAGGCGCCCTCCTCACTTCATGAGGCAGGCCGTCGCGGCGGGGGTCGCGACCTGGCTGCCACGTTTGTGGACGGGAGCGTCCATAAAGAACTGCTGCGGTGGCACTCGGATGTTCTCGCCAGGGTTGATGATCCGGTTGCTCCCGTCGGGCAACTGCAGGATCAGTTGGCGGTTCTCCGGAATGCCCGCGGCTTGCCGGAGGGCATCAGAGTCGATGGAGCCGTCAGGTTGCGTTTGCAGTTCGACAACTCGGCCGTTCACCATGTGTTGCATATCTTTCTCCTTAAGCAGGAACCGTAAAAGAAACGACACGACGTAATGGGAAACTTCGGCGGTCCGCTGCGAGAAGGCAGCCTATGGCCGCGGATGTTCCAGCCCGGCTCATACCGAGCAATGCCGCTCTCCCGTCGGAACCAAGGCCCGGGGAAGACGCTTTGGCGATCAAAGGAGGGATGCAGCCGGCTTGCGGCCTCAAATCCGCTGGAGAGCGGCCAAGTCGGTGCCTTCGGTTGGGGAAACCAACGGCGGCCGCGCGGCGCAGGTGGAAGTTTTGAGCGTGGGCGCGTCGATCGTTGAGCCAGCGATCGCTAGCCCAACCTAGGTAAGCCGGCTTTGGATCGCAGCGGGGTGTGATTCTGGTGCGACGGTGCTGCTGGTGAAAAGCAACAGCCGGCCGAAGGTCTAAAGCGGACGAAGTAGAAGGGAACGAGCCGTTCTGTGGCTGTGGGGTGGCCGTCCGCGGCTGTAGCTTATCCGTAGTAAATCCTTGAAATCCGTAGCAAATTCTGCTATGGTGAGAAATCGTAAGGTGCGGATTCGCAGGGATTTCGGCAACGCACAGCAGCCTCCGGAGCCGAAGGTTACAGGTTCGAGCCCTGTCGGGGATATTCAGCCCGGCCCCGTCGTAATTTCAATCGCCGCAAGCCGTAACCGCTTGCGGCGTCTTGCTTTCCACGCCCCAACTCTAGGCCACTTCGCCGCTTCCGTCGGCCCTGGACGCCGAAGCCCGGCCCGCTTTGGGCCCCGCTTTCGTTGCGGATTGGTGCAGACCGCTGCAACGCCCGGCAAGCAGTATAGCACCCTGGCGCGCACCTCGGGCCGAAATTGAAGCACCGTGGGAAGCACCGCAGCGGCGACGGGTCCCAACGCCCTCATGCCGGCACGCTTGCCGGACTAGGGATTGACGGACTCCGGCAGGCCCGCCGTACTAGCCGACTGGCGTTCCCCACCGTGTTGGCCGTCCGACGCTGCCGCGTCTGCCTCTTTCGTAGCCGCTAGGCGTCCTTCCGGCCAGCGTGCAAAATGTGTGCGGCGTATGGGCTGGAGGGCGAGGGGAGCCAACGACTGCGGCCCGGCGGCCCTCCAAGAAATCCTTCTCGCTGGCTGCCCTGCCGTCGGCGTCCGCACCGGTGCCGCCTTCGTCCAGCGCGGCCTGACCGGCTGCCTCGCCGATCGCCTCCGGTCCGGACGGTAGCGCGTGGCCAACGACGATGATGAGAGGGCGCTGGTCCCCTATCTCGATGCCTTCGGGCAGGCCAGGCCAGGGATCGCCAGGCGGTTCAGGCCGTAGCGGCAGCGCAGTTCGCCACGGACCGGATTTTCGATACCATCCCGGCTGCTTTAGCCGCATGTCAACGTTGAAATCAGCGTCAACGAGGGGGTAAACGCTGTGATCCGCCAGGGCCGCAAGGCCTACCAGTCCGACGGCACGATGCCCGATTGGGCAGCCCTCGAAGGACTGATCCGTGAGGTGCGGCACGCCGAATGAGGGCCGTGCCGTGCAACGCCGCCATCTTTCCGTGAGAATGAAAACGGGGGGCCATCAGTCTCTGTCCCTGCGAGCCTCGGCATGAGACCGCTGTTCCGGCCAGTTCCCTCTTGCAATGCTTGTCGGATTTCGTATACGTTGGTTGGCTTTCTTTGGTTCAGGTCCGAGTTCCGGGCCATTGCTCAGCGAGGAAGGACCAAGATGACCGCTGAAGAACGTTGGGTCAGTGTTGAGGAAGTGGCCACTCACCTCGGCGTGAACAAGGACTCCGTGTACCGGTGGGTCGACAAGAAACGGCTGCCCGCCCACAGGGTGGGACGCCTCTTTCGTTTCAAGCTCTCAGAGGTCGACGAATGGGTCCGTGGCGGAGGAGCAGGCGAAGACTCAACCATGGGAACAAGAGGCAATGCGAGACGGCAAGCCAAATAGACGTGGGCAGTCCACGGTGGATTGTCCTCCGTCGCCGTACACCACGAAGATCATCAAAGCAGGAGCGCTTCTTCCTGACACGAAGGCGCTCTTGTCCTGCTGGGACCCTGAGCAATCCGTGGCTGAGAACCTTCGTCAGATACGCCGCCGAAATCTCCTGGGGAAACCATCCCGGTCCCGAGCCGAGGATATTCTGGCCATCTTCCGGCAACGCTACCTTGGCGAGGAATCAGTCGCCAAAGCCCTGGCGCGCCTCGTCAGAAACCGCTGCAACGGGAATAGCATCGATAGGATACTGTACTTCCACGCCGCGCGAGCAGACTTGCTGTTGCGCGATGTCGTCTTGGAAATCCTCGTTCCCCAGTGGGCACGGGGCGTGACCCAGGTGAGTGTGGCCGAAGTGCATCGGACGCTGCGGCAATGGGTCATGGCAGGCAAGACCACAAGTATCTGGAACGATGGCACGCTTCGGCGCGTCGTTCAAGGGCTGTTGGCGACGCTTCGTGATTTCGGCGTGCTGCAGGGGGCGGTCAACAAGAGGATAGCCCCGGCTTATCTTCCCTTGCCAGCCTTTTGCCACATCGCCTTCTACCTCAAGCAGAAACAGGCATCGGGAGCGAAGCTTCTGGAGATGGCGGACTGGAAGCTGTTCTTCCTCCCACGAGAGGGTGTCGAGCGGTTTCTGGTCGATGCGCATCAGCACGGCCTGCTGGAGTACCACGCCGCGGGGAGCGTCACCCGTCTGACCTTCCCCGCGCCGACGCTAGAGGAGTATGCGGATGTCCTCGCTCGCGCAGCGAATTGAACTGCTGGAAGAAGATCTGAAGGCCGATCCGCCTCGGATCAGCGCCTATCACGATCTTCCGTTTGCCATCTTCCGCTACGACCCGGAAGAAGAATGGGCTCTGCGCAGAGAAGCAAAACTCTTGACCTTGCGGCTGCAAGAGAGTGGAAGGAGGGTATCCCTCATCCCCATGTCGGTCTTCTTGTGGAAGGCTATCGAGGAGTCCGAGGGCATCGCCCCGCTCGTCGATTTGGAGAAGGAGCGGGGTTTTGTCGCGGCTCAGGAACAGGCGACAACCTATCTCTCGGACCGAGATTGGCGTCCCCTGGCTCAGCTTGTGGCTGAGCGCCTCGAGCAGCTTTCCGAGGATGCCGACATCGCGTTTCTGACGAGAGCCGCTGCTATGGCCCCGGGCATCTACTACATGTCGAAGCTCTTGGACGAGATGCAGGGCAAGACGCGGGTTACCACGATTCTCTTCTATCCCGGTTCCATCGAAGGGACGACCGGGCTCAGGTTCATGGCACTCAAGGATCGCGATGCCTTTGGAAACTACAGGGTCAAGATTTACGGATAAGCCAGAGGACAAGGCATGCAGACCATTGGCGACTTGCTTACGCGCGACTTGAGCCGGAAGATCGAGGAGATCATCCAGGTCGACCAGAGCGACGAGCACTCCGTGTACTCGGAAATCACGGAGTACGTGGCCACGGACAGCATCCGTGACCAGTATGCCACCCTCCTCAGGGCGGTGGCTGACGCGCCCGCCGAACCCCATGAGAGCGTGGGCGTCTGGGTATCCGGCTTCTTCGGCTCCGGCAAGAGTTCCTTTGCCAAGAACTTCGGCCACGCTCTGCAGAACCGAAAGGTTCTTGGGAAGAGCTTTGCCGACCTCTTCAAGCAGCAAGTTGACCATCCACAGGTGCGGAACCTGCTCGACCTGATCAACGCGAAGTACCCAACCGAGGTCATCCTGTTCGACATCGCGAAGGAGCAGGACACCCGGCGCGTTACGCAGCGAATTGCGGAGGTCATCTACGCCGTCGTCCTGAGGGAACTTGATTACGCCGAAGACTTCGACATCGCCGAGTTGGAGATCGAACTGGAGGCGGAAGGCAAGCTCGATCAGTTCATTGCCAAGTGCGAGGAGATTCACAAAGAGGAATGGCGGATGGTGCGCAAGGGCGCTCAGCGGCTTTCCAAAGCGAGCGCCGTTTTGAACGCCCTCGACCCCGCGGTTTACCCCGCTGCGGATTCCTGGGCGCGCACGCAGCGCAACCGCGACGCCAGCATCACGGTCAGCAAGGTCGTTCAGCGCACGTTCGAGCTTTTCGGGCGTCGCCGTCCAGGAAAGGCCCTCGTCCTGGTGATCGACGAGGTCGGTCAACACGTGGCACGGAGCGGGGACAAGATCGAGGACCTCCGCGCGACCGTCGAGGAGTTCGGCAAGGTCGGCCGGAACCTTCTCAAGGCCAGGAAGATTCCCGCGCCGTGTTGGATCGTCGTGACTTCCCAGGAGAAGCTGGACGAAGTCGTGGCCGCCATCGATTCCAAACGCGTCGAACTGGCCAAGTTGCAAGACCGCTTCCGCCATCGCATCGACCTTGCCCCTTCCGACATCCGCGAAGTGGCGACCAGGAGAGTCCTGGCCAAGAAGGACGGGGCCTTATCGCTGCTGAAGCGGCTCTACGCCGAGAATCAGGGTTCATTGAACGCGGCTTTGCGCCTCGAGCGCACCTCCCGCCAGACCCAGGTCAGCGAAGGAGACTTTATCCAGTTCTACCCGTATCCGCCCCACTACGTGGACCTGTGCATCAGCATCATGTCCGGCATCCGGCTTCAGCCGGGGGCTCCGAAACACCTCGGCGGGAGCAACCGCACGCTCATCAAACAAGCCTATGAGATGTTGGTGTCCGAGCGGACGGCCCTTGCCAAGGCCCCCGTCGGCACGCTGGTCACGCTGGACCGCGTGTACGAACTGGTCGAAGGCAGCCTGTCGAACGAACGACGGACCGACATTCACGAGATAAGCCAGCGGTTCAAGTCCGACCCGGACGCCCGGAAATGGGCGCTTCGCGTCGCCAAGGTGATATGCCTCCTGGAGTTCGTGCGCGATCTCCCCCGCACGGAGGCAAACATCGCGGCCTTTCTGGTGGATAAGGTCGGTGATCCCGCGCCTCTGTCTCAGGTCCAGGCGGCTCTCAAGAGGCTGCACGAGGCGCAGTTCATCCGTGACGCGGAGGACGGGTGGAAACTGCAAACGGCGCAGGAAAAGAACTGGGAGACCGAGAAGAAGGCCCACGACCCCAAGCCGCGTGACCGCAACGAAATCATCCGGAAAGCCCTCCGCGATATCTTCAGCGATCCGTCTCTGCGCACTTATCGCCACAAGGATTGTCGCACGTTCCGCGTCGGCATCAGCGTGGATGGCACGACGGTCGGCGACGAGGGCGACATCACGCTGTCCCTGGCGATTGCCGAGGACGATGCGGACCTGCCCAAGCGCGTCGACCAGTCAAGGGACGAGAGCCGACAGAAGGCTCACGAAAATGATCTTTACTGGGTGGCCGCGTTGACGGGCGAAATCGACGAGCTTGTGGCCCAACTCTACGCATCCAGAAGGATGGTCGAGAAATACGACCAACTGCGGGCACAGAGCAAGATCACCCACGAGGAGGCCTCCTGCCTCCAGGACGAGAAGAACGCCGTCCTGGGCCTTGAATCGCGCCTCCAGGCCAAGCTCGTCGAGGCGCTACAGAAGGGAACGGGGATGTTCCGCGGCGTGGCCCGCGATGCCGCGTCGTTGGGCAAGACTCTCAGCGAGATCATCCGCAAGTTGCTCGACCAGGTCGTGCCGGACCTCTATCCCAAACTGGAGATGGGGTCGCGGCCCTTGCGGGGCGATGAGCCTGACCTCCTCTTGAAGGCCGCGGACCTGACCGCCCTCCCGCAGGTCTTCTATGCGGGCGACCGCGGCCTGGCCCTGGTCACCAAGCAAGGCGCCAAATACGTGCCCAACCCCAACGCCGACGTCGCCAAGGAAGTCCGCGATTACCTGGTCAGCCAGAACGAGTACGGCAATCTCGACGCCTGCCTCGGCCGGTCCCTCGAACAGCGGTTCAGCCATGCCCCCTACGGATGGGAGCGCGACATGCTCCGCCTCGTCCTGGCCGTCCTGTTCCGCGCCGGGGTGATCGAGGTCTCCTTCGGCGGCCAGAAGTTCGACTCCTTCACCGAAGCGCGCAGCCGCGAGCCGTTCGTGAACAACACCAGGTTCAAGTCCGCCCGCTTCACGCCGGTCAAGCCCATCGACCTCAAGACGCTGACCCAGGCCGTCCATTGCTACGAGGGACTGACCGGCAAGACCACGGAGGTGGAGAAGAGCGCCATCGCCGCCGCTGCAAAGACCTTCGCCGAAGAGGAACTCAAACAAGTCCTGCCCGTGGAGGCCCAGGTTCGGGCGCACGGCCTCCCGATGATCTCCGCCGTGGAGGCCTACCGCGAGGAGTTGGAGAGCATCACCGGCGGCTCCGCCGATGATTGCGTGAGCATCCTTGCCGCTGGGGCGGTCTCGCTCAAGGAAGGCCGCGACCGCATGCGCAGAATCGCCGACGCCCTCACCGAGAAGGGGCTGGAAATTCTCCAGTTGGCTCGCCTTGCGGCCGGGGAGATGCGGCTCCAACTGGAAGCCCACGGACAAGCGGAACTCGCCGTCAAGGGCCAGCGCGTCCACGACCTGATCCAATCCGAAACGTTCTTTGAGGCCATGGCCGAGATCGAGTCGGCGACGAAGGCAGTCGTGGCCGCCTACCGCGCTCTCTACGAAAAGACCCATGCCGACCGCGCGGCGCAGTACCAGGAGGCCATCGACAAGATCAAGGGCCGCCCGGAGTGGCGGCAAGTGCCAGAATCCATGCGCGAGCCGGTGCTCTATCCCCTGGCCTCGCGTGGCTGCGCCGCCGACGACTTCCCCCAGACAAGCCTCGCCTGCGCCGCCTGCCGCGCCAGCGTCAACCAGATGGAATCCGACCTCGAAGCCCTCGGCGGCCTGTTCGCCAAGGTCGTCTCCGAAATCCAGCGCCTGACCACGCCGCCCGAGGTCAAGATCAAGCGGGTCCGCGTGGCCGACTTCCTCTCCGGCTCCTTCGAGTCGCCGGACCAGGTCCGCCAGGCCGTGGCCCGACTCCAGGACCATCTGCTCAAACTGCTCGACGAAGGCGTCAAGATCGTGGTGGAGTGATACATGGACCAGGCCGTCCGAAACAGGTTGCGCAACGTCGTCACCCAGTGCCGCAAGCTGCTGGAGGACGCTACCGCGCAGGTCCTTCAGGGCCGCTTCGGCATCTACGCGCCCGGAAGGAAGGACGACGTCCACGTCGAGGGCGACGCCCGCATGGGGCACCTGAGCGACGAGGACCGCGCCCTCCGCCGGGACCTTCTCGACCACCTGGAACACATCAAGGCCGTCGGCCTCAAGCCCCGCGAGGCACTGGAACAACTCGTCCGCGAAATCGCCTTCACCCACCTCAACCGCCTGTGCGCCTACAAGATGATGGAGGCCCGCGGCCTCATCCGCGAGGCCGTCAGCCGCGGCCTGAAGTCCCAGGGCTTCTTCTTCTACCTGGCCGACCACCCGGAGGATGAGAAACTCCACAAGACCGGTCAGCAAGACGCCGCCTACCGGAACTTCCTCGACTGGCTCGGCGGCACGCTCTCCGAGGAAATCGGCGTCCTGTTCAATCCCAACGACCCGGCCAACCGCCTCTACCCGCCCCAGAGCGTCCTGGACGAGGTGCTCGGTCTCATCAACGGCGATGACCTGGCCGGCATCTGGACCGAGGACGAGACCATCGGCTGGGTTTACCAGTACTTTACGCCCAAGCAACTGCGCGACAAGGCCCGCAAGGAAAGCCAGGCCCCGCGCAATTCTTACGAACTGGCCTTCCGCAACCAGTTCTACACGCCCCGCTACGTGGTCGAGTTCCTCACTGACAACACGCTCGGCCGCATCTGGTACGAAATGCGCAAGGGCGAAACGTCCCTGAAAGATCGGTGCAAGTACCTCGTCCGCCGTCCCACGGAGGTCTTCCTAAATGAGGGCGAGGAAGCGCCGCCTGAAGCCAAGGAATCCCGCGACGACCTGTCGCAGGAGGAACTGCTTAAGCAGCCGGTCTATATTCCCTACCGGCCCAAGAAGGACCCGCGCGAGATAAAGATTCTCGACCCCGCCTGCGGCAGCGGGCACTTCCTGCTCTACTGCTTTGACCTGCTTCAGGTGATTTACGAGGAAGCTTACAACGACGCTGACCTCGGCCCGGCGCTGAAAAAGGATTTCCCGACGCCGGATGCCTTGCGCCGCGCGGTGCCCGGGCTTGTCCTCAAGCACAATCTTCACGGCATCGACATCGACCTGCGGGCTACGCAAATCGCGGCCCTGGCCCTATGGCTCCGCTGCCAGCGGGCCTACCAGGAACTGGGCCTGAAGAACTCCGAGCGCCCGAAGATAACCCGCTCCAACATCGTCTGCGCCGAACCCATGCCGGGCGAAACCGACATGCTGGAGCGGTTCCTCGCTTCTCTGCGGGACGACAGGCTCGAATCTTTGATTCGCCGAGTCCTGAAGGTGTCAGAGAATCAGACCGTTCGCGCCACGCAAAGGATGGCCGACGCGTTATGTGACCTCGTTCGGCTCGTCTGGAAGGAAATGCAACTTGCCGGCGAGGCGGGCAGCCTCCTGAAAGTGGCAGATGCCTTTGCCGCGGCCATTGCCGACGTCAAGAAGGAGTGGGAAGCGAAACTCCCCCTCTTCAAAGTGATGGAGTTTGCGCTGACGGGCCAAGACCCGAAAGTCCGTTACTACAGGTCCGTTTCCGGGCGGGATGAGGATTTCTGGACCCACGCCGAGACCCTCGTTCTTGCCGCGCTACAGGAGTATGCCGAGCAGGCGTATAACGGCCGGGGGTTCCGCCGCAGACTCTTCGCCGACGACGCCGGCCAAGGCTTCGCCTTCATTGACCTCTGCCGCAAACGCTATGACGTGGTGCTGATGAATCCGCCGTTCGGGGAGCCGGCCAAGGCATCCAGGGCGCTTATCGAACGGTCGTACCCCCGGACGAAGAACGACGTCTACGCTGCCTTCGTCGAGCGGGGCCTCGACCTCCTGCATCAAGGCGGAAGACTGGGCGCGATCACCTCGCGCAGCGGCTTTTTCCTCTCATCGTTCACCAAGTGGCGCGAAGAGATACTGCTTAAGGAAGCGAAGCCGACCGTCTTCGCCGATCTCGGTTACGGCGTGATGGACAGCGCCATGGTCGAAGCCGCGGCATATTGTTTGGAGACGCAGAAATGAGGATCAAGCAGATCGAAATCGAGAACTATCGTTCCATCAAACATCTCAAGTTTGATGTCCCCCCAATCTGCGCCCTGGTTGGTCCGAACAACGCCGGCAAGAGCAATATTCTCACTGCGGTTTACAAAGTCCTGGGTCGGGACTGGGTGACCGTCAGTTCATTCGATCTCGACGACATCCACGGGCGCGATCCGGAATCGGATATGAGAATATCTGTTACGTTCGATCCACCCGTGAAGTACCGGCGGTTCAAAAAAGCCGATCCGGTTGAGATACCTACGTTCTCTTTTGAATTCACCCGCTACAAGAACGGAGAAAAAAAAGGAGAGCGGAGACTGGAACAGAAATGCCTGACGCAGGACGGTAAGACCCCGATGGTCTTGAAGAAGGCGCCGAAGAAGGGCGAAAAACATGAGTACGAGCCTTTGGTGAACATCCCGTCGGAGGTCCGCGAAAGCGTGCCCCTTATCTACATCGGGACCAACCGTTCCTTGAAGGAGCAGCTTCCTTCCGCGCGTTATTCCCTGCTTCGGCAGCTTCTGGAGGATGTAAACCGTGACTTGCATGATCCTTCTCAGACAACCCGTGTTACCGCCGAGGACGGCACGGAAAGGACCATCCCGAGAGCCGAGCGCTTCAAAGATCTCATGGCGAAGGCCCTGGAACTCCTGCGAACGGACTCATTTGTACAGCTTGAAAAATCCATTAAAGAGAATGCTCTCCGCCAACTCGGGTTCGATCCGGCGGTGGACGGCGACAAACTCGACCTTCATTTCTCTCCGTTCGACACGATGGATTTTTACAAGGCTCTTGATTTACGGGTGCGCGAGGGGCACTTCACCATCAGCGCGACAGAACTCGGCGAAGGAATTCAAAACGCATTGGTTCTGGCGATTCTTCAGGCGTTCGAGGCACGCCGCAAGCAGGGCGCGATACTCCTGATCGAGGAGCCGGAAATGTTCCTCCATCCGCAGATGCAGCGCTCGCTTTACAAGACGCTCCGTGAAATAGGAAAGACCAATCAAGTTATTTACACCACTCATTCGCCCCATTTCGTCGCCGTCCCGGATTACGACCATGTGGCTCTCGTCAGAAAGAACGACGGCGGCACATATGTGACGATTTCGGACCTCCCCGTGGATGAGAAGCGCAAAGAAAAACTGCTGAAGGAACTCGACCCCGAGCGTAACGAGCTGTTTTTTGCGACACGGGTCCTTTTCGTCGAGGGGGACACGGAGAAACTTGCCTTTCCGGAATATGCCCGGCGATTGGGTTTCGATCTGGACAAGGCGGGCGCTTCCATCGTCGAGGTCGGCGGCAAGAGGAATCTGTTGGAATTCGCCAAGATCGCGAGTTCTTTCCAAATCCCGTTCGGAGTCGTATATGACGAGGACTCATCGGAAATCAGGGATAAGAACGGGGAAACTGCGGACAACAAGCACTTGGACGATCTCGGGAAGAACGGAAACCGCACTTGGAAGTTTGTGAAACAGTATGAGGACGAACTCAAAGCGGCAGTTGGCGGTGACGCCGGATACCAGAAACTTTGTCAGAAATATCCAAGTGTCGGCAAACCGACGCGGGCGAGGCTCATCGCGGCCGATCCCGAAACAGCCGTACCGGAAAAAGTGAAAGACATCCTCACCTGGCTGTCAGGAAACAAGGGGACCGCATTATGACCGACACCCTCTTCATCCGGCTGCTGCAGCATGAAGACAAGGGCGCTGCGCTGGGCGAACGGGTTGCGGCGCTGCGCCAGGGCCGGGGCGACAACGATGTCTATGCCGTCAACCCCGAATCCTTCCGCCAGGTCCCCAACACCCCATTCTGTTACTGGGCGAGTGAACGCATCCGGCGCTTGTTCAAGGAGCTGCCGCCCTTCGAGAGCGAAGGACGGACGGTGAAGCAAGGACTGGCCACGGCGGACGACTTCCGCTTCGTGCGGGCCTGGTGGGAGGTGCCGGCAGATAAGATTCTGGACAGTATGCGGTATGCAGTAGGCAGTAGGCGGAAAGGGGAAGAGAAATGGACGGAGGAGCGGATACGGGAGTTTCAGGCTTGGTGCCGAAAACGCACCTGCGAGGGCAAGCGCTGGGTCCCCTTCGCCAAGGGCGGCGAATACTCCCCCTACTACGCCGACATTCACCTCGTCGTCGATTGGGAGAACGAAGGGGCCGAGATACGGAACTTCGTTGATCCCAAGACAGGCAAGACCAATTCACGCCCACAAAACACCGACTACTACTTCCGCCCGGGGCTGACGTGGCCTGCACGACCTCACAGGCGAGGTTCATTTTCCAATGTTTCATGTGGCGGAATTTTCAGTCACACAGGCACCATGTTGTTCCTGCCAATGGAGCAACACTGGCCTTACTTGGGCTTATTGAACAGTGATGCATACATTTTTCTTCTGCACCTGCTAATGCCAAGAGGAGGTGGGGACACCGGTCAAACTCTCAAATATGAAATCGGTTATGTAAAGGCTGTCCCTCTGCCACTTTTATGTCAGTTGAATACCTTACAAGAAGTGTCGCGTCTTATCTGGACAAAGCAACATACGTTCAATTTAGTAGAGGAAACATCTCACGCCTTCATCCTTCCCGCGTTGCTGATGACTGATGGTGTCACCGTCGCCGAGCAAGCGGAAGCCTATGCCAAGCAGGCCGCCGAAGCCGAGGCGGAGCTGCGGCGGATTCAAGCCGAGGTGGACGAAATCGCCTTCGGACTTTACGGATTCACGGAGGAAGAGCGGAAAGCAGTGGGCGGTGCTCAGTTGACAGTGGACGGTAACGAAGTATCGGGCGGAGAAGCGCCGGACACAGAAGACGCGGAAGAAACGGATTCCGTCACGGAGAGCGAGCCTTCGGTCAGCCCTGACCACCGATTACTAACCAGTGATCTCCTCTCCTGGTGCGTCGGCGTCGCCTTCGGCCGATTCGATATCCGCCTAGCGTTCGATTCTTCACTAATCCCGGCCACCGCCGATCCCTTCGACCCCCTGCCCGTCTGCCCGCCGGGGATGCTCCAAGGCCCCGACGGCCTGCCGGCGAAGCCCGAGGACGTGCCGCCCGATTACCCCGTGCGCATCGTTTGGGACGGCATCCTCGTGGACGCCCCGGAGCACCCCGACGACATCGTCCGCCGCGTCCGCGAGGTGCTGGAGGTCCTCTGGAAGGACCGGGCTGAGGCCATCGAGAAGGAGGCCTGCGAAATCCTGGGCGTGCGGGAACTGCGCGACTACTTCCGCAAGCCCGCAGCCGGCGGCTTCTGGACGGACCACATCAGGCGCTACTCCAAGAGCCGCCGCAAGGCCCCCATCTACTGGTACTTGCGCTCGGCCAGGGGCAACTACGGCCTGTGGCTCTATTACCACCGGCTGGACAGGGACATCCTCTACAAGGCGCTCCTCAACTACGTGGAGCCCAAGATTCGCCTGGAGGAGGACCGGCTGAATGCGCTTCGCGCCCGCCGGGAGGCGGCGGGCAAGTCCGGCCGCGAGGCCAAGCAACTC
>Ga0209101_1001842_pt1 | contig 14910 bp, 9 predicted proteins | sample ConPoolayeCmetaG_FD_185481 | JGI IMG/M metagenome (GOLD analysis project Ga0209101, IMG submission 185481) | Hot spring microbial mat communities from California, USA to study Microbial Dark Matter (Phase II) - Cone Pool mat layer C metaG... ...
CCGCTCCAAAGCTCCGGCCAGCAGTTCCAGGTCGGCCGCCAACTGCGCCGCCGACACGTTGGTGGCCTCGATGGCCGCCTCCACGGTGGCGATCTCGTCGCGGGTGTCGACCAGGGACCTGAAGTCTCCGGAGGCTTCTGCCGCCTTCAGCTTTTCAAGCAGCTCGCCATAGCGCTGGAAGAGGGCCTTGCGTTTCTCGCTGTTCATGGCCAGCGCCTCCAGACGCGCCTGGCGGGTCGCCGGATCGCTCAGCTCCAGAGCCGCCCGCACCGAGGCGCTGGAAACATTGGTGCGTTCCAGTTCCTCCTGGGCCTGCGCGAAGGCCAGGCGGGCCTGCCGCGATTCGCCGGAGCCGGCCGACAGCGGCATCTGGATCTCCAGACGCGTGTCGCCCAGCGGCTTCCAGACCAGGTTGCGGACGCCGTCGGGGTCGACGCGTTTGCGCAGCGCCTGGGCCATGCGGGTGGAGAGGTTCCTGGAGTCCTCTCCCTCGGGCACGTGGATTTCATACACGAGGCTGGTGCCGCCGCGGATGTCGATGCCCGGTTTGAGATTCAGCTTCTGATTCCAGGGGATCTCAGGATTCAGCAGCCGTTCGATGGAGGTGATGCCCGGTCCGACGAACGGAATGCCGAAGATCGAGACGAAGAGAATGACGAAGATGAGGGTGAATCGCCCTGCGTATTTCTTTTCCATGTGTGACGTTCCGAAGCGCCGCTGGGGCGCGCAAGGGCGCGGTGGGGGGGTTGGTCCGCCCGCCGTGCCTATTTCGACTGCGGTTTCTCCTCATCCAGGACCCGGTGGATCGCGCTGCGCGCAAAGCGAATCTTGGTGTTGGAACTCTCGTCGACCTTGATGAGTACCTCGTTCTCGCGGGCCTCGATGACCGTGCCCAGGATGCCGCCGATGGTCTGGACCCGGTCGCCCCGCTTGAGCTGATCGATCATCTGCTTCCGCTGATTCTCCTGACGCCGCTTGTTGCGGATCAGGAAGAAATAGAACACCACCAGCATCAGCAGCAGAAACGTGAAGGGGCTGTCAAACAGACCCACCCACCACGGCCGCGGCGGCGTCTCCGGCCCCGCCGCCGCCAATGGTGCCAACAACGCCAGCAATCTGTTCAAAGTCGCTCCTCGTAATCGCCGGCCGCTTCCTCGCGCGCGGACGGCCCAAGCCCGCACCGCGGGTCTTCGCGCCTGAACCGCTCAAAACACCCAGCGGCGATCGCTTCGCGCATATCGCTCATCAGCCGCTGGTAGAAACGCACATTATGCACGGAAACCAGCACCGGGCCAAGCATCTCCCCCGCAAAAAAGAAATGCCGGATCGCCCCCCGGCAAAATCGCCGGCACGCCGGGCAGTCGCAGCCCTCCTCGATCGGCCGTCCGTCCCGCATGAACCGGCTGTTGCGCAACCGCAGCGGCCCGTCGGCCGTGAAGGCATACGCGTTGCGCCCGTTGCGCGTCGGCAGCACGCAGTCGAACATATCCACCCCTGCCGCCACGGCCGCCACGATGTCTCGCGGGTAGCCCACGCCCATCAGATACCGCGGCCGCCTCTCGGGCAGCAGCGGCAGCGTCTGGCTCAGGACCTTCACCATGGCGTCAAACCCCTCTCCCACCGCCAGCCCGCCCACCGCATATCCCGCGAAGTCCATCGCCACCAGTTCACGGGCACAGCGTTGTCGCAGTTCGATGTCTGTGCCGCCCTGCACAATCGCGAACAGCGACTGATCGTCCGGCCGGGCGTGCGCCTGCCGGCACACCGCCGCCCACCGCAGCGTCCGCTCGACCGCCTGCCGGTGCTGTTCCGCCGCCGCATCGGCCGCAACGCACTGGTCGAAGGCCATGATGATGTCGGCCCCCAGGGCGTTCTGCACCTGGATGCTGCGCCAGGGCGTCAGGTGTACCATCGCCCCGTCCACGTGACTCTTGAAGGTCACGCCCTCGTCGTCGATCTGATTCAGATCGGCCAGCGAAAAGACCTGAAATCCACCGCTGTCGGTGAGGATCGGGCCGTCCCACCCCATGAAGCGGTGCAACCCGCCAAGTTCCGCCACGACGTCCTCGCCAGGCCGCAGCATCAGGTGATACGTGTTGGCCAGAATGATCTGGGCACCCAGTGCCTCAACCGTCTGGGGCAGGAGGCCCTTGATGCTGCCGGCGGTGCCCACGGGCATGAACGCGGGCGTGTCGAAGCTTCCGTGCCGGGTGTGGATGCGCCCCAGACGCGCGGCCGAGCCGTGGTCCGTCCTCTGGACCGTCATCCTCAGCGGCGCGCGGCTCGATGCGACATCGTCCATACGGACCAGAGGTTACGGCTGGCGGCCGGGCAAGTCCACATACCGGAGGGCTCCATGCAGCAGGCCGGCTCGGCATTACCTCGGCACCATCAGCGTCCTGCCTCCTGGGGCGCGGTTGCGGGCGGCGCGGCGGATGTGGTGGCACGCGCGGACAGGGCGGTGATACGTTCTTGCAGTTGCTGCCGCTGCTGCGGGCTGAGGCGGCGGATCTGCTCATCGGGCGGCAACTGCTCGTCGAAGCGCAGCGCGATGGCGTACTGCTCGGCAGCGGCCCGCGGATCGTCCAGCTTCTCGAGGATTTGCGCATACTCGATGCGAAGCGCGGCCGACCACGGATCCAGCTCAATTGCCCGCTGCATGGCGCTGCGGACGATTTGAGAATCGGGGTGTTCCAGGGTCAGCTCATGCTGGGCCATCAGCAGGTGATAGCGCACGGAACGGGGATTGGCGCGGATCGCGGTCTCCAGCGCGCCGAAAACCAGCGAAGGCGGAGCGCCGGCGCTGATGGCGGCGCGGGCGGCCCGGAAAGCGTATTCGCCGTCGGCGGGCACCCAGCCATCCGGCCGGCCGGCCGCCGCAAGGTAGGCCGACGTGGCCTCGATCAGCCTGCCTCGCCGCGCGGCCTGCTCGCCCATCGCCGCATACCGACGATTGCCGGTCGTCTCGATGAACATGGCCGCCAGCATGAGCCACGCCACCGCCGCGCCGCCCAATGCCGCACGAGCCACCGGCGTGCGGCGCCGCGACCCGGCGGCCGACGGCTGGCGCAACCCCGCCGCCGAGCCCGCGACCAGCGCGAACACGAACAGAGCCGAGGTCTCAAACAGAGCGAAGTCGATCAGGTTGTGGATCAGGAACAGCCCCGCCCCGATCACCGCTCCCCTCAGCAGCCACGGCGCCGGGCGGTCGTCGAGCACCGGACGCACGTTGCCGCCTTCCATGAACGAACGGAACAGGGCCGCGCCCATTGCGGCCATCAGCAGCACGAAAGCGCACAGCCGCCGGAACATCTCGTTGATTACATGGGCATTGCCTTCGCTGATGGCCCCGGAGCCAAAGAGCTGCCCGAAGAGGGAGACGTCGGTCTGTGAGAAGTCGATCGTCAGCAGGGCATTGAGGGCGATGATGAGCAGCGGCACCAGCAGCCAGCGGTGCAGCCGACCCGCCGCTCCTGAAGAAGCCGTGTCCGCCGGCGCCACGGGGCGCGTCAGCTCCCACCACAGCCGCAACAGCCAAGCCGCGGCCAGCGCCAACCCCACCAGACCCAGTTCGGCCGCAACGCGCACCAGCAGGTTGTGCGGGTCCTGAACTTCCTCCACGGCGAGCGGAAGGCGGTACTGCGGGTAGTACTGGCCGAAATTCGCCCAGCCGACCCCGGTCAGCGGATGATCGGCCAGCATGCGCATCGCGCCGTTCCAGTAATGCCAGCGGAAGGTCAGCGTGCGCACGCCCAGGCCGCCGCGGAACAGCCCATGTGCGATCATCGCGGCCGCCCCCACGACGAAGGCGCCGACGCCCAGCCAGTACAAAGCGGCCGCGCGTCTGGCGGCCCACGTTCCCATCAGCCACAACAGCGCAAAAAACATCACCCCCAGCGAGCAGGTCACGGCGGCCGCCAGACTTCCGGCGCGATACAGCGGGACGACGGCGGCGACGATCACCGCGACGATTGGCACAACCCAGGCGAGCTGGCGGTGATCCAGGCGATGGAGGACCAGCGCCACCCCCATCGACAGCATCAGCACCATCACTGCGGCGTAGGTGTTCGGCGAGGCGCTGAAGATCCCCACGCTGCCGGAACGGAGCCGGCTGATGAACAGCGCCGCCTGGGGACTGCCAGGCTCGATGCCCTGGCTGCGAAGATAGCCTTCGGGGTCGCGCTCAAAGGCGCGCAGCAGTTCGGGGTGCTGGATGTAGCCGTACTCCAGTCCCGCCGCCGCGTAGACGGCCAGCAGCCCGAAGACCACCGCCGCGACGATGCGCATGCGCAGCCAGCTCCGCACGAGCTGGGTCATGGACCACAGCACAACCAGCGCCGAAATGAAGTTGGCCGCGTTGATGAAGGCGGCGAATCGGTCGGCCGCCCACAACGTGCTCAGGGCCATCCAGCCGGCCAGCAGCGCCATGGGCAGATGGCTCCAGGCGACGCGCACGACGTAGGCACGGTCGATGGCTCGGCGCACGAGTACCAGCACGGCCGGCAGGCAGCAGAGCAGGTCCATCAGCAGACTGGCGGCCGGTCCTGGCGCGGATGGCACGAAGGGCGATGAGGGAAGGACCTCGAAGGTGTCGCGCAGAAACTCATGGGCCAGCGCCCTGGCCCCGACCACCACCAGGGCCAGCAGGAAGGCGGCCTCGGTGAGGCGACCCAGCCAGTCGGTCCTGGCGCGGCCGGCCACGGCGGGGGGGATGTCGATGCGCACGCGCTTCATGTCCGGCTCAGGTCTCCTGGGCATTGGGAAGCGGATGCCGCTCCAGCAGCATCACCACTCCCAGAATCAGCAGGGTCTGTGCGAAGACGAGCACGGCGGTGAACGTCGTGCGGACATGCGGCAGGAGCATGGCGCCCACCGATGTGGCCGCGGTGATCAGCCAGATGCACAGCACCGCCGTCCGCCGCGACATGCCCCGCGCTACCAGCCGGTGGCTGAAGTGGTTGGTATCCCCCACGAAGGGGCTGCGCCCGCGCGCGATGCGGATGCAGCTTACCACGATCATGTCATACAGCGGCACCGCCAGCACGATCAGCGGCGCGAAGATGGCATACCAGCCGGCGGCCAGGTCGGCGCCGGCGGGCAGATACGTGGTGCGGATGGTGAGCACGCCCAGCACCAGGCCGATCAGCAGGCTGCCGCTGTCGCCCATGAAGATGCTTGCGGGTGGAAAGTTGAAGCACAGGAACCCGATCAGCGCCCCCAGCAACAGTGCCAGCACCGCCGCCACGAACCACTGCCCAATGCTCAGTGTCGTCACCAGAAACGCCGCGGCACAGACGGCGGCGACGCCTGCCGACAAGCCGTCCATGTTGTCCAGGAAGTTGAAGGCGTTGGCGATGCCGGCGATCCAGAGCACCGTGACGATGACCGAGGGGACGACGCCCAGCCCGTAATTGTCCAGGAACGTAACCGCGCGCACGTCGGCCCACAGCACGAACAGTGTCGTGATTCCCAGTTGAATCAGGAGCTTGATAAACGGCCCCATGGCGCGGCGGTCATCGGCCAGGCCCAGAAGGTGCATCAGCAGCATGGCCAGCAGAAACTTCAGCGCCAGGGGACTCTGGGCGCGGATCCCCTCCCAGTGGGTCGCCAGCGCCTCCAGGCGGCCCGGCGGGCCTGCTGAGTTCGCATACAGCAGGCCGGCGAGCATGGGCACAGCCAGACCTGCAAAGATCGCCACCCCTCCTCCCAGAGGCCTGGACACGTGGTGGATTTTGCGATGGCCGGGCCTGTCCACGAACCCGATCTTCGGAGCGATGCCCCTCATGGCGGCGGTGGCCGCGAAGGATATGACGAAGCTCAGACCCACAAGCGCCAGTGTGATGGCAATCATGCGCGAGGATTCTGTTTGAAAGAGACGCGGGGAGCAAGCGCGGACGAAACGGCCTTATTTCTCCGTGAGCACGATCTGTCCATCGAACTCCTCCCCCGGCGCCTGACAAAGGTATGCCTGGCACTGCCGTCGATAAAGGGCCGTCAATTTCGAGGGGCCGATCGCGGCGTCCATCTCGTCGGCCGCCTTTATGCACGCCTCGAATTGTCGCTGCACGAAGGCGTGCACCACGGCGGCCGTCAGCTCGGCGCACCTTCGCTGCTGCGCGGTCGCCTCCTGCAGGCGGCAGATCGGCTCGTGGACCATGACGATCTCGTTCTTGCCGAGCACCTTCAACCGCCCCACGGGGCGGAAGAGAAACCGGTCGGCCACCAGCTCGCGAGCGCGGTCGTTGGTGAGGATGCGCGTGCCGAAGACCTTGTTGGCCGGTTCGAGCCGGGCTGCCAGGTTGACGATGTCTCCCAGCACCGTGTAGTCACTGCGGTCGGGCGAGCCGGCGTTGCCGACCACCATGGGTCCGGCGGTGATCCCCGCGCGCAGCGAGAGCGTCGGCAGGCCCTCGCGCGCGAGAGTCTCGTTGAACGGCCCCATCGCCTGGTGCATCTCCAGCACGGTGTTGATGGCCGGCTCGGTGTGGACGGCGATTTCCTCGGGCGCGCCGTAGAAGAACATCACGCCGTCCCCCAGGAACTTGTTCACCAGCCCGCGGTGTTTGCGGATGATCGGCACCATCAGGGCCAGATAGCGATTCAGCAGCGGCACGGTCTTCTCGCGCAGCATCTCCGAGATGGTGGTGAAGCCCTCCAGGTCGGTGAAGACGACGGTCAGTTCGCGCACCTGGCCGCTCAGATCGGCATCGTGCTCGAGCACGTACCGCGCCAGCGCCTTGTCGACGTATTGCCCCAGATTGCGCTCCACGCGCTTTCGCTCGCTGACCTCCAGCACGTAACCCGCCAGCGTACAGCCCGCCCAGACCGTCATCGAGCCGATGATCGGGCCGGCCACTCCCACCAGCAGATTGCCCCAGTCGAAGAGCACCAGGCCGTTGAACAGCAGATACCCGATGCCCAGCAGTGTGGCGGCGATGACAGCGCGCCAGGCGGAGAAGACCGCCACCAGCAGCGTGGTGAGCAGCCCCATGGCGATGGTGATGAGGATGGTCACCCAGCCGGGTGTCATGCGCCAGAAGTCGCCGGTCATGATGGCGTTGAAGACCACGCCGTGAACGACCACGCCGGGGCATCGCGGATGAAGACTCGTCGGCACCACATCGGCGATCATGCCCACGGCGATGAACCCCATCAGGGCCGCCCGCCCCTCCAGATGGGACCGCAGGTCCGCCCGCCGCCGGGCCAGGTCGCCGGCCAGACCCTGGTTCTGGCGCATCAGCTCGGCCAGCGCCGGCGGGGAGTCGAGCATGTTGTCGCGAAGCACGCGCTCAGCCTCGGTCATCTGGGCCGGGTCCAGGGCGCGCCAGAACTCCACCGTGCCGTCGCGCTCGAGCTTCGCCAGAAGCGCTTCGGCGATGCGCTGACGGGCGCCGATGTCCTCGGGATCCGGCGGGCTGGCCTTGAATCGTTCCAGACCGGCCCGGTCCTCCTGGGAGAGCAGGAAGGCGATCGCCTTGTCGGCCTGAGCGTTGTTATGGATGATCCGTTGTCGCAGCTCGCAGGCCTCCCAGACAAAGTGCAGCGGCAGATGCTGGCGCGAGGTCCTGTGCTCGGGATAGTCGTACATGGTCAGCCAGGCCATGTTGCTGGATCCCCAGCTCCCGAACCAGGGAATGTGGAAGAACATCCCGCCCCGCCCCAGCCGCGTCGATTCGGTCCGCACCGGGATGCGCACCTGGCCACCCTTGTGCGGGATCACCACCGCATCGTGCGAGAGACGGACCTGATCCAGCGGCACATCCAGCATGGCACACGCCAGCGACAGCCCCAACTGCGGATACATGTAACCGCGGTGAGCGGCCCACAGCGGCACCGACCTCACCACGCCGTCGGCCATCAGCAGGTAGTCGACGAATCCCGACGACTGGGCCGCCTCCGAGAACCTGCGCAGCGGCGCATGCTCCTCCCGCGCGTTCAGCAGCGGCGGCAGCCCTTGGGGCAAAGGCCGGCCGAACCGTTGAAGCGCCTGCACCGCCTGGAATCGCTGCAACTGTTCGGCCAGCACGCGGATTGGCACCGATCCGGTGATGTGCGGCGGGGTCTTGACCAGTATCCGCCGTCGCAGCTCCTCGAAGGAAACGGGGCCCGCGCGCGCCTCCCGCGCGATCCGCTCGAACATGGCCTCCCGGCGCGCGTTGGCGAAGTCGCGCGCCACCAGCTCGGCCAGATCGTCCTCCCTGCGCCCGCGCTGCTGAAGCAGCGTCACGGCGGCCTCCGGGGTCAGTTCCGGGTCCTCGATCAGCGCGCTGACCAGTGCCAGATAGATAGCCGTTGCCGGCTGCTGGCCGCTCAGGTTCAGCGACACGGGCACAATGGCGCGGCCGAATCGCCGCAGCGCGGCCGCCAGCTCCTCATCGGCGTCGAAGGGCCGGGCCAGCACCGCTCCGTCGGCGCCATGGGCAGGGGGGTCGTCCACCTGCTCGAGCCTCAGCGGCGTCGGTTCGGAAAGGACGATGTCCATGGCCAGGGCGCTGGCGCCCGCCAGGCGAACCTCGTCGATGATCTGCGCCAGTCGCTCGCGCGGCCAGGGCCAGCGGCCGATCACCTCCAGCGACCGGTCGTCGATGTCGAGGTGTACGAGCTTGTCGGTAGGGGGCGGGGTGAAGAACTGGCAGTAGCGGGCGCGGTAGTCGTAGAAGAACGTCTCGGGTGCGAACAGCGCTCCGGCCGCATCCAGCGCCGCCACCAGCAGTGTCAGCAGTACGCCGAGCACCGCGGTGTTGATGAGCCGTCTGCGCTGGGATCGAGTCATACAAGGCGCCGTCAGCCGTTGCCGCAGCATTTGTAGCGTTCCGCTCCGCCAAGTCCAGCAGAGCCGACGATCTGCGATATTCCCGCCCGCCCCCGGCGGCACGATGCGCCATGCAGCCGGGGAAACGCCCGCTGGCTCCGGGGCGCGTGACAGTTTCTGCGTCGGATGGAGCCAGGATGGCCGCGGCACACGCTGAAGCGCAGACGCAAGCCACCTGCCCGCAAGAGTCGGGGGGCACGGGCGAGGACGCCCGTGTTACGGTTGGTGGCGCTACGTCGTTCGGCACGGGCGAGACGCGGCAGACGCTCGTGCTACGTTGTGCGCCGGCGTGATTCCGGGCCGCAGGCCGCATAAACTGCCACGCGCCCCTGGCTCCGCGGGGAGAGCCAATCGGCTTGACCTGATGCGATATGAGCAATACGTTTCAGTAGCAATTGAAATGACAGTTGACGATGAATGCCACGCCTCCCAGCCTCGCAGCCGATCGGCCGCCGGCGGGGGCGTGCATCCTTTACGACGGCGAATGCCGGCTGTGCTCGAGGGGCGCTGCCCGCTGTGCCGCCCTGCTGCGCCGCCTGGGCTTCGCCCTGGCGCCGCTCCAGTCGCGGTGGGTCGCCACGCGCCTGGGCGCATCGCCGCAGGCCCTCAGCCAGGCCGTGCGCCTGCTCATGCCCGACGGGCGGGTGCTCGCGGGGGTGGACGTCTTTCTGGAGGTGATGGGCGCGGTCCCCCTCCTGCGGCCGGTCGTCGCTCTGGGCTATCGGCCGGCAATACACCGCTGGCTCGCCGCCGCCTACGCCGTCGTGGCGCGCAATCGCTTCCGCATTGGGGGGCGCTGCCGCTGTGCGCCGAGCGACCCGCGGGGCGCGCCGGGCATGGATCGATCATGCTGAGCGCCACCGTGCCGGCTTCCTGCCCCGGTTCTGCGCCGCCGGCTCGGCATCCGCCGGCGGCTGGCGGGCCGGTGGGCCGCATCGGTCGGATGCATCGCGGCCGGTCCTACACGTCCAGGTTCTTGACCTCCAGGGCGTGGTCCTCGATGAACTTGCGGCGGCGTTCCACGTCCTCGCCCATGAGCACGCTGAAGAGTTGCTCGGCCTCCGACGCCTGCTCCATGGTCACGCGCAGCAGCACGCGCCGCTGGGGGTCCATGGTCGTGTCCCACAACTGATCGTGGTCCATCTCGCCCAGCCCCTTGAAGCGCTTGATCTCGATGGAGCGCCGCGCCAGCTTGTGTATTTCGGGGACGATCTGGGCCACGCCGGCGATGTCGATGGTCTCCTGCTCGGTGGCCAGCGCGTACTTGGTCATGAGCTTCTCGCCGCTGACCGACTCCTCCTGGGTCAGGAAGTAGTCGTCCATCTGCAGCCCCTGGGCCTCGAGCTGGGCGAAGAGCTTCTCCATGTCCTTGACCTCGTGCAGCTCCTGGTTTTTCTGGAGGCGGCGCAGATTCTGGTCGGTCTCCCCGATTCGGCCGTTCTCGGGCTGCACCTTCTTCATCTCATCGTCCTCGATGAGCAGGTTCTGCTCGCGGAGGAACTGGTCGCGTTCGTCGGCCGACAGGAAGAAATGGTCCTCGCCTTCGACGACGATGCGATACAGCGGCAGCCGTCCGGCCGAGTCGCGCCGAGCCAGAAAGTCGGCGAAGTCGATGCCCCGCCGCTGCACGATCCTGGCCAGCTCGTCGAGCCGGTTGAGCAGATCGACGACGCGGCGCAGCTCTTCGCCGGCCAGGCGCCGCAGCTCGCGCCCGTCGTCGTCGCGCACGATCAGCGCCGTGCCCTCCAGTCCCAGTTCGGTGAGAGTGTTGCGCATGGCCCGCTCGTTGAGCACATACTCGCTCTTCTTCCTGCGCATGACCTGATAGAGGGGGGGCTGGGCGACGAACACCCGCCCGGCCTTGATCAGTTCCTGCATGTGCCGGAAGAAGAAGGTCAGCAGCAGGGTGCGGATGTGGCTGCCGTCGACGTCGGCGTCGGTCATGATGATGATCTTGCCGTAGCGGCGTTTTTCGATGTCAAAGTCGTCGCGGATGCCGCAGCCCATGGCGGTGATGATGGTGCGGATTTCCTCGTGCCCCAGCATCTTCACCAGGTTCGCTTTCTCCACGTTGAGGATCTTGCCCTTCAGCGCCAGGATCGCCTGGATGTTGGAGTCGCGCCCCTGCTTGGCCGAACCGCCCGCCGAGTCGCCTTCGACCAGGAACAGTTCCGTCTCCTCGTTGCTCTTTGAGCGGCAGTCGGCGAGCTTGCCGGGCAGGCCCCCGCCTTCCATCGCGTTCTTGCGCCGCGTCAGCTCGCGCGCCTTGCGCGCCGCCTCGCGGGCCTCGGCCGCCAGCAGGCCCTTCTCCACGATCAGCCTGGCCTCGCGGGGGTTCTCCTCGAAGAACCGGCCGAGCTTCTCGGCCACGGCCGACTGAACAAAGCCCTCGACCTCGACGTTGAGCAGCTTGTCCTTGGTCTGGCTCTCGAAGGAGGGTTCGGGGATCTTGACGGAGATGATGGCCACCAGCCCTTCGCGCAGGTCGTCGCCGCTGGGGCGGACCTCCTTGAGCAGATTGTTGCGCTCGGCGTAGCGGAGGATGGTATTGGTCAATCCGGTCTTGAAGCCCGAGAGGTGCGTGCCGCCGTCGTGGTTGTTGATGTTGTTGGCGAAGGTGAGGATGGTCTCGTTGTAGCCGTCGCTGTATTGCAGGGCGCACTCCAGGACCAGCCTCTGCTGCGGGTCTTCCTTGCTGAAGCTGATGATGGGCGACAGCGCCTGCTTGCCCTCGCAGAGGAACTGGACGTACTCGCAGAGGCCCCGCTCGTAGCGGTAGGTCTCCTGCCTGCCGATGCGCTCATCCTCGAAGACGATTGTCACGCCGGCGTTGAGAAACGCCAGCTCGCGCAGGCGGGTGGCCAGCGTTTCGTGCACGAAATTGACGTCGGGGAAGAGCGTGGGATCGGGCTTGAAGGTCACCTTGGTGCCGGTCTTGTTGGTCTTGCCGATCACCTTCAGATCGGAGCTCTTGATGCCGCGCTGAAACTCCATGTGGTAGACGGCGCCGTCGCGCGAGACCTCGACCTCCATCCATTCGGAGAGGAAGTTCACCACCGACGCTCCCACGCCGTGCAACCCGCCGGAGGTCTTGTACGCCGACTCCTCGTCGTGCTCGAACTTGCCCCCCGCCCCCAGCGTGGCGAAGACGACCTCAAGTGTCGGAATGCCCTGTGTCGGGTGAATCCCAACCGGTATGCCCCTCCCGTCGTCCACCACCGTGCACGAACCGTCGGCGTTGATCTTCACCAGGATCGACTTGCAGTAGCCGGCCAGCGCTTCGTCGATCGAGTTGTCGACGATCTCGTATACCAGGTGGTGCAGCCCGCGCAGGTTGTAGCCGCCGATGTACATGCCGGGACGCGTGCGCACGTGCTCCACGTCGTTGAGCACGCGAATCTTGCTCTCGTCGTAGCCCCCATTGGCGGTCCTGTTCTGCTCTATCGCATTCTCTTCGGCCATGAAGTCAGCTCCGAAAAAAACCGGCTCCCGAATGCCATCCAATGGCACGGCCGACCCCGCGCACCGCGCGACTGCGGCCAGTGGTCAAGCGGCGTGCTCAGTCGACGGGAACCAACCCGGACATTATCGCACAAAGGGGCATAATTAGCCACCCTTCCGGCAACCGGGTACACCTTATAAGCCTCTGCAAATTATAGGCTTATGAGGGGGCCGAGACTACTGCCCCAAATGCCTTCGGCGGATATAATGCCGTTCATGTTCAGGCTCACTCGCGAAGTGCGTTTTGGCCTTGACGGCGAGGCACCGCCCGGCCCGGATGCGCTGCTCAATGCCTTCGCCGCAACGCCTCCCGTAAGGGGCCTGGGGCGCTTCTGCGTGGTGCGTCTGACCGTCGCCGGAGAGCTGGAGGCATCCACCGGCTACCTCATGAACATCAAGCGGATCGACCGCGCTGTGCGCGACGTGGCCATCGGCATGCTGGCAACGGCAGCGCACGGCCAATCGCTGGATGCACGCATCGTCGAGCGGCTCCTGCGGGCCGTCAGCGCCGCGCTGGCGCCGCCGCCGGCCGAGTCGCTGGTTCTGCGTCTCAGTCCGTTTCTTTGTCTCTCGGCCCTTGCCGGGGAGCTCCCAATGGTCCGGATCAGCCAGAAGTTTGATTTTTCGGCGGCCCATCGGCTGCACAATCCCGCCTTCAGCGACGAGCAGAACCGCGCGGTCTTCGGCAAGTGCTCCAATCCTCACGGACACGGACACAACTACGAGCTTCAGGTCACGCTGCGCGGTGAGCCGGACGAGCGCGGACTGCTGATCGACGTGCCGGCGTTCGAGCGGATTGTCATGGAACACGTCATCCAGCGCCTCGACCACAGGAACCTCAACGTCGAGGTCAGCGAGTTCCGCAACCTCAATCCCACCGTCGAGAACATCGCGGCCACCATCTACCGCCTGCTGAAACCGCACTTCGCCGAACACCGCGCCCGGCTTGCCTCCGTCACCGTGTGGGAGACGCCCAGGACATGGTGCGAGTATTCGGAACCTGAGGGATGAGCGATGCGTTGCCTCCAGACGCACGCTCCACGTACGCACACCACAGGGGCGGTCGCAACACGCTTGTTCAGGCGTCAGACTGCGCTCATGGCCGGCCGGCCCGCCTTTGGGGCTTCGGCCAGCAGCTTGTCAAACTCCGCCAGCTTCGCCTCGATCACTACCGGCGGATGCAGCTCGCCCATCACCACCTCCTGGGTCTTCAGGCCGTTGCCCGTAATGCTGACGACGATCGATTCGTCGCGCGGGATGCGCCCCTGCTCGATGAGCTTGATGGCCGCCGCCAGCGTGGTCCCGCCGGCCGGCTCGGTCCAGATTCCCTCCAGCCGCGCCAGCAGCTTGATGGCATCGACGATCTCACGGTCGGTGGCGCTCTCGCCCCAGCCGCCGGATTCAGTTACCGCCTGATACACATAATAGCCGTCGGCCGGATTGCCGATGGCGATCGACTTGGCAATGGTATTGGGCTTCTGCGGCTCGATGATGTCCACGCCTTTCTTGATGGCCTTGACGACGGGGTCGCAGCCGGCCGCCTGGGCCGAGTAAATCCTCGGCTTGTTGTCCTCGACCAGCCCCAGCTCGATCAGCTCCTTGTAGGCCTTGTAGACCTTGGGCAGGATGGTGCCGCCGGCCGTGGGGACAATCGTGTGCCGCGGCAGTTCCCAGCCCAGTTGCTCGGCGATTTCCAGGCCGTAGGTCTTGGCGCCCTCGGTGTAGTAGGGGCGCAGATTCACGTTGACGATGGCCCAGCCGTACTTGTCGGCGATCTCGGTACACAGGCGATTGACGTCGTCGTAGGTGCCGCGGATGCGCACCATGTTCGGCCCGAAGATCAGCGAGCCCAGCACTTTTCCCTGTTCCAGGTCGTGGGGGATCATCACGAAACAGCGCAGGCCCGCCTGCGCTGCGTGGGCGGCCGTCGAGTTGGCCAGGTTACCCGTCGACGCGCAGCCGACAGTGTCGAAGCCGAACTCGATGGCCTTGGTGATGGCCACCGAGACCACGCGCTCTTTGTAGGAATAGGTCGGATAATTGCAGCTATCGTCCTTGATCCAGAGGTTGGAGCAGCCCAGTTCCGCCCCCAGGCGATGGGCGCGCTTGAGGGGAGTCATGCCCGAGTGCAGGCCGGCGCGGGGCTCGCCCTCGACGGGCAGGAGGTCCTTGTATCGCCAGAGACTGCGCGGGCCGCGTGCGATGGACTGGCGGGTGACGCGACCCTTCATGGCGTCGTAGTCGTACTCGACCTCGTAAGGCCCGAAACAGGCCTCACAGACATGGACGGGGGTGGCGGGGGTGCGGTGGCCGCACTCCTTACACTTGAGCCCCAGAACGTAACCCATGGTATCTCCACCAACAGAAAAAGCCTCGATCGTAAGAAGAGGCTTTGGGGGCGGACATTCCAGAAGCTTCTTCTTATCTGTCCCGCGGCCTGACACAAATCAAGCAGCGAGCGGGATTTAGCACCAATCGGCAGCCGCGGAGGCTGTGGACGGTTGCTGTGGCGTCATCGGGCCCGACCCTCGGCCACTCTCGATAAGAACCAACACCTACAGGGATTATAGGTGTTCTCTGTTGCTTGTCAAAGTCGC
>Ga0209101_1001845_pt1 | contig 14891 bp, 13 predicted proteins | sample ConPoolayeCmetaG_FD_185481 | JGI IMG/M metagenome (GOLD analysis project Ga0209101, IMG submission 185481) | Hot spring microbial mat communities from California, USA to study Microbial Dark Matter (Phase II) - Cone Pool mat layer C metaG... ...
CAGTAGAACTCATTATATCGTTCCGGGTCCGCCTCTTGCTGGCAGCCGGCAGTTGGCATACACTACGGGGCTTGTTTGGACTCGACCCGGCCTCGTGGAGATCGCCATGCCGAAGATGAAGCGTCACAAGGGCATAGCCAAGCGGATGAAGGTGTCGGCCACCGGCAAAGTGAGCTACAACCGTAGCTACGCCGGTCACCTGCAAAGCGGAAAATCCGCCGATCGCCGGCGTCGGCTTCGCCAGCGGAGCGTGCTGGCGTGCAAGACCATTGCCGCGAAGATGCGGCGAGCCATGCAGGAACAGTAGTCGGACCGGGCCGACACTGCTCGTCGCCCCCCACGCGGAGTTGCCCTCATGCCTAGAACCAGAACGAACGTCGCCCACCACAAACGCGTGAAGCGGGTGCTGAAGGCCGCCAAGGGCTACTACGGCCCGCTGAGCAAGCTGCTGCGACCCGCGCGCGACACCGTCCGCAAGGCCGGCGTGTATTCGTACCGCGATCGGCGAGCCCGCAAGCGTGAGTTTCGCTCGCTCTGGATCACGCGGATCACCGCAGCCTGCCGCAGCCGAGGCATCTCGTACAGCCGCTTTATCAACGGCCTCAAGCTGGCCAACGTCGAACTGAACCGCAAGATGCTCAGTGAGGTGGCCATCGCGGATCCAGAGGCTTTTGACAAGATCGTGGACCTGGCGCGAAGCAAGAGCCAACAGGCCGCATAGACGGCGGGTTTCGCCGAGTCTGTGATTTGACCAGACGGCGCCGCAGAGTGGCTGCGGCGCTGTTTTCATGCGCCCCCTACCCCCGCTGCGAGATACCCGCGATGCCTTGGGCGATCATATTCGACATGGACGGCGTGCTGGTGGACAGCTACCGGCCCCACCTGGAGAGTTGGGCCCGGTTGGCCCGGGAAAACGGACTGTCCCTCACCGAACCCGAGTTTGCCTCAACTTTCGGGCGGACCAGCCGCGAGATCCTGCGGGAAATGTTTGGGCTGCGTGATCCTGAAGCAATCCACCGCCTGGATGCCCGCAAGGAAGCCATCTATCGCAGCCTGATCCGCGGCCGTGTGCCCGCCATGCCGGGTCTCCGGCCTACGCTGGAAGGGCTTTGCGAGGCGGGTTACCGTCTGGCCGTCGGTTCCTCAGGACCACCGGAGAACGTCAGACTGGTGGTTTCCGAACTGAGTCTTGACCGCTGGTTCAAGGTCGTCATCACCGGCGGAGACGTCCAGAAGGGAAAACCCGATCCCCAGGTGTTCCTACTCGCAGCCGACCGGCTGGGTGTCCCGCCGCCGAATTGCCTGGTGGTCGAGGATGCTCCGGCAGGGATCGAGGCCGCCCGCCGGGCCGGGATGAAGTCGATCGCACTCGTGGGCACGCACCCGGCGGAATCCTTGCAGCAAGCGGATCTGGTCATCACCAGGCTCAGCGATCTGACTCCCCGGATCGCGACGAGGCTTCTACGGGGCCTCGCGATCACGGGAGATGCCGGCTAGGGTGAACGCACGAACAGACGACAGACCCCTTCGTCGCGGGTCTGCCGTCTGTTCGTTCAGGCTCGCATTCACCGTGCTGTACACCCCGGGGCTTCATCCCCGGGCGGCTTCACGGATAACACCACCGCCGAGCAGCGACTCGCTGTCTGGAGAGGCTGGCAGCGGCGTTACGGACAGTCACGAGAGCTGGCAGGGCAGCAGCCACTGGAACCAGCTTGCGACGCTGGGCTGGGCGAAGCCAAGCCAGGTCAGAGGCGTCCAGGAGAAATTAACGAGTGCCTGCATCGCATTGATGGCGGGTTGAATCAGCGTACAGATGAGACTGGCCAGATCCATAAGTTCTCTCCTTGTGTCAATTGCCTGGCGGCGTGATAGACATCCAACCTCCATCACAACCGCGAAGACGGGTGCAGCCTACCGTGCCGCACCCTCGCGCTCAAGGTTTATTATCGGCTGTCGTGGCGAGTCCAGCAACATGGGCTGGCGTTGTCGCGAGGTCGACCAAGGATTAGGATGATCGATCCGCGAGCTGCGGGATGCCTGTCCCGCCGGAGAGTATCAGATATAACTATATATTTATTAAAAAGTTAGGAGAATCAGTGAACACTAATCTCAGCGTGCTGGTGACCGGAGGGGCCGGATATGTGGGCAGTCATGCCGTCCGCTCGCTGCTGGCCGCCGGTCACCGTGTCGTGGTCTTGGATAACTTGTCCGCAGGCCATGCCAAGGCGGTCGCCTCGCCGGCTCGCTTGATGGTCGGGGAGCTTGGAGACGAACGGCTTCTCGACGACCTGTTCACGGAATTCCGATTCGACGCGGTCATGCACTTCGCGGCCTTCATCGAGGTAGGCGAGAGCGTCGTCGATCCACTCCGGTTCTATGACAATAATGCGGGGAACACCTTTCGTTTGCTTAGGTCGATGCAGAAGCACGACATCAAACGGTTCGTCTTCAGCTCGACCTGCGCCACCTACGGAATCCCTGAGCGGATGCCGATCACGGAAGACACGCCGCAGAAGCCGGAGTCTCCGTATGCCCGCGCCAAACTCGCGGTGGAGTGGGCCTTGGCGGACTCTGCCGCAGCGTGGCAGCTGGGGTTCGTGGCGCTGCGTTACTTCAACGCGGCCGGCGCGTCGGCGGATGCCACCATTGGGGAGGACCACTCGCCGGAGACGCACCTGATCCCCAATGTGCTCAAAGTGGCCCTGGGGCAGCGGGAACATCTCACGCTATTTGGAACCGACTATCCGACCAAAGACGGGACCTGCGTCCGCGACTACATCCATGTGGAGGACCTCGCCGACGCCCACGTCAAGGCCCTCGAGGTCGTCAAGCCAGGCGAGCGGCGTTTCTACAACGCCGGCACAGGACGCGGCACCACGGTGCGGGAGATCATCGAGACGGCGAGGCAAATCACCGGACACCCGATCCCCGTTGTGGAGGTCGCTCGGCGTCCTGGGGATGTGCCCGTCCTTTGCGCCGACCCAAGGCGGATCATGGCCGACTTGGGTTGGTCTCCCCGTTTCACAGAATTGCGAGATATTGTGGCCAGCGCGTGGGCTTGGCACAGCAAGCACCCCCACGGATTCGAAGACCGACGGAAGAAGTAAACCGGCGGGGTTGTGCGCATAAAAAACCCACCCGGTCCGACAACCGGGTGGGAATGACCAGCGGATGGGCGAGCCGACAATCATCCACTGGCCAGCTTGTCAGGAATGCCGTTAATGCCGTTCCTGGGAGGACTCCGACCGGCCAAACCGGGCTGGGGCGGAGTATCGTTCGTTTCCTAGAGCATAACGCAATGGGAGGGGCTATTATTCCCCGCCACAATCAGGCTAACGACGGCGAGAGCGGATTCTCACGCCGGCGTTGCTTTTTTATAACGTTTTACTAATAATCATGTTATGATCGATAACCCGGCGAATAAGGAAAACCCTCCAGCACCGGACACTCCAAAGGGCCACATTTGCCCGCCCGCCACTGCCCTTCCGCAGTTGTTTCAGCGGCACGAGCGACAGTGGCGGCAGAACCTCTACGTTTATCCGGTCGTCTCACGGCGAAGCGGCGGCTTGTCCATCGGGATCAACCTGAATCCCGACAAAGCCTGCAACTTCGACTGCGTGTATTGCCAGGTCGATCGCACCGTACCGCCTGTCGTCCATCGGGTCGACCTGGACGTGCTGGGCAGGGAACTGAACGCCCTGCTCACCTGGGCCTTGGACGGCAGTCTGTTCTCCGAGCCTCCGTTTGATTGCCTGACCGGCGACCAACGCGCCATCCGCGATATCGCCTTCAGCGGCGACGGCGAGCCCACGGCCTCGCCCGTGTTCCCCGAAGCCGTAGTCCTTGCGGCGGAAGCCCGGAGGCAAAAGGCCCTCGAACATACCAAACTGGTGCTGATCACCGACGCCTGCTACCTCACGAAGCCGAAGGTTCGCGCGGCCCTTGAGGTTCTGGACGCGAACTACGGCGAGATCTGGGCCAAGCTCGATGCCGGCACCGAGGCTTACTTCAAGCAGGTGAACCGTGGCAAGGTCTCCCTGGACCACGTGCTCCGCAACATCCTGGAGGCGGCCCGCGCGCGGCCCCTCGTCATCCAGTCCATGTGGATGAAGCTTCACGGTCAGTCTCCCCCCGCAGAGGAGATCGCCGCATTCGCCGAGCGTTTGCAGGACATTCTGAGAGCCGGCGGACGTCTGAAGTTGATTCAGCTCTACACCGTCGCGAGGCGAACCGCCGAAGCCTATGCGGAACCTGTCAAGCTGGCGGAGTTACAGAACCTGGCGGATGTCGTCCGGCAGCGGGTCCGCGTGCCGGTGGAGGTCTTCGCCGGACGCGAGGGTTAGGCCATACCACGCAGGCGACGGATCGGTGTGCGTTGCGGGTGTCCGGCCGTCGCCCAAGGCTGTTTCGTCTTACCCGGAAACCAGTCCATCTCCAGCACCTCTCCCCAGCCCCAGCCCTCGCCAACCGCCGGCGGCATGGCCATCCCGCCGGCTGGCACGATCTCCTTCCCCGCGCCACCCCCGAGCATCAGCCTTCGCGTGACCCGGTCGCGGTCACTGGCCACCGCGGCCTTCCGTGCGTACACTTCCGGCGAACATGAGCAATCGACCCTCGCGTCATCAGCCGAACAATCGCGACGGCCCTGCGGGGCAACCAGACGACGTGACCCCTCGCGGCGTGGGGCAACACTCCGCGTCGAAGGAACCGGTCGACCCGAGGTGCGATCCCGCCGCAATCGCCGACCGGGTATTGGCCGGACAGAGGTTTCAGGAACCGGCCCGCCTGGTCGGCGCCCAGCCGTCCATCAAAGGACGCGGCCCCATCCTGATGCTCACGGGAAGCAGCCTGCTGGCCCTTGTTCTGATTTTTCCACCCGTGGAATGGTGGTGGCTGGCCTTCGTCGCATTGGTGCCCTGGCTGGTGTGCGTTTGTTCAGCGGCCAAGGCCCGCTTCGCTTACCTCACGAGCTTTCTGCTCGGCGTCGGGTTCTATCTGATTCACATCCGTTGGATGATCCCGGTGACGGCCCCGGGCTACTTGGCGCTGTGTCTCGCCTACGCCGTGTTCTTTCCGCTGGCGGCCTGGCCGATACGGCACATGTACCGTCGTCACGGCGTATCCGTGGCGTTGACCGCACCGGTCGCCTGGGTGGCGGTCGAATACCTGCGGAGCATCGGTCCGCTGGGCTTCCCGTTCCTGTTGCTCGGGCACAGTCAATACCAGGTGCTGACCATGATCCAGATCAGCGACCTGGTCGGGGCCTATGGGGTGAGTTTCGTCCTGGCCATGGTGAACGGCTGGATCACGGATCTACTGATCCAGCCGATTCTGGTGTGGCGGTCGGAACGAGGCGCCCGGCTCCCCGTCGGCAGCCTGACCACGCTGCTGGTGCTGCTGGGCACGGTGATCTACGGCAGCTCGCAGAGGTCGGCGAGATACTTCACGCCTGGCCCGCGGGTGGCCGTCGTCCAACATGACTTCGCGATGTACGTGACCCACCATGCTTACTGGACACCCAGGGAATCCGTCTTCCAGGCCTACCTGGAGCTGGCGCGGAAGGCGGCCAAGGAGAAACCGGACCTGATTCTCCTGCCCGAAACGGCCATGGCCTGCTACGCCAACGAGGAATTCCTCACCGCTTCGCCGGACGATCTCGACGAGATACGACAACGCCGCTTCACGCCGCAGTACACCCGCGAGCATATGCTGGACATGCAGCGTTTCAGCCGGACCGTGCGGGACGGATTCCAACAACTCAGCACCGAGTACAACGTGCCCATCGTGCTGGGCGCGACGTCACTGGAATGGCGCCCGACGGCGATTCCGCCGGACGCCACCGCCTTCAACTCCGCCTTTCTGCTGTTGCCGGGACGCGAACAGCCCGCGGCACGCTACGACAAGATTCACCTTGTCCTGTTCGGCGAATATGTCCCGTTCCGGCTGAGTTACCGTCCGCTCTACGATTGGCTCAACGCCCGCACCCCCTGGGGCCGCGAAGGAATCGAGTACTCTCTGGCGGAAGGTGATCGCTATGAGGTGTTTGAAATCCCCGCCGCGTCGCAGAACCACCGCGTTTACCGGGCGGCCGTGCCTATTTGCTATGAAGAGATCATGCCCTACATCACGCGGGAGTTCGTCCGCGGAGTTCCGCGCCTGGTGGACCGCAAGAACATCGACATGCTGCTGACCATCAGCAACGATGGCTGGTTCCTGCACACCGCCGAGTTGCAGCAGCATCTCGCGGCCGCGGTGTTTCGCGCCGTCGAGCACCGCATTCCCATCGCCCGGAGCGTCAACACCGGCGCCAGTGCCCAGATCCACCCCAACGGGCGGATTCACCGGTTGATCACCTTGGACGAGGAGCTGCGGCCGCGAATGAAGGCCGTGGAAGCAGCCCTGCGGAAGATCGACGAAGTGGCCCGGCAGATGGAGCCGGTCGAGGCGGAACTGCTCGAGGCGACCAGCCGACTGAACCGCCGCCAAGCAGGACAGGCGTCATCGACCCCGGAGGACGCCGTGGATTTGCGCGAGCGGATCAAGGCGGCGGCATCCCGGCATCGCGAATTGCTCGCCTTGGCAATTGCCGCCTTCGATCAGGATCTGTGTCCGGCGGTTGAACAGTTGGGACCTGAGTTCGCTTACCTGGCCCATCGTCAGGGCAATCGGCTCGCCCATCTGGCGACCCCCCTGGGCAGCGGGGAACGAACCTCGGCCCTGCCCAACCTCCGCCTCCAGTTGGCGGACGACCTCCAATCCCTCGCCCGTTGGCAAACACAGGCGGGCATGGCTCCCGGCTACCTGATCGCCGATTTGCAGTGTGACGAGCGGATTACGCTGTACACCCGCTGGGGGGATTGGTTCAGCCAAGCGGCGTTGGTGCTGTGGGGAATCATGTTGCTGGACTGGCTGCTGCGGCGACTTCTGAAACCGGCGACGGGCCGCGGCCTGCCCGCCGTGGAGGAGCAGACGTCGTGAGCTTGACAGGCTCCGAGAGGTTCCGGCAGGAAAGGAACAGGCCGATCGCCGCCGGCCTGGGCGGTCCCGCCCTCGCGACCGGCGTCCTGCTCTGGGTGGCGGGTTGTATTCCGCCACCCGGGCGGGGGCTGTTGGCCGGCGAGGAGTTGGCCGCCTTTCGAGCTGCCGCGGTCAAGACGCTCCAGGAGGCAGCGGTCGGCGACGACCCTCCGCTCTGCATGAATGCCATCGAAGCGCTCGCCGAGGTGGCGCCGCGCGAGGGGTTGCCGTTCATCGCCGCCAACATCGAAAACGAATACCCAGGCGCGAGTTTTGCCGCGCTGATGGCGCTAGGACAGATCCAGAACGCTGATTACCTCGACCGCATTCGGACGCGGGCCGAGGATTCCAACCCGCATGTCCGTATCGCCGCCCTCTATGCCCTGCATCGTCTGGGAGATCGCCAACGGACGACCGAGTTGGCCGATTTCCTCCTGAACCACCGCGACGCCCGCGTTCGGGCGAACGCCGCCCTGGCCATCGGGCGATTGGGCGAGCCGTCTTCCGTGCGGGTGCTGCAAAGGGCCTTGCGGCACGAGCAGAAAGACCTGCCGCGACTCCAGATTCTTGAAGCCCTGGCCATGATGGGAAACAAAGACGCGATCGAACGGCTGATCTTCAACGGCCACAGCGCTTATCCCGATCAGGCCGCCTCGGCCATCATGTTTCTGGCCAACGCTCGGAGCCAGGAAGCCGAAGACCTGTTCCGCTATCGATTGGGGATTCGCGAGCATCCCGAGGCCCGCTTGCAGGCCGCCCGCGGTCTCGGCCGGATCGGCGACGAGACCGGCCTCGATATCGCCATCGCCTACCTGTGGTTCAATTCTCCGACCACCGGCCAAGCCGGCGATCCTCCCGAACAGCAGATCCGACGAGTCCGCGGACTGGCGGCCCTCGCCCTGGAGGCGATCGGCAACCCCGAGGCCCTCCGTTCCCTCAAGGCGGCCTTCGAGTTGGAAGGACAGCAGCCCTATGTCCGGTTGGCCATTGCTCGAGCCGCATTGGCCTTGATGAACCGGGTGCCCGACCGCCGTCAGGACCTGTCTCCCGAGGCGGCGGCCGCGGAAAGGAATTGACAGGCCTTTGCACTGGATCACCTTCATCATCCTGGTTTGGGCTGCGGCCGCGGTTCAGCAATCGGTGGTGCCGTTCTTCGCGGTCCGAACCATCCAGCCCGACCTGCTCGTTATCATCGCCGTGCATTATGCGTTGGCGGCCCGGGCACACGACGCCCTGCTGGCCTGCTGGGTCATCGGCCTGGTCACCGACCTGTCCAGTCTGAGTTTCAACCAGGCCCCGAACGTGGGATTGCACGCGTTTTCGCTCGGCCTGCTCGGCTGGATCGTCGTCAAGGTTCGGGATCTGACGTTTCGCGAGAGCGCCATGACCCAGTTGCTGTTCACGTTCATGGTGAAGGGGTCGCTCTCCTTCCTGACCGGCTGGTATGTGTGGTATGCCGTTGGAGGAGCGGTGTCCGTTCGAGAACTGACCTTGACCGGAATTTACAGCGCCGCCTACACCGCGATCCTGGCGCCTTACGGGCATTGGATCCTGCGGCAAATGCGGAACCTCCTGGGAATAACGGGAAGCCATCGCGTCAGGTTGCATTGACCGCACGGTAACAACGAAGCAGCCGATCCCGACCGGAGCGTATGAATGGCCCGGAGCTATGAGCGTCGTCTGCGAATCCTGATGGCATTGCCGATCGCCCTGGGTCTGGTGGCGGTGGCCCGCCTTTACCAGTTGCAGGTGTTGCAGGGGCAGGACTACCAACGGCAGGCCGAAGAAGCCCTGGTCGCGCCACGGCAGTCTCTACCGCCGCTGCGTGGGCGAATCCTGGATCGCGTCGGCCGGGTGCTGGTTTCCGATGAACCGGCCCATGATGTCGCCATCCACTACGGCATCCTGAGCATGAACCCGCCTTACCTCTCGCTCTATGCGGATCACCTCCGACGCCACGAAGCCCAGTGGCGGGCGGCGACCGATGCCGAACTGGAGGCCGAGGTCAAATCGCGAATCGAAACGATGTGGCTGACACTCGAACAGGTCTCGGGCGTGCCCCTGCGGGAGCTCAAACGGCGGCGGGACGGCGTCTGCGAGGCGGTCGAACGGCTGCGACGCCACATTTGGCGAACGAGGCACCGCCGGGGTTTGCTGGAACCGTTCGAGAAGCTGCGGCTTCAGGAGGAGGATCTGTTCCATCCCATCCTCGCGGATGTCTCGCCGGAGGTGCGGACCCGGTTGGAATTGACTCTGGCGGGATTGCCGTTCATCCGCATCCAGCCTTCGGTCCGCCGCGTCTGGTCGGAGGCCGCGGAACCCTTCTGCCACTTATTGGGGCGGCTGGGACAAGTGTCGACGGCCGCCATCGAGGAGGATCCGCTCCGCGACGATCCCCTGGCCTGCTATCGGGCCGGAGACGCCGCGGGCGTCTCCGGCGTCGAGGCGCTGGCCGAGCATCTGCTCCGCGGCAGGCGGGGATACGAGGAGCGATTTCGCGACGGAAAGCTGAAGGACCGCGTCCCGCCCGCCGACGGCCTGGACGTCACCCTCACACTGGACAGCGACTGGCAGCGGCGAATCAGCGAGCTGCTGACGGAAGCCGTGCGCAAGCTGCCGCAAGCCACCGGAGCGAGCTGTGTCGTGCTCGATGTGCGAACGCGAGAAGTCCTGGCCCTGGTCAGCGTCCCGATCTACTCCCGCGAGGACATCCGCCTTCGCTATGAGCAACTGCGGGACGACGCACGGCGGCTGCCACTGCTGTTTCGAGCGGTGCAGGGAGAGTATCAGCCCGGGTCCATCCTGAAGCCGGTCGCGCTGTTGGCCGGATTCGCCGCGGGCATCGTCGATCCAGCGAAGCCGGTCTTTTGCGACGGCGTCTACATGCCGAATTCCACCAAGTGGCACTGCTGGACATACTGGCGGGGCCTGCCGGGACACGGCTATCTGACCGCCGAGGAGGCCATCCAGCATAGCTGCAACGTTTATTTTTATGATCTGGGGCAACGGCTGGGAGCAGGCCGGCTGACCGAGTTTCTCCGGTTGTTTGTGCAAGGCCGCGAAACCGGAACCGAACCGGCCGGCGGCACGGGCCTGATCGAGGAACGGAGCGGGCTAATCCCCACGCTGGACTGGATGCTCAGCCAGCGATCTCGCCCCTTTCGCCCCGCCGATGGGCGAAACTACGCCATCGGACAGGGAGAAATCCTGCTGACGCCGCTCCAGGCCGCGAACCTCTACGCCACCATCGCCACCGGCTGGTTTCAGGCCCCCGTGCTGCGGTCCCGCGAGAGTGGTCCGCAGCCACGCATCCCCATTGCCGGCGTTTCAGACTCCGCGTGGCAGCTCGTGCGGCGCGGTCTCTATCGGTGCGTCAACGAGCCTGGCGGCACCGCCTACAACTACGCCCGCCTGGACCATTTGGAAATATGCGGCAAGACGGGCAGCGCTCAGTGTGCTCCGCGGGTCGTGGCCCGCCGCTACACCTTCCGCAATCCCGCCGGGGCCAGCGAGCACACGGTCGTCGCGCCTTCCCTCGAAGCCGCTTGCGAGCAACTGGGCCTGCCACTCGACACCCGACCCTACAAGAGCGAAGTTGTCGAACGGTTCCCGCCCAAAGACGCGGAAACCGGAAAGACACCCACCCATGCGTGGTTCGCGGGCTTTGCCCCCTATCGGCAACCCAAGGTTGCCCTGGCGGTGCTCATAGAGTATGGCGGAGGAGGAGGGCACGCGGCCGGCCCCGTGGCCAGGGAGATCTTCCAGATGCTCCTGGACGATCCTTCCGGCCACCTGCGATGAACCTCGGAGGCGGCCGGCAATCGGCCGGCGAGCCAAGAGTAGCCGAAGTCCGCCGGCCGGTCAGCGCAGTCTCTGGAGCAACACCCCGTAGCGATCCATCACCTGCGGAGTAAGCTGATCCCGGTAAGTCCAAACCGCGAGATCAAGGGCTTCTCGACACCCGCAAGGCGGCGGGGTCTGGCCTGCCATGGCGCGCAAGGTCCGCTCGATGAGCTGAACGCAATGTGCCGTGGCTGCTTCGACGTTGCCGATGATCTCCTGCAAAAGAGTCTGCCGATCGATGCCGGCCTCCCGAGGTCGCCACGAATCATAATCCGTCGGCAACGCCACCAGGGCGTAGCAGATCTCGGCCTCCCGAGCCAGTCTGGCCTCGGGCATGCAAGTCATGCCGATCAGGTCGCCGCCCCATGAACGATGCAACCGGCTCTCGGCCGCCGTGGAGAAGGCCGGCCCTTCCATGCAAACGTAGGTGCCGCCGTCGTGCGCGGCGAACTCCAGCCCCCGCGACGCTTCCAGCATCAACTTGCGAAGTTGCGGGCAGAAAGGCTCCGCGAATTCGACATGCACGGCCAGGCCGGGCCGGTCGAAGAAGGTGTTTTCCCGGCGGGTTGTCCGATCAATGACCTGGTCGACGATCACCAGCTCCCGGGGACGATACTCTTCCCGCAGGCTGCCGGTGGCGCCGCTGGCGATGATGTGCGTGACCCCGAGCGTCTTGAGGGCGTAGATGTTGGCCCGATACGGCACTGCGGTAGGGCATAGGGTATGGCCTTCCCCGTGGCGAGCCAGGAAGGCAATCTCCACGCCTTCCCAATTCGCGCGGATGATGGAGCCGCTGGGTCTGCCGAAGGGGGTATCGAAGTCAAGCCGTTCCCCGCGGACCCGGGCCAGCAGGGCCTGCCCCAGCCCGGTGCCGCCGATGATGCCGACAACGCCGTTAAACTGATGTTCCATATCTGCAACCTCTGGACCAGAGCCTAGTCCGCTATTGTGCGATGCCGGTCCGGATCCGCAAGTGGCCGCCGCAGGTCGGGGCAGCGTCGGTTCCCGCGGACCGGCAGGGGCGTAAAATAAGGGGGATGCCGCAAACCAGAGAGCAATTCAGCGCCGAGGAACTGGCCATTGTGCTGAGCAACTACGACCTCGGCATCGTGGCTGGGATCACGGAGTTTCCCAAGGGATCTCACGCCGCGGCCAAGATGGTGGTCACCACCACCACCGGCAAGTACCTTCTGAAGCGGCGACCCAAAGGCGAGGTGGACCCGTATCGCGTCGCCTTCGCCCATTCCCTCCAGCGGTTCCTGGCCTCGAAGAACTTCCCCCTTCCCCACTTGATCGGCACCCGGGGCGAGAACAACTCCATGCTCAAATGGGGTAACTCGATCTACGAGGTTTTTGAGTTTATCGAGGGGCAACCCTATGACGGCGGACTCGTGGCCACCTATGAGGCCGGCAAAGTGTTGGGCCTGTATCACCGGCTGGTGCTCGATTATCAGCCCACCTGGGATCCGCCTCACGGCCACTACCACGACAGCAAGAGCGTATACGTCTCGCTCAAGCCTCTCGGGGAAGCGTTGCTCCGGCGGTCGTCCGCTCAGGGGCGTCGGGCCGAGCTGATCGAGGTCCTCAAGCGTTTACGCGGGGCTTACGCCGCCGCGGCGCAGGCGGCCAACGCGTTGGGATTGCCGCAATGGGACACGCAGATCGTTCATTCCGATTGGCACCCGGGCAACATGCTGTTCGAGAACGGACATGTGGTCGCCGTGATCGACTACGACGCCGCGCGAATCCAGCCGCGGGTCATGGACGTGGCCAACGGCTGCACGCAGTTCTCGTTTGTCGCCGGGGGACGCGACTTGTCCACCTGGGAGGCGCGAACCGACCACATGCGGGTACGGCGGTTCCTCCGCGGCTACGATGAAATGAACATCCTGACCAAGGCGGAATTGCGGGCGATTCCCTTCCTGATGCAGGAAGTTCTCATTGCTCAGGCAATCCCGCCGATTATTCGCACCGGCACCTTCGCCGGGCTGGATGGCTTCGAGTTTCTCAAGATCGTGCTCCGCAAGGTTGATTGGATCAGCGAAAACCTAAACCAGCTCGACATCGGCGACGAGGACGATTGACCGGCCCGCCGGCGTGCCCCGCCGCCGCGACAAGGGCCGACCAAGCCTTCCGCATGGCCCTGGAAAGGGGCAGGCGACCGGCCTCTTCCAGGCTCACCCAGCGGCCGACGTCATGGCTTAGGCAGCGGTCCGCACGCCGGATCTCACTGGCCCCGGGCCATTCGCCCATCACGCCCACAAAGCGGAATCGGCGGTGGGTCAACAGGTGCTCGAAAGCGCAGAAGGGCTGCGGCTTCAACCGCAGACCCCGCAATAGGCTTGATGTTGCCGTTGCGTGGCGGAGATAGGGATCCAGGGCCTGGCGGGCACATTTTCGTAAAGCGGAGGCGGTGCCGAGCAAATCCACGCCGCAAGCGGCATGGGGCAGTTCCCACAACCCGCCCCAAAGGCCTGATTCCTCGCGCCGCAGGAACAGCCATAGCGACCTGTCTTGAATGGCCACGAGCAGCCGCGTCTCCGTGAGCTGTGGCGAGCCGCTTCGAGCCGGCGGGATTTCGGCCACGCGATCCGCCTGATAGGCCCGGCACTCCCGCCGCAGGGGACATTCGGCGCACCGGGCCCGTCCGCCGGGGAGGCAAATGGTTGCGCCCAATTCCATCATCGCCTGGTTGAAGTCCCCACAACGACGGCGTGGCATCAAACGTTCGGCGAAGGATTCGATCCGGCGCCTTTCGGCGGCCAACCGGGGATCACCAGAAAGACCAGTCAACCGGACGACCACGCGGGTTACATTGCCGTCGATCGCCGGAACGGGCGAGCCGAAGGCAATCGAGGCGATCGCCGCCGCGGTGTACCGCCCCAGCCCCGGCAGCCGCCGAAGCTCCTCAACGTTTTGCGGGATCAGGCCCCCGTGTCGGGCCGTAATGATGCAGGCCGCGCGGTGCAGGTTTCGGGCACGCGCGTAATAGCCCAGACCCGCCCAGGCCCGCAGAATGTCATCGAGGGGAGCCTCGGCCAGCGACCGCACGTCCGGGAAGCTGGCGATGAACCGTTCGAAGTACGGCACCGCCGTGGCCACCTGGGTCTGCTGCAACATGATTTCGCTGAGCCAGATCGCGTAGGGGTCGCTGGTGCGACGCCAGGGCAGGTCGCGACGGTGGCGGTCGTACCACGACAGAAGCTTCCTGCTGAGAGCTGGACGAGCGGGGAGGTCTGAGACTCGCGCCATGACGAAATTATACGGCTTCCGCAGCGCCACGATCTCAAGGCGCACGGCGGCGGCCTGGTCGAAACGTTGAACCGGCTTCTTCTTCTTGCTACCATGTCCTGTACGTCCGGACTGGAGACCGAAGAGAGGTTCCCTGTCGCCCGCGTGAATCGGGCGGATGAGGCAGCCGCATGGCACACCGGCACTTGGTGCATCTGGCGGTATGTGTCGCGTTGTCCGCGGCGACGCCGGTTCACGGGTACGAACGTTGGGATTTCCGGTTCGCTTTCGGGCCGGGTTGCGGGTGAGGGAACACATTCCTGAGCGTCTGGTCAGACGCCACCAACGGTTACGACGAGGGGCTTGAATATCTGATCGCATCCTTCGGCGAGGGGTTCGCGGGGGTATACCACGAGCAGGGACAAAATGGTTGGACCGGGCCGACCGGTTTCTATCGCACTGATTTCCGTTATCCGCCGAGTTCCGATCAAAGGGTGGTCTGGGAGCCGATTCACGTCTGGGCCGATCCGAGCTTCGCGGATCCGGTCATGTTCTTCTCCATGGAGGCCCACCTTGATTTGCCGCCCCCCCGCGATCGTCAATACCTGGTCACCCTCCTGCATGTGCCTGAGGACGTAAGCGGCGGCCCACCGGTCGGCACGACCTGGACCTTGCCGGAGAAAGGAATCCTGTCCATTCCGCTGCCGACGTATCGGACGGACAACGGCCTGAAGGGGTATCGCTTCTCGTTCACCGCCACCGAAGTCATACCGGAGCCTGGCACCGCCCTCCTCCTGACC
>Ga0209101_1001846_pt1 | contig 14881 bp, 11 predicted proteins | sample ConPoolayeCmetaG_FD_185481 | JGI IMG/M metagenome (GOLD analysis project Ga0209101, IMG submission 185481) | Hot spring microbial mat communities from California, USA to study Microbial Dark Matter (Phase II) - Cone Pool mat layer C metaG... ...
GCCCAGTATAAGCGGCAACACCCGGAACACGCAAATCAGTTGGCGGTGCTTTATGCCCAAGAAGGCTCTTATATGCAAGACTACCATCTGTGTTCTTCCGCGGCTGACTGGGTTACGGCCGCGCACCAGGCGGCTTTAAAGGTTTTTTATAACTTCATCACTGGCCCGCTGGCGCAAAAAGCCGCTCAAGAGTTAGGCTTCCGGGCTACTCTGCTCAAAACCAGCGAGCCGCCGGCTGCTGAATCAACACCCGGCATTAACGCCTTAAGCACCCTGCCACCGGTAAGCGGCCAGGTGGTAGCTGGACTGCTGGAAATGTGGCCCGCTATTCGCCGCCGGGCGGCGTTAATTCTCGCATTAGACGCCTCAGGCAGCATGGAAGGCGATGCCCTGGAAGCCGGCAAAGAACAATTTCGAAAACTTATCGCGCAAAGCACAGCGGCAGACTTAAAATCTTTGCAGGTCTTCGCCAGCAACGTTCACTTACTGTCAGCTTTTACCAATGATCCCGCGCGTCTGATAAGCGCCCTTGATACGGTGCAAGCCGTGGGAGGCAGCGCTGTGTACGACGCCATCAAAAAGTCTTACGAGTTGGCCTCCCTGCCAGAGCTTACCGCCTACCGAAAGACCATCTTGTTGTACACCGACGGCGATGATAAGAACTCCGAAATTTCCTTGGCCAGTTTGCTTGGACTGGCTCATGAGAAGGCATCTGAAATGGACATCAACCTGATTATAGTAGCGGTCAAACGGGAAGGGGCCAGCTTTTCCGACCTGGAACGCATCGCACAAGCCGCCAATGGGACATTGCACATCGCGACGCTGATTGAGATGGAGTCTGTCTTTCAGGAAATTGCCAAGAGTTTTTAAGGGCAGCGGACAAAATACAGGAGGGTCTTGAACTTGGGCAACCATTTTACAGGGAAAAAAGTACTGGTCACGGCGGCCCTGCCTTATTCCAATGGACCGTTACATGTCGGCCACATCGCCGGCGCTTATTTGCCGGCCGATATCTACGTGCGCTACTTGAGGCTCTGCCGGGCCGATGTACGGTCGGTCTGTGGTTCCGATGACCATGGCGTGGCGATTGTAATGACGGCAGCCAAAGAAGGGAAGACCCCTCAGGCGGTCGCCGCCTACTACAACCAGCGCCACCAAAAAGCGCTGCAGGGCCTGGGGATCAACTTCGATATCTACAGTGCAACCAGTCAGAACCCTTATCATGCTGCGACAAGCAAGGATTTCTTTTTGCAGTTGTATCAAAAGGGTTACTTCGAAAAACAAGAAACGCAGCAATTCTATGACCCTCAGCAGAAGGTCTTCCTGCCCGATCGCTTCGTAAAAGGAACCTGCGCTTATTGCGGAGCAGCGGAACAAAACGGCGATCAGTGCGAGGAATGCGGCAAAATGCTCGATATCTTGAGCTTACATCATCCACATAACGCCTTAAGCGGACAAGCGGCGGTCATTAAGAATACCGTGCACTGGTTTCTGGATCTGTCGCGCTTTAAACAAACGGTGGAGAAATGGCTCAGCACCGCTCGCTTGCGGGAGCACACCCGCACCTATGTGCAGGGCTTGCTGGCCGGCGGCCTGGTAAAACGTTCCATGACCAGGGATCTAAACTGGGGCATTCCCGTTCCGCTCTCCGACCCGGAGGCAGCGGGCAAAGTGCTGTATGTGTGGTTCGACGCGCCAATCGGTTACATTTCCAATACCAAGGAGCTTTGTGCCAAACGCGAGGGCGACGCGGAGCGGTATGCGGACTGGTGGAAGGCGCCGCAGACCGAGATTTATCATTTTATTGGTGAAGACAATACTATTTTCCACGCTATCATTTGGATTGCCATGTTAAGTGCGGAAGGCTCCTTTCAACTTCCTAAAGGGGTGGTGGTGAACCATTTTCTAAACATAAAGCTGGCCGGCCGGGAAGTGGAGAAAATATCCAAATCGCGGGGCGCCGCCATTTGGATCGAAGATTACCTGGCCGAAGGAGGCAACCCCGATGTACTACGCTACTATTTAACAGCCATAGCTCCGGAACAAGCGCGCACCGTATACCGGCCGGACGATCTGGTGGCACGCAATAACGGCGAGTTGGGTAACATCCTGGGCAATTTGGTGCACCGGGTGCTGACTTTCACCCATAAGTACGCCGGCCCGTTTGTACCGGAATTCGCGCCGGAAAAAGTGAGCGATCGAGACCGGGCCTTCAAGGAACAGATGTTTAAAAATCATGCTGAATTGGGTAAGCTAATGGAGGATTTTTGCTTCCGCGCGGCTTTGGAAAAGGTGATGGAATTTGCGCGCGAGTGCAACAAATACCTGGACGACAAGGCCCCCTGGGCCGGGCGCAAGAACGACATGCCGGCCACTCAGGTCACATTGGCGTATAGTTTGGATGCCATCAAATATTTAGCCATAACACTTCGGCCCTTTATCCCGTTTAGCGCCGGGAAAATAGCTAAGATGCTGAACTTGCCTGCCGAAAAATTCACTTGGCAAGGAGCCGTAGATCCCCTTACACCAAAGGCATCTCTTGCAACGCCGGAGATTCTCTTTCCCCGTTTGCAGTAGACGGCCTCCCGGGAGGCTGTAACCCGCGGTGGCGGATCTCATAACACCCGCGGGAGCGCTTACTCCTTCTCCATTGCGGCCAAGCGCTTGCGCGCGGTAACCGCCACTAACTCGGGCACGTTTTTCGAACGCCCCAATTTCTTCAGATCCGCGGTTGTCAAATAGCGCAGCCATTTTAGCGCCAGATCGCCAGGCGTCTTAGGGTTGGTCACGATGGCCAGTTTCAAATTGTACGATCTCATCCAGATTGGGTGCTCGGCAATCGCCCTGATAACCGTCTCGCAGATATCACGACTCTTGGCAAACTCTTCCACTTCCCTAGGTTGCAGCCGTGGATTGCGCAAAACAAAGAGCGGAATTATACGCGTGGTGTCGCGAATCAAAATAGCGCGGCAGAGGGCATTGCCTAAAAGCGCGAGCTTGATTTTCTGCGGGATGGTTGCTTGAGAGATGAGCAACCGGGGATCGCTATACTCCTCCGCACTTTGAGAACCTTCGACCTCCCTACCTCCCGCTCTATCCTTTATCTTTGCCGGCATATCCTCCTGCGACAGCTCCAGCGGTAGTACGCTATTATCAGCACCACCTATAACCGCAGCCGCCGCCTCCAAATCAGCGGCTGGAATCTCTCCTAGAGAGCAAGCCCGCGATAGCAGTTCCCGCAATGCTTCATTATCCATGTTTATGCCCAGCCATTAAGAGCCGCAATCAAGCGCAGGCCCTTAAGTGTAAGATGCAGATCGTAATGCCTTATTCTTGATGAATGAGCCGCAATCAAGGCTCCCAATCCGCCGGTGGCTACAATATGCCGCACAGGCCCGAATTCATCTATCACCCGCTCAATTAAGCCATCCACCAGGCACACGTACCCCAGCACGGTTCCGCTTTGCATGGCCGCAATAGTGTTTTTACCAATAACGCTCTTAGGCCACTCCAACTGAATAGACGGCAATCTGGCGGTCCGTTGAACCAGAGCCTCCAGCCCAATGCCTAATCCCGGCGCAATGATCCCGCCTTGAAAGACACCCGCTTCATCTACTAAATCAAAAGTGGTTGCAGTTCCAAAGTCCACAACCAGCGCCGGGGTTCCCCATAATCCGCGCACGGCTGCCGCGTTCACAATCCGGTCTGTGCCGACGGCTGCCGGCGCGTCGACTTTTAAAACCAAGCCCGTCTTAACGTCGGTATCCACCACCAAGGATTGAAGCTTAAACACATCGCTCACTTGTTGCACGACAATCTCGGTCAGAGCCGGCACAACACTGCAGATTACGCATCGCTTACAAGCCGCAGCCCGGATTTGCTGCGCAACTCCGCTAATATAATCGCGCCCCTCTTCAAGCGGATGAGTTGGAAGACGAAAATCAAAAGCAAGTTTCTGTCCTTTAAAGACTCCTCCCACCAAGTTCGTATTGCCGATATCTAAGACAAGCAGCATTGAGATTTTCCTGCAGTCATCCCACCATATGGCCGGCTATAACTTCCCGCACATTTCCTTCCCCATCCAGGAGCAACAAAGAACCTAGATCATTTATCCCCATAACCTTACCGCGCAAAACCTCGCCACCGCAATCATAGACCACTTCTTCGCCCACATATTGAGCCAGCGCCAGCCACCTTTGTCGATAAGGCCGGAAACCGCTTTCCAGATATGACAACCATTCTTGGTGCAAACGTAAGGCCAAGGGAGCAGCCAGCTCCACCGGCTCATAATTCCGGCCACAAAGCTCCCGCAGCGAAATGCTTCCGGCCACAGCGGCCGGAGTTGCAATCAAATTTACCCCTATTCCGAGCAAAATAAAATTTATTTCCTCACAGGGAATCAATTCCAACAAAACTCCACACAGCTTACGGCCATCTTCAGCCAAAATATCGTTGGGCCACTTTAAGCCCACCTCACAGGATAATGAGCGGAAAATTTCAGCCAATACACAGCCTGTCACCAGGCTGAATGGGCTGAGCTCCACAGCCGGTCTGGTGGTACCAAAAACAAAGGTGGCAAAAAGCGCCCCTTCCGCGGATTGCCACGTTCGCCCCTGACGACCCCGGCCGCTGCTTTGCCGACGTGCTAAAACTAGAGCAGGATTATTAAGTGAAAGCTCCGCAACCAACCTGCGGGCCTCGTCCATAGTAGAGGTTAATTGTTCATAGCAATGCACCGTCCAGAGAGGCTTAGTAGGCGAACCAACAGGATCCAGAATACGGCTGAGTATCTCCTCCCACTCTATCAGACGCACCGGCATGCAGTCACCACTTTTGCCCAACTAATTTGCCGGCTTAATACGCATGGAAATATCCACATTGGTGGCCTGAGTGGTCAAAGCTCCAACCGAAACACAGTTGACGCCCAAGGCTTTTAAGGCCGCAAGGCGCTCCACCGTCACGCGGCCCGAGATTTCAACCTGGATCTCGGGCGCCTCCTTCTTAATCACCTCCAACGACTCCTTGATTTGCCGGTCATCCATGTTATCTAGCATGATTATCTGCGGTTTAAAACCCAGCGCAGCCTGCAGTTCGTCCATACTCCTGATTTCCACCTCCACCGGCATCCAAGTCGGTTTTTTTTCAAAGACCGTAGCCAGCGTAGCCCGCACTTTTTCCGCCGGACTCTTGCCACGCGCTACATCAATGTGATTATTCTTCACCAAGATCATGTCTCCCAAATGAAAGCGGTGATTTTTAGCCCCGCCCACGCCAACCGCATATTTGTCCAGAAGCCGCCAGCCGGGCAACGTCTTACGCGTGTCCAGCACCACTAAACCGCCGGCCGCTTCCACGAAACGGCGGGTAATAGTAGCAACACCTGATAATCTTTGCATAAAGTTCAAGATCATTCTTTCCGCCGACAACAGATCCCGCGTGCGACCCTCAATCGTAGCCAGCACGGTATCCTCCGTGACCGGCTGCCCGTCAGACGTTAAAACGCTCACTTCAGTTTCAGCGCCCAACTCATCAAAAATCATGCCCAGCAGAGGCGTGCCGCACACAACCAGCGACTGTCGGGCGATGACCGCCGCCTGAGCGCGGGCGGAATCCGGAATGCTAAGCGAAGAGGTGACATCATCAAACGACAGGTCCTCTTCAATCGCCAAATGAATCAATCTTCTCACCAGCGGACTATTAAGCATCAACACCTCTTCAGCGAAACTCAGTTCCAATCCGCATCCCGCCATTGCCTGACAAAGGATACATAAACGACAAAACCGGCCGTCCAAAAAGCTGCTCCACTTCTTCACACAGTCCTTCCGAAGGCTGCACTTTTATGAGCCGGGAAGAGCGATCCTTCAACACCAGCGACACATCTTTACTGTCCACCTCGAGACGCACTTTAACCGGGCAGTTACCGCGGTACTTACGCAACACCGCAACCAATTGATCAAGGCATTGATCGAAGTCGCCCTGGCCTCTTAGATCCAGCACGCCTTCCGTCGCGGTTTTGTCACGGAGAGCAATCAAGGAATCCATATTGTCCACAATCAGAACCCTCCGCTCCTCCCCCACATCCGCCCGTCCACTGATTAAAACCGGGTCATCAGCCACAATCAGGTGCGAAACACGGCGATAGACATCCGGCCAGACAATCGACTCCACAGTACCTAACCAATCCTCGAGCACAAAAGTAGCGTAGCGGTCTCCTTTTTTGGTGTTTTTAAGCTTCAGGGCTGTTACCACTCCACCGATTCTAACTTCCGCGCCGCGTTTAAGAGTCGATAAATCGCTGGTTGTCATGGTACCCATGCGCTTAAGATCATTAACAAACCTTTCCAGCGGATGCCCTGAAATATAAAAACCCAGGGCCTGGCGTTCAAAAGCAAGCTTCTTATTAATGGGCCATTCCGCTTTACCAAGACTGCGCCGCGGGATGGGGCTCAAGACCGTTCCATCGCCAAAAAGCGAAACTTGAGCGGTGTTTTTTTCCCTTTGTGCGGCCTGCACCCGGCGCATGGTGTCATCCAGCCGCTCCATCAATTCAGCGCGGCTGACGCCGGAAAAATCAAAGGCGCCGCACTTGATTAGGTTTTCAACTACACGCTTGTTAATCACATGCAAGTCGACCCGCATCATGAAATCCTCAAAATCACGGAACGGCCCGGACTTTCGCGCCTCCACTATGCCCAGTACTGCTTTCTCCCCGATCCCCTTGACAGCTTCCAGACCGTAACGGATCCGGCCCTCGCGCACCGAAAAACCGGCAATTGATTTATTCACATCCGGAGGTAGCACTGCAATCTTACACTTTCGGCATTCGTTTAGATTCTTCAGGGTCTTATCGCTGTCCTCCATTTCGTGAGACATAAGCGCTGCCATGAACTCCACGTGATAATGGGCCTTAAGGTAGGCGGTCTGGTAAGAAATCATGGCATAAGCCGCGGAATGGCTGCGATTGAAGCCGTAACGGGCAAAGGTTTCCATTTGGTCGAAAATCTCGCCGGCTAAGCGCCTATTGATGCCCCGCGCTGAAGCTCCCGTAATAAACCGCTCTCGTTGCTTGGCCATCTCTTCCGGGATCTTCTTGCCCATCGCCTTGCGCAGCAAATCGGCTTCGCCCAACGAGTATCCGGCCAACTCGCGCGCCAACTGCATAATCTGCTCCTGATAAAGGATGATCCCGTAGGTGTCAGATAAAATACTCTTCATCAAAGGATGCAGATAAATCACCGCTTCGCGGCCGTGTTTACGCTCAATGTAATGCTCCACCATGCCGGCATCTAAAGGGCCCGGACGGTAAAGAGCCAAAATTGCAACCAAGTCGTTGAAACAGCTGGGCTTCAGACGCACTGTCATTTCAGTAATGCCGCTCGATTCCAGCTGAAAAACGCCGGTCGTGTTGCCAGCGCAAAGCAGGGCGTAAGTTTTAGCATCATCCAGCGGCAGAAGCTCCAGTACCACATCAATCCCACGACTCTCTTTGATGATGCTAAGAGCGGTTTGAATCACCGTCAAAGTTTTTAAGCCTAAAAAGTCAAACTTCACCAGCCCAATCTTTTCCACATCAGTCATGGCAAACTGAGTGACATCATTGCCATCCTTATCAACCATCATCGGTAGCAGTTCAACCAACGGACGGTCGCCGATTACCACCCCGGCAGCATGAGTTGAGCTGTGCCGTGTTAAGCCTTCCAGCTTCAAGGCCAATTCAATCAACTCCCGCCCCTCGGCTTGCGCATAATCCGCCAGGCGGCGCTCCATTCTAAGCGCCTCGGCCAAGGAATAATCAAACCCTTGACGCGGCGCCGGAACAAGCTGGGCGATGCGATCAGTCTCGGCATAGCTGATCCCCAACACCCGCCCGACATCTTTAATCGCCGCCTTGGCCTTCATCGTACCAAAGGTGGCGATTTGGGCTACATTTTCCGCGCCGTACTTCTGCACAACATACTGAATGACTCTGTCGCGACCGTAAATACAGAAATCCACATCAATGTCGGGCAAGGACACCCGCTCCGGATTAAGAAATCTCTCAAAAAGCAGCTTGTGCTCGATAGGATCAACTTCAGTAATGCGCATGGCATAAGCCACCAACGAACCGGCCACACTACCGCGCCCCGGACCGACCGGAATCCCATGCTCCTTGGCCCAGACAATGAAATCCGCCACCACCAGAAAATACCCCGCAAAGCCCATCTTCTCGATGAGCTTAATCTCCTCCTCCAGCCGCTCCCAATATTGCTGCGCAATCTGCTCCGGCAAGCCGCCCTTTTGCCGGCTAATTGTCTCCAGGCGCTTGGCCAAACCTTGGCGTGCCTTGCTGCTCATCAGTTCCACCAGCTCACCGCCACTGTAGGTGCGACTACCTGGCTCATCCTTCATACCTGAGCGGTATACCGGCATGTAATACTTGGAAAAATCAAACTCCAGCTGGCACTGATCGGCAATCCTCACGGCATTGGCAATAGCCTCCTCCGCAAGAGGCCAGTCGCCGAAGCCGGCTCGCATTTCATCGACTGTCTTAAGGTGTAAGTGCAAACCGTCATAGCGCATACGGCTCGGGTCGTTAATCAACTTGCCAGTTGAAATACACATTAAGACTTCCTGAGCATGGTGGTCCTCTCTATTCAGATAATGACAATCGTTAGTGGCGACCAGCGGCAGGCCCAAGGAAGCAGCAACCTCACGGCAGGCTGCATTAGTAAGCTCCTGCTCCCGCACCTGATGTGGTTGCACCTCAAGATAAAAATTATCCTTGAAAATAGAAGCGTAAAACTCAGCCCTCCGACGCACAGCCTCGATGTTCTGCGCATTGGCCAGCTCAGAGAGCTCACCGTTTAGGCAGCCGCTTAAAACAATCAACCCTTGCGAAAACTGCCGCAGCAGCTCAAAATCAACCCGTGGCTTAAAATAGAAGCCTTCTTTATAGGCTAAAGTAACGAGCTGGCAGAGGTTGCGGTAGCCCTCAAGATCCCGCGCTAACACCGTCAGATGATAGGTAGGACTGCCACCCTGACTGCGGCTCTTACGCTCAAAGCGCGAGCCGCTGGTCACATACAGCTCGCAACCAATAATCGGTTTTATGCCTATTTTCTTGGCCTCTTGATAGAACTCAAGGGCGCCATGCAGATTGCCGTGATCGGTGATGGCAATAGCGCTCTGCCCCAGAGAGTGCGCACGGATTAAAACATCAGGAATCTTATTGGCGCCATCAAGGAGGCTGTATTGAGTATGCAGGTGCAGATGGGCAAAGGAACCAGCCATATCACCCTAAAACGAAACAACTTTTCGTTGGTTGGTATAACAAAACATACTTTATGCTACAAGAAGATAAAATGAATAGAAAATTTCAGAAGAAAGCGGAAACTTTCCGTTGCGCCGTCTGCGGCTTAATCATACACGGAAACGGATTCACGAATCACTGCCCGAAGTGCTTATGGAGCCGGCATTGTGATGTAAGCCCGGGAGACCGTGCCGAAACCTGCCGCGGTCTGATGGAGCCAATAAGCTTTCATATAGACCATGGCCGAAAGTTCATAGTCCACCGTTGCCAGAAATGCCATGTTGAGCGCCGTAACAAGGTCTCGCCGGAAGATGATCTAGAAGTGCTTTACTCTTTAGCGCCCCTGCCGGCAAAGACCGGCTGCCGGACCCGGGCCGGCGGAAATTGAGCCGCGGGGGCTTCATTATGCCGCTTTCATTGCCTTTCATGCTCAATTAGGCGGCATATTGCCGCTAGTCTTGAAAAATACCCACGGTTAGGCCAAAAACGTTTACTTGAATAATCATAGACTTTAACGCCCTTAAGTTATGAAAAAGACAATGAAGGCTCTGGTCAAGAAGGAACGTCGGCCGGGGCTCTGGATGGAAGAAATCCCGCTTCCGGAAAGCGGCCCTAATGATGTACTTGTCAGGATTATAAAAACTGGAATCTGTGGCACCGATTTGCACATTTACAACTGGGACGAATGGGCTGCAAGGACTATTCCCCTCCCTATAGCCATTGGGCACGAATGGGTGGGAGTTGTTGAAAAAGCAGGCTCTCAAGTTCAAGGGTTTGAACTAGGATGCCGGGTTTCCGGAGAGGGACATATAACTTGCGGATCCTGCAGAAATTGCCGCGCCGGTAAAAGGCATCTCTGCCCCAATACAATCGCCGTCGGAGTAAACCGCCCAGGCTGTTTTGCTGAGTATTTATGTTTCCCGGCCTCCAACCTCTATAAGGTACCCCCTGAGGTCCCGGACGACATCGCCGCAATCTTTGATCCCTTCGGCAACGCTGTGCATGCCGCCCTTTCCTTCGATTTGGCCGGCGAAGATGTATTAATCACCGGCGCCGGTCCAATCGGCTGTATGGCGGCCGCTGTTTGCAAACACGCCGGAGCCCGACACGTTGTCATTTCCGATATCTATGAAGATCGCCTGCGACTTGCCAGCCGCTTAGGGGCCACGTCGGCTATCAACGTCCAAAACCGTAGCCTTAAAGAAGCCCTACACGAGCTTAAAATAGAAGACGGCTTCACTGTGGGTCTCGAAATGAGCGGCAACGGCCAAGCTTTGGGTCAAATGCTGGAACTGATGAATCACGGCGGCCGGGTGGCGCTGCTTGGTATTTTTCCAAGCGCCGTAGCAATCGACTGGGGTAAAGTCATTTTTAAGGGCTTGTTTCTGAAAGGTATTTACGGGCGCGAAATCTTTGAAACCTGGGTTAAAATGATTCACTTCCTGCAAAGCGGCTTGGATATATCGGCGGTAATTACTCACCGCCTGCCTGCAGATGAATTCGAAAAGGGATTTCTTGCCATGAAGCAGCACCAGGCAGGGAAAGTAGTGCTCGATTGGACCGCCTGAGCCGACGCTTGCGGTTGATTCCAGGATTGACCTTGCGCCGGTGCAAGTTTGGCATCCGTGTATGAAATGTATTGACGATTTACCTTTCTTTGGTGACACTTTTTATCGATTTCTTTAAAGGGAGGCTTATATATGCGCTGGCTCATACTTGCTACGTCTGTATCCATGAGTGCAATCTTTATAATCACCTCCCCTGCTTGGGCGCAAAGTTGCACGCAGGAACTAGCCTTGCTCTATCATGACTGCATTCTTGGTTGCAGCTCAGTTGATCCCGAAGAACCTACACTGAAGTATCTTTGTCTGATGGGTTGTGATCTAAGCGAAGATTTCGCACCCTGCGCGGCCGATACCGCCGGGCGTCCGGGCGGGCTCTACTACCACGCACTTCTGCGCGGCATAGTGGAAAAGTGCAATTGCGGGCAAGGAGGCGTGTCAAAGAAGCAAGCCGGGCGCTGCGTAGCCTGGTTAACGCAGCTGGCGACGGCGCTCAAAGCAGTCAAGTATTTCACTCTCTTGGACAATGGTTTCCTTCCCAACGCCAAAGCCGCAATTAAGAGCGCCAGGCACCTCTGCCAAAAACGCTTAACAACGGGCGGCCCTACAAGGTAAATCACTTTTCCAGCACTACAAACGCCGCGGCAATTTCTTTTAGGTGGGAAAGCGAAAGGTGGATGAATTTCACCCCGTTGGCCGCTAAAAATTCCTTGACTTTGCCAGCGGCAACCAAATCGGGCTTGCCCAATTCATCATTGACCACTTCTATTTCCTGCCAGTTAAACCCCTCCCGCAGTCCGGTGCCCAGTGCTTTAAGCAAAGCCTCCTTAGCGGCAAAACGAGCCGCATAGTTAAGAGCCTTAAATCTATGGCCTTCACAATAACGAATTTCATTCTCGGTAAAAAGCTTGGAAATCAAACTAGACTGACCCTCATCCTTAGAAAAGTTCTTCTCAAATCGCGCCACTTCAATAAGATCAATGCCGATTCCAAAGATCAAGTTCTCATCCTCCCCCGGCTTAAGTTCACCCCGACTGAAATTCACCCCACCAGCTCATGTCACAAGCCAAGCATCTCCCGCCTTGAGAAATTTATCCAGATCCCCACGCCCCCGGCGTTCAACCGCCCGTGCGATATGATTTTCCAGAACATCCTCATAGGGCGGGCTATCAGCTTCATAAAACACCCCTAAGGGCAGGGGAAAATGTGGCAATGCAAATTGCGCCAGAATGGCGGCCATGACCTTATTGGTCTTATCATGCCGTACTATCTTATTCAGCTCCTCCTCGCCGCCAAGGGGAACAATCACCGGTTTCCAATCCTGCAAAACAATTCCTTTCTTTTCGTCCCCGCCATAAACTAACGGCTGAGCGTGATTAAGTTCCAGCTCATACTCACTGCGCTGGGCCCGATCAACCACCTGGGCAAACGCTCCGTCATTAAAAACAACACAGTTCTGCAACACTTCCACAAAGGAAGTCCCGCGATGCAAAACAGCCTGCTTGAAAATCGCCGCCAGTTTCTTTACATCCACCGCCACCATACGGGCAACAAAAGTCGCTCCACAAGTAAGCGCCAGGGAAACCGGATCAACCGGCGGATCAATAGAACCGTAAGGCGATGATTTGGTCACTGTGCCGAGCGGCGAAGTCGGCGAAACCTGCCCTTTGGTCAAGCCATAAATTTGGTTGTTAAACAAGATTACATTGACATCCAAATTGCGCCGCATCAAATGGATAAAATGATTGCCGCCAATGCTTAAGGCATCACCGTCCCCGGTTATAACCCATACCGTAAGCGCCGGGTTGGCCAGTTTAACCCCGCCGGCCACCGCCATGGCCCGCCCATGGATGGTGTGAAAGCCGTAAGTATTCAGGTAGTAAGGCAAGCGGCTTGAACAACCAATACCCGATACGAAAACATGCTTTTCGGGTGGCACATTAAGCTCAACGAGGGCTTTCTGCAAAGCCGCCAGAATAGCATAATCGCCGCAGCCCGGACACCATTTAACCTTCTCATGCGACTCAAAGTCTTTTTTGCTGAGTAACTCCGCCATCTAACACTCGAGCATTTGTTTAATCTTAGCCAGCACCTCAGTAATCTTAAAAGGCTGCCCCTGCACCTTGGAAAGACCTTCGGCGTCAACCAAATATTGAGCGCGAAGGCAAAATCTGAGTTGACCCAAATTAAGCTCAGGAATCAACAACTTCCTATAGCGCTTAATTATAGCGCCCAAGTCCGGCGGCAAAGGATGAATATAACGCAGATGAACATGTGCCACTGCGTAGCCGATTTCTTGGGCCGCCAGCACCGCCCCACGCACAGCGCCGAAAGTCCCCCCCCAGCTAAGCACCAGGAGCTCGCCGCTCTCTTTACCGTAAACCTTGGTGGGGCTGAAGTGTTCAGCCACACGGGCGATCTTGGCGGCGCGCATCTCCACCATCTCCTGATGGTTAGCCGGGTCGTACGACACTTCGCCAGTAACAGCACGCTTCTCAAGCCCTCCAATGCGATGCTCCTGCCCCTTCGTCCCGGGAACAGCCCAGAAACGCGCCAAGGTCTGCGGATCGCGTTGATACGGGTGATATGGACCGCCTGCCGGGGCAAAAGGCGGTTCAATGGGACGAAGCTTTGTAATCTCTGGAATCAACCAAGGCTCTGATCCCATCCCCACGTAGCCATCACTTAGCACCACCACTGGAGTCATACGCTCAAGCGCAATGCGGCAAGCTTCGAGCGTCACTTCAAAAGCATCGCCGGGACGGGAGATTGCCATCACCACCAACGGGCATTCACCATGGCGGCCGAAAAGGGCCTGCAGTAAGTCGGCCTGCTCCGGCTTAGTCGGCATACCGGTGGAAGGGCCGGCACGCTGGACGTTGATTACCACCAAGGGCAGCTCTGCCATTACAGCCAGACCAAGCGCTTCTTCTTTAAGCGACATGCCGGGGCCGCTGGTGGCCGTAACCGCCAAGTTTCCAGCAAAAGCAGCCCCAATCGCGGCTGAACAAGCGGCAATTTCATCCTCGGCCTGCAAGACTTTGACCCCAAAGTTCAAAAGCCCTGATAGTTCCTGAAGAATCTCACTGGCCGGGGTAATCGGATAACCGGAAAAGAAAAGGGGCCGCTTACTTAACTCGCTGGCCGCCAACAGCCCATATACCACGCCCTGATGCCCGGTTATGTTGCGATAGAGTCCAGGGGAAAGTCTTGCAGAGGGTATTTCATAACGACTTGAAAAAGCCTCTGACGCTTCGGCGTACGCAACACCGGCGTTAAGAGCCGCTTTGTTGGCCGCTGCGATTTCCGGCTTCTTGGCAAATTTTTTGTCAATCCAATGCAGAGTCTCATCAACCCCCCGACTGAAAAGCCAGCATACGACGCCAAAGGCGAAGAAATTGGCGCAGCGCTCCATGCTGCTCGGCTGAAGATTGGAGCCTTTAAGCGCCTCCCTGGTCAAAGAAGAAATAGGAATATCAAACAAATTGTACTTGGTCTTCAACGACTCATCTTCCAACGGATTGGTTTTAAGACCGGCTAGTTCGAGATTCTGCGGCGTAAAATTGTCCCGATTGCAAATAATGATACCGTTTTGCTTTAAATCTCCTAAATTAGCCTTGAGCGCCGCCGGATTCATGGCTATCAAGACATCAAAGACATCCCCCGGAGTAAAAACTTCACGGCTTCCCACCCGGATTTGAAACGCGCTTACTCCCGCTACGGTGCCCGCCGGAGCGCGTATTTCAGCCGGAAAATCAGGCAAAGTCGCCAGGACATTGCCTAAACGGGCGCTCTCCTGGGCAAAACGATCGCCCGCAAGCTGCATGCCGTCGCCCGAATCTCCGGCAAAGCGAATCGTTACGGAATCTAATTGATATGAAGGGCGATTATTGCGGATGGCCGACTCACAAGACTCGGACATACTACTGACTCAGCTTCAAGAATAACAGACAATTCTTAATATATATCCTGACACGCTCGGGGCAAGAGCAGCAGCCAAAAGCTACTTAGCCGCCATGCCGCACATGAA
>Ga0209101_1001850_pt1 | contig 14858 bp, 11 predicted proteins | sample ConPoolayeCmetaG_FD_185481 | JGI IMG/M metagenome (GOLD analysis project Ga0209101, IMG submission 185481) | Hot spring microbial mat communities from California, USA to study Microbial Dark Matter (Phase II) - Cone Pool mat layer C metaG... ...
CGCCTTCGGCCTCGTCCATCGCGGCGCCCGCGTGGTGCTTTGCGACGGCGAACCTGCCCGGGCCGTCCAACTTGCCGCCGAACTGAGCTGCCAGGCCGTCGATTGGGCCGAGCGCCACGGCGTCGCCGCCGACATCGTCGTCAACTGCACCCCCATCGGCATGTACCCGAACGTCGATGCCACCCCCTTCGACAAGCGACACATGCGGCCGTCCATGGTCGTCTTCGACGCGGTCTACAACCCGGAGGAAACGCTCTTCATCCGGGACGCCCGAGCGACCGGCTGCAAGTGTGTCACCGGCGTCGAGATGTTCGTGCGGCAGGCGGCCATGCAATTCAAGTGGTTTACCGGCCACGACGCGCCCATGGCGCTCATGCGCGACGTGATGAAGCAAGCGATGACGGCGCGGCCATAACCGCCTCCGCGGCCGCAATCTGGAAGGGAATCGTTCGCGGGCGGGGGACCATCCCGTTTTTGAGGGCTTCGTCGCGCATGTCACACGCGGTCCCCGGAACGGGCCGCCGCCGGAGCTTGGAGAATCCCCAGCTATTTCTCGGCGGGTTCCTGGGCGGTTGGGAGCACGACCGGGCCCGCGCTCTCGATGTATTCGCGGTACTGCTTGTCCAACTCGGCGAAACTTGTGCCCGTCAGTTTCGACAGCAAGGTCGGCGAGTCCGCCCCGCTGTAGACCGCGGAGAGGTAGGCCACCAGCGCGTCGCGGTATCGTCCGCCGTCGTAGTGGACGAGGAATTGGGTCAGACCGGCGGCCTGGCTGTAAAGGGTTGCGATGCGCGGGTCGCCCTGGAGCTTTTGCAGGCTCAAGGCGGCGAATTCGGCGAGGGGCACGTAGAAGCGATCGTTCAGCAGGCGATAGCGTGCGGCCAGGATGCGGGCGTCGTCGAACCCGCCGAGCACCAAAAACCCGTCCTCCCGACGCAGCGTCTCCATGTACATCGCAATCCCCTCGACGATCCAAAAATTGGCCCTCATGCCCACGTCGTTGGCCACTGGCCGCGTCTGGTGGAACAACTGGTGGGTGGCCTCATGGTAGACGGTGCGGTCGTTTTGCTCCTTGCTGGCGAAGAAAAAGGCCCGTTTCGCGTCGGCGATGTACACTCCCTCCGACATCCCGACCACTTCCTTTTTCAACTGCGGAAACAAGATCGGCAGGCCGCGCACGTAGTCGTCGCGGTCGCGGAAGTACACGACCTGGAGCCGGGGAAACGGGGTTGGCTTTTTGCGCGACCGGCCGTCGAACAAATCGGCGACCTGGGCTGGGGTGGCGTAGTAGCGGATGAACAGTTCCCGCCAAACTCGAAATAATTGCTCGAGTTTCACCCCAAGCTGCACCCCGCCTTCGAGACTGTGATTGGTGCGGATGGCGTAGTGCTCGGTCTCCACGTCCCAACCGACGGTGATGTCGCGCCGCAGCCGGGCGTCTTCCTCGGCGCTGGCCCAGCCCTTGGGCGTCCATCGCTCGCCTTGTTGGTAACGGCGGAGATACTTGGCGGGCAGCCAGCCGAACTGGTCGTGCCACACCTGGCCGGATTTGAGCTTCTCGACCTCGTAGAGCGTATACCAGCCGTTGCGAAACTTCTGATAGCCCAATAGGCGGCGGATCGATTCGAAATCGGGATCTTCGCGGATGGCGCCCATCGCCAGGTCAAAGGCTAGCGAGGCCCGGTCCGCTCGAACCGCCCGACGCGCCAACGCCTCCAACTGTTTCGCTTGCTGGCGGCGCAACTGCCAGAAACGGCGATCCCATTCCACGACGTTGGCGGGAGTGTCGGGCGGCAATTCGGGCCGGCCGATGGCACGGGGCAAATCGGCCACGTAGAGCTTGTTGGGATCCCGCTGGCCCATCCATTGACGAGTGATTCTGGCTTGCTCGGCAAGTCCTTGTTGGTCGCACCAGGCGGCCAGTTCCCCGAGCTGGGCCACGTAGCTGGCGTGCAATTCCCGCGCCGCTCGGATCAGTTCGTCGGCCCGCGCCCCTTCGCCCGCCGCGCACCAACCCCCGCTCGCCAGGACCGCGACCGTCCAGCGAGCAAGTCGGCGGAAAACGTCCAGTGATAGCGTCTTGCGCGAGGGAATCAGATGTGCCGACCTTTTCGTCTTGGGCGCCAAAAAAAACAGCCATCGGGACAACGCCCAATTATACCCCGCTGGATCGAGGTTTGTCGAACGCTTGAAGTCGGTCGAGATTCGCCGAGGCAAGGCTACGGTTCGCACGCCGCGCGGGCGGCGAGAGCCAAGGGGAAATCCGCTGCCATGCCGACGACCGGACCCTTTTGCCTTGCTCTAAAGGCCGTTGCCGTCGGCTTGGTGCGAGTATTCCCGATCCCTTTGCCAACGTTTATCAGCCTGGAACGGATTCTTGGCAACGGCCCAGCGCGCTATTCCCCGCGCAACGCGGCCAAAAGCGGCGCGTGGACCGCGGCCCGCACGGCGGCAAGACCGGCCGCCAGGCCCGTACCCAAAACCAACCCCAGCGTGACGGCAAGCGACGCCCAAGGGACGGCGGCCGAACCGCCGGCAAGATGGGGCAGGAGCGCGACCGCCGCCGACAGCACGCCGCAGCCCATCCCCACGCCTAGCAAAAGAGCGTTTTCCAGCGTCACCAGGGCGGCCAGGGTGCGGCGGCGAAAACCGGTGGCCCGCAAAACGGCCAGTTCCCGACGCCGTTCCAGGACGCTCCGCAATTGCACCGCGCCGAGCCCCAGCGTGCCCAGCAACAGCCCCAGGCCACCGAGGCTCTGGAACGTCGACAGGTACGTATTTTCCACGGCCTGGAAAGCGGCCAGGCGTTGGCTAGTGGTTTGGGTCCAAAGCCCAAAATCACCGAGCGTCCGCTCAAGGACCCGCTGCGCTTGCTGGACCTTCGCGGCATCGGCGTCCATTTCGATCAGGAAGAAACGGAAGCCGACTTGTTCCGGGAAGAGGTTCAAGAAGGCCTTCTCGCTGATCAGCAGATCGCCCTGGAACAGGCTCGCTTTCAACAGGCCGACGACCACCAGGCGCACCGGCCGCCCGGCCCCGTCCTCGATGTCGATGGTCTCGCCCGGCCCTTTCCAGAGCTGAAGCGAGTAGTTGGCGGTGTTTTTTTCCAAGACCACGGGCACGCGCGGCACGCCGTCCTTGTCGGGAGCGAGTTGGGCTTCGAGAAGAGGCCAAGGGTTTGAGGACGGCCAGTCGGCTTGGGCCAGCTCCAGGTCGGCCGACGAAGCGACCGAGGCCCAGGCGAACCCTCCGCGCCGCAAAAACTCGGGCGGCAGGCCCAGAATCCGCGGTTGACGCGGACGGTAAAGGTTCAAACAACTGGCGTCGTCGCCCGGCCGGACGCGAACCGGGATCGTCCGCATGGCGGCCAAAGCATGGGAATCGTCGGGCGAGAAGCCGAGTTGCTCGCGTCCTTCCGGCGTATTCAGATCGTGGTGGATCGGCTGATCGCTTTCGGCGACCAGGGTGAAGCCGCCGTTCCCGCTGGCCAGGTCCGGTTTCTCCTTGGCCGGGTCCCGGCGAAACGCGCTGACCGCCACGATCAAGAACGACGCCGCGGCCACCAGGCCGATCGACAGCGCGCTTCGGAGGGGATTTCGAGCGGCGCTGCGGGCGGCGAGGCGTGCCAGATTGCCGCGTCCGACGGCCACGGCCGGGCCCGTGGCCCCACTCCGCAGCCGCCCCCAAACGGCGATGAGAGTGGCGGCCAACACCAGCGCACCGGACCCGAAAAAGGCCGGGGCCTGAACGTCATCGGTTGATCGGGCAGCCAGCACGGCCATGCCCACGGCCACCGCCAATGTGATTCCCGCCAAGCGGTTGGCGAGGCGAGGCGAACGGCCGCTGGTGATTGGTCCCGAGTCGATTTCGCCGGCCATCAAACGGCGTGGGCGGCCACGGCCCGCGCGCCAAGCCGACCACGTCATCGCCGCCAGGGCCACGGCCAGCCCGCTTGCATACCCAAGGGCAAGGCTCCTCCCCTGGACGTGAAGCGTCAGGAAAGGCGTGACGACGGCTTCGAGCCAGAGGGTATGCAAGCCGGCGATCATCAGGGCCGCGTAGCCGATGCCCGCCGCCAGGCCCAAGGCGCTTCCCGTCGCCGCCACAAGGAGGGCCTCGCCGAACAGCAACGCCGTCACGGACCCGCGATCCCAGCCCACGGCCAGCAAGATTCCAATTTCCCCTGCCCGGCGGTCCACGCCCAGGCGGAATAGGAGGGCCACGAGCATCGTCGCCGCCGCGATGAGGAAGAAACTGAATCCGAGGAACAACAGTTCAAAGGGCGTGGCGCCGGCCGCGGCGGCCAAACCTTGGGCTTTCACCGGCTGAAAGACGAACCCCATGGCCGCCGGCGCCGGGCGGATTTCCGCGCGGATCCGCTCCACCGTTGCCGGATCACCCGAGGCGAAGCGGAGCGAGGTGGTCTGGCCGAACCGGCTTGCCCAGAGCTGCCGCCCCGTGCTCAGCGACACGAACGCCTTCGGCGTGGCGCGGTAGGCCTGCCAATACTCGTCGTCCTTCTTGCGAACCCGTTTCGCCTCGAAGGGAAACGGCGGATTCCAATCGTTGATCGATTTCTGATCGGTGACGCCGGGGACTTCGGGCGTGAAGTCCGGGTCGGCGGCGGCGCCGGCAAGTTCGAGAATGGCCGCCAGTCGCAAGGTCGCCGATCGCTCGCGGACCTCGCCCCGGCTGCTCTCCGGCTCGAAATACTTGATCAAAATGTCGTCTCCCGGCCGGGCCTGAAGGTCTTCGGCCGCCCAGCGGTTCAAAGCGATCTCGCCGTCGGCAAGCGGCCGCACCGCCTGGCCGTCGATCGAGCGCATCGGGCCTAGCGGCGGCGCCGCGGCGAAATCCACGGCGGTGATCGTTGAGTACGGGATTTCCCCGCCTCGGCAGGCGATGGTGTTGGCCAGATAGGTGAAGGCGGGTTGCAAGGCCTTCGAGGCAAGCGAACTCGCCAGGGCCGCTTGCTCCACGGCCGGTTCCAACAGCATTCGATCCGACGTCACGTGGATATATCCTCGCGGTGTGCGGGCCACGTGGATCCCGTAATCCTCCAACCGCGGCTCGAGCAGCTCCTGAACGGACTCGGATGCCCCCGCAACGAAAATCGCGTTGACCCGCTCGGACTGTCCGAGGCGATCTTGAAGCCACTCGAGCGACACGTAGGCATTGCGCGGCGTCTGTTGGCTCGCGTCGAGGCTGAAACGGCCGAACCCTCGGGCCGGGATGATTTGGCTCACGGTGGCTCGGTGGCCGCGGACCGTCTCCGATCGGCGTCCCAGGGGGCTGTCGGCCGGAATCGTTCCGATTTCCGGCAGACGCAGCACCACCGCGTCGCCGACTTGAACCTGCAATTGGTCCGCCAAGGCCTGATTCAGCATCACCTTGCGCGGACCCAGCGCGGCAATCGGGTGATGGACGGGCTGGTCGGCTGGCGGCGAGCCTTTGGGTTCGTCGAGGAGCCGGGCCCGCGACTCGCTGGCGGTGATCGCCCATTCATCCGACCCCAACGCCCAGAAACGCGAATCACAACCGATCAGTTGGACGCGACTGGCCCGCGTCGCCGCCTCGCCGCCGTCGGCCTTTTCCATGCTGATGCGAAGCAGAATGGCCGGGACGACGGTTGCCTGAGGAGGAAAACCCGGCCGGGCGGCCAGTTCGTCGGCCAGCTTCGCGCGAAAGAATCGCGGGGCGACGAGGGCCTGATCGATGTGTCCCAGCCTTTCCAGGGTCAGTTGACGCAGGCTGCCCCGCATCGAATCGCCCACCAACAGCGCCCCGGTCACCACGGCCGCACCAACCGCCACCGCGCAGGCCACCGCGGCGTTGGCTCGCCAATAATAGGCCAACGACGCCACGAGCAACCGCGTCTTGGACATGGGCAGCGAACGCGACCTCGCGTCAATGCTCACGCTGACATTCTCCCGGTCCGGGCCTCCTTGCTCGCCGGCTAGGTTTCCCTCAGACGGCCGTCGTCGAGTTCGAAGCGGCGGCCCATGCGCGCGGCGAGCGCGAGGCTGTGGGTGGCGACGACCAACATGGTTCCTTCCTGAAGCTGAAGTTCCAACAACAAATCCGCCACGTTGGCGGCGTTGGCCCGATCGAGATTTCCGGTGGGTTCGTCGGCCAGCAGCAGGGCGGGCCTGTGGATCAGCGCCCGCGCCAGGGCGGCGCGCTGCCGCTCGCCACCCGACAGTTCGGCCGGCCGGTGATCCATGCGCGAGGCCAGTCCCACCCGGGCGAGCAACGCGCGGGCCCGCTGGACCAGCTCGCGATCCACCCGGCCCCGCGCGATCCCCGGCGCCAGAACATTCTCCAGCACCGAGCACTGCGGCAGCAAATGGTGATCCTGGAAGACGAATCCGATGCGGCGGTTGCGGAGGCCCGCCAGCGCCGAATCAGGCAAGGTCGCCAGGTCTTCGCCGTCCAAGACCACGCGACCCCCTGTGGGCGGCTCCAGTGTTCCCAGGATGTTCAACAGCGTGCTCTTGCCCGACCCGCTGGGACCCGTGATCGCCACGCGATCCCCCGTGTTCAACTCCAGCGAAATGCCGCGAAGGACGACGAGCGGTTCGCCTCGGGTAGGAAATTCCTTGGTGAGGTTGTCTACGGCCAGGCGGCTCATTCTTGCTTCTTGCTCAATGCTTGAGGGTCCAGGCTCGCAAGAGGCGAGGAATCGGTCTCTAACAGTGCAAGACTGCCAAGTCCGTAGAATGTGTACTCCGGATCGGGGCGATCGTCCCAGGCCGCGCCGCGAAAGCCGCCTTCGGCCGCTTCGAGCGAGGCGACGTACCGCCTTGCCGCCGCGGCATCAACCACCGAGAGGGCCCCCAGATCGGCCAAGGCCGTCAGACCGGCGAACGTGCTCAACAGGTCGGCGGTTGGAATCCGGGTGTTCGCCAGCAGCCCCCCCTCCCGATTCTGCATGGCCAAGAGAAACCGCGCGCTTTGTGACTGTGTTGACTCGTCCAGGAACCCCATCAGTTTCAACAACCCCACGGCGGCCGCGGTCGGGTTCGTGCCGCTGTGCGCTAGCGCATCCAGCTCGACGAATCCGCCGTCGGGACGCTGTCGCGATCGAATCAGGGCGGCGAGGCGATGGGGTTCCGGGATCTTGTTGCCGCAGAGCTCCAGGCAGGCGGCCGCGAGAAACGTATGGTAGGTGCTGCTGGCCCCGCTCCGCTCGGTCTTGGCGTAGCCGCCGTCGGGGCGGCGGAAGCGTTGAAGGTGCTCCTCGAGCGTCTTATTGCGATCGCATCCCGCCCGGGCATGCACGTCAATCCCCGCCGCCGCTTCCAGAAGCACGGCGCTAAGAATCAGGGAGACAAAATCGACGGCGGGAAGCGGTCTGCCGCAGTGCCGCGAGAGAAACTCCGCCGCTTGACCGGCGACTTCGTCGAGCCGCCCCAACAGTGCCAGGGCGCGAAGGGCGAAACCGGTGTAATACAGGTCGCTCGCCCCCTCCCGGCCAGAAAATCCCCCGTCCGGGTTCTGCAAGGCGATGAGATAAGCCGCATGACGTTGGCAGAACGACTCGCTGAACCGCGTCGCACCCGCCGACAAACGAAACGTCATTTGGGCCAAATACGACATGAGCAACCATCCCACGGCCGCGGCGCGCCCCGGGGGCTTCCTTCCCGCCACTGCCTTGCCGGGAAGCTGGCCCACTCGGGACCGACGCCCGCGACTCTTTTCATCACCGGCCCCAATTTAAGGACAACACGGCATCGGGACAAGCTCCTCCCAATCCTCGCTGCAATCCTCGGCGCCAGCGTCGGGCCCGATGCCTGACTTTAACCTCGTACAACGGGAACGGGACTCTTTTTTTGTCGGCCGAAGCCGTCTCTTGGCTCCCCGGAGAGTCGGTGCCGCCAACAGGGAAAAAGACGTCCGTCCCCATGCCGTCGCCCCGGCTTCAACGCAGATGGCCCGCCAACGGGCCTCCGCATTGGGCGATAGCATCGCCGCTTTCCAAAACGCCTCGCGTTCCATCCTCCCCAGCCTGGCCTTTGGCCAAGACCGAATGTAAGCGGGAAAACAAGATAGCGGGAATCACTAAGAGCCTATCCCGAAAGCCCCCTTTCCCTTCGGCGACGGGGCAAGGCAAGGGCAAACGCGCATCAGCAGCGGCCTGAAAGACTCGTTGCGATTTCAGCCGCCCTCACCCCCGGCCCCTCTCCCGCAAGCGGGAGAGAAGAGGTTGTAGGATAGGCTCTAAGACGGAATTTCATTGTGCCCGGCTTGTTTTGGCCAGTGGAATCAAAACGCCCCGTCCGCTCACTTCTTCCACTCAATGACGTTCCGACCGCCCCGACAAGCCAATCCCGCTCACACCAGGAACCGGAAAACCCACCACGCCAAAAGAATCAAAGCCACCACGCTCAAGGGAAAGATCACCAGGGCGGCAAAGGGCGCAAAGATTGCGGGCGGCTGCTGTCGCGGGGGATTGGTCAAGCGAACACGAGGGTAAGTTTCCTCCTCGTTGGCCGTCACGGGACAAGTGGTTTGCGCGGATTGTCCTGGGGAGGGGTTTCCGCCGGCAGGCATGTTGTCTACGCCGGAGATGCTCGGCTGAGTCTCTTCTAGCCCAGTTCCCCCGCCCTCGCCAGCATAAAAAGCCTTGGCGGTCCAGGAAGGGGTATTGCTGATTGTCGCCCGCGTCTTGACTCTCGTCGCGACTGCCGCGGCCTGGTCTTGAGCCAAGGTCCAGGGGGCCAGTCGCTCGGCGACCTCTCGGGCCGAGGGAATCCGTTCGGCCGGGTTTTTGGCCATCATGTCGGCGATGACATCGACGAAACGATCGCTCAGCCGCGGATTGAGCCGTCGCGGATCGAGGGGGCGGAGTTGCAGGTGAGCCCGGCACTTGTCCGCGGTCGAGCCGCCGGGAAACGGCACCTTGCCCGTCACCGCATAGTAAAGCGTGCAACCGAGCGAATAGATGTCCCAGGCCGGCGTGGGATTCCAGGGGGCCTCGATATGATCGGGCGCGAGATAATCAGGCGTGCCCACGACTCGACTCATGCGAGGGTCGGTTTCCCCTTCGCAGTGGCGAGAACCCGCCAGCCCAAGGTCCGATAGTTTTGCCCGGCCGTCCGGCGTCACCAACACGTTGCCGGGTTTCACGTCGCGGTGGATCAGGCCTTGATCGTGGGCGTGTTGAAGTGCCCGGGCGACCTGCGAAATGATACTCGCCGCCTGCGGCATTTCCAGCGGTCCCTTGGCCCGAACCAGCTTGCGCAGGTCCAGGCCGGGGACGTATTCCGTCACCAGATAGTAACGCTTCTTGCCGTCGTCTCCCGCGTCGAACGCGCGGACCAGGTTTTCGTGGTCCAGCCGGGCCAAGACGCGGGCCTCGCGGAGAAAACTGGCGATGTCATCCGGATTCGACTTATGGCGGGGAAGGATTTTGATCGCCACGGCGCGTTCGAGGATTCCGTGGGTCGCCTTGTAGACCTCGCCCATCCCACCTCGGCCGATGTAGTCGACAATTCGATAACCACCAAGGTTGAAGTCGTCCTTGCCTTCCAAGAGTTGCTTGGCCTGCCAGGCGTTCAGCCAACCCAACTCCACGACTTTGGCGGCCAACAGCGCGTCGCGCGAGGCAGACGCCTCGCCTGAGAGGCTCTGCTCCGATCGCTCAATAGCCGCCCAAGCCTGCTCGATCTGCTCCTCAGTGAGCAAACCGCTGGACAGTGCACAACGTTCGAAGACGGATTTCCGCGAAACTCTCATCGGTTCGACGCCAGGCCCTCTCCTCGTTCCGGGAACCTGCTGTCCAACCGCGACGCCGCGAGATTGCCCGACAAAGCAGCCCATCCCTGATTTCCGCGGCGCAGCTTCCACAATAACCTATCCGCCCCGTGCGTGCCAAGGCGAGGCATGGCGGCTACCCCGGGGACTTTCCTCGATCGGCCCGCAGGGAGGGTAAACAACGTACCGACTTATTGATTGTCCGGGCACCGATGCGTGCCGTGTGTCCCGGGCAAACGGCGCCCGCCGCGGCGCCTCGAAGGCAACCCTGTCTCGCCTCGGTCAACTGGACGCCCGAATACCAAACGCCGTCCACGAGGGAGGCACGGGCGCCACGAACTCCAAGGTTTCCCCACGTGTTGGGTGGACAAGAGCCAGGCTCCGAGCGTGCAAGGCGATGCCGCCTGGGAAGCGACGCTCGCTTCCGTAACGCTGGTCACCCACAATGAACCAGCCCCGACGCGCCAATTGTACGCGGATTTGATGCTTCCGGCCCGTCAAAAGTTCCACTTCCACCAGCGAAATGCCGGAAATCGGCTCCACCACCCGGTAGGTCAACTCGGCGAGTTGCGCTGAGGTCGCGTCGCTGGAAACGATTTCCATGTGGTGGGCCACCTGGTTGTAGCGGAGCCAGTCGACGCATCTCCCTGCCGCGGGCAAGGGGCGGCCCTCGACCAATGCCCAGTATCGCTTGCAAACCACTCGCGAGCGGAATTGTTCCGTCAGTCGCCGCGCCGCTTTCGAGGTCCGTGCAAACACTACTACCCCGCTAACGGGCCGGTCAAGCCGGCTCACCACGCCGAGGTATACGTTGCCTGGCTTGCGATACTTTGCTTTAAGGTAAGACTTCGCCCAGTCAACAAGCGAATCACTTCCGGCAACAGCCCCCTGAGTGACTATTCCAGGTGGTTTGTTTATGACCAGTAAGTGGTTGTCCTCGTAGATAACATTCAAAGTCGAAGGCCGAACCATGTGGCCCCCCCTCGGGGGAATTCGATTTGCTTGTAGAGCCTATGCATCTCGAGGCGAAGGCCGATGAGGAGCGGTTTCAATCCTCTCTGAATCATGGCGGGTAAGCGGTGAGGATATGCTCTGCGTGGTCGAAAAGGAGTGGTTCTCGCTCGAAAAAGCTCTCCTTTCACTGCGTGCGGAGACTATCTGTTTCCATCGCGAACAAGGCCGCCCCGAAGGCGCCGGCGAATTGGGGGTCGGGCGGCACGAGCGGCTCCTGGCCGAAGGCCTCGCCCATCAGCCGCGCAAGGATCGGGTTGTGAGCCACCACGCCGCCGGTGAGCACCAGGGCGCCTTGCGGGGCATCCATTTCCAGAATTCGCTTGACCACGGACCGGAAAGCGCCCTTGGCGATGTCCTCGACCTTCTCGCCGGCACGGATCCGCTCGAGAATCTCCGTGGCCGTGAAGACCGTGCAAAAGCTCCCCAGCGTCACCTCCTTGCTCGATCGCTCCGCGAGGGCATTCAACTCGCCGACGGGCACGTCGAGCCGGTGGGCGATTTCCTCGAGAAACGCGCCCGTGCCCGCCGCGCACTTGCGGTTCATCTTGAAGCTCGTGCGACGGCCGGTGGCGTCGAGGTGGATCACCTTGCTGTCCTGGGCGCCGATGTCAACCACGGTCATGGCCCGGCGGAAGTGGTGGAAGGCCCCCTTGGCGTGGCAGGCGATCTCGGTCATTGTGGCCTGGGTCCAAGGCACATTGTCGCGGCCGTAGCCGGTGGAGACCGTCCGGGCCACGTCGCCGCGGGACAATCGGGCGGAGTCCAACGCCTCGGCCAGGCACCGCTCGGCCGTGGCCAGGTAGTCCACGCCCGAGCTGCGCACCGTCTTGCCCACCACCTCCCCGCGGCCGTCGATTACGACCAATTTCGCCCGGCTCGCGCCGATGTCAATGCCGACGTAATGGCTCATACGCTTCCTTGTCCGCCGCGACGGGTGTTGGTCAGCCTTGCGCCAACTGCTCGATGAAGGCCTCGATATTGGTCCGGCTTTGCTCCTCCGAGTATAGACGCAGGTCGTTGAGATCGCCGTGGAGGATCAGAAACGGCTTGCCCGTCTTCTTGTGGATCCGCTGGGCCAACTCGTAACGACAGTTGGAGTTGTTGGGACACGTCTTCGCGTCGTGGTACAAGATTCCGTCGACCCGGTACTTGGCGAACATTTCCTCGATATAGCGTTCCTTCCGGTCGTCGGAGCGGCAGATGAAGATGCTGCTATAGGCGCGGGCCATGCCGCGGAAGGGGTCGGCCGGATCGAGGGCCTCGAAGATCCAACTGTTGCAGTAGGTCGAGGCGACCACGCAGGTCGCCAGCTCGGCGAACTGCGTGGAAAGGCTCTTCAGCTTGCCCCAGATCGGCATTCCCTCCCAGTAGATGCGGAACCGCTCGCCGGGCACGGCGGCCACGCCCTGGGCGATCCGCTCCTTGAGTTCGGCGAGGAGCAACTCATAGTAGTCGATCGCCTCTTGCGAGCCGCGGAGCACCACGGCCGGTCCCATTTGGATCGTGCCGTCGAAAAACGTGATCGGCGAGGGGGCGTGGGCCGCGGTTTCGAGCACCTGCTTCCAAAGCAGGGTGCAACGACGCGACAGGTCGACCACCTCGCTGAGCCGGTCGCGGTCGAGCTTCGCGCCAGCCACTTGCTCCAGCGGCTCGACGAGGGCCTCGATCTGACCCGCAACGTAGTTCACCAACTCCTCGTCCACCTCGCCAATCGCCCGAGGCGTGTGAATGCCGATGCAAGGAACGTTCCACTCCCGGGCGTAGAACTGGAACCAATCCTTCACGTCGCGGCACTGGTTCGTGTTGAACACCAGCACGTCGGCCTTCGGAGGACCGGGCAGCTTCATCTTCTGGATCGGGCTTTCCCCTTTCAGGTAGGAACCGATGTCGCTGGTCAGATAGGAACAGATGTCGGGCGAGAAGCCGCGGGCATTGGCCAGGGGGATGAGGTCCGTGGCCATCCGCGACGCGCCGAGCATGGCCCCGTGGTTCTCGGGAAAATAAACGTTGAACCCGAGGGCCCGCAGCAGCTCGGCCGGTCCCACGCTGGTACACCAGGCGGTTTTCTTTCCCTCGGCCGGGCCCCGGCAAAGCTCGGCAAAGTACTTGCCCATCACCGCTTTCATGGTGTTGGTGGCCTCGAAATCTTTCCGCTCCTGAACAGTCGACATGGTCTGCTCCTGCATCGGTTTCGATCAGTTCGGCGAAAGAAGCGACGCCGCGCGTGGCGGCGAACTTAAGCTCCAGTCCCCGATGGTTTTTCGGTTCACCTCAAGCGCGTTGGCGGCCATCCGCACGGGGCACGAACGACCAGACGGCGACGACCACGGGGCGACGCCAACCGTTTTTTCTAAATGGCAACATTCCCCAGGGCAACGCCGCTACAGAGGGGCCTGATGGCCCCCGGCTCACTCCCGGCCCGCCACGCCTTGACTTCGACCCCACCCGCTCGCTTCGACCCCACCCGCCCGCACCGTTGGAGGGTGGCCAGCGATTTCCTTGCTTCGCTCCGCACCACTTGGGGCGAGGCGGCTTTGCTCGCGGAAATGGATCGTGCTCGCCCGCGCGAGTCACAAGGCGAAGGGCGTCCCGGCCGCGGTTCAGAAAACGAGCGTGATTTTTAACGAATCCTCTGATTGATCGGGATGGGCGTACATTTCGAAGGCCTCGGCCGCTTTGTCCCAAGGCAGCCGCGGCGTGACCATTGCGCCAAGGTCCACGTGGCCTCGGGCAATCATGTCGACGGCGGTCTGAAAGTACTCCATGCACTCCGGTCCATTCGAGGTGAGGATTTCCAATTCGCTCATCACCGCCTGGAACCAGGGGAATTCGTGGACGTCGTAGTGCGGGATGCCGAAGACGAAAAGCCGCCCGAGCCGCCGCGCCAGCTTGACCGAGGCGCAGACCGCGTCTGGTTGGCCGACCGCCTCGACGACGAAATCGGCCATGGCGCCGCCGGTCAAACGTCGGACGGCCTCCGCGGGATCTTCGCGAGAGGCGTCCACGACGTCGGTCGCTCCAAACCGCGAGGCCCAGCGCAGGCGCCAGGCGACCTTGTCAATCGCGATGACTTGCCGCGCGCCCATCCGTGCCAGCACCTGGGAAAAAATCAGTCCCATCGGTCCCTGGCCTACGACCGCGCAGCGCTGATTGATTACCGGGCCAGTCCTTGCCAAGGCTCGCAACACGGTGGCAAGCGGCTGTGCGGTGATAAGCGTTGGGAGGTCGGGTGGGTTGTCGGGCAACCGGGCCAGGCCCTGGGCCTTGGAACGGATAAACTCGGCGAAACCGTTGTAATCCTCGGGATGGGCAAGCACGAGCGTGCCCGGCTCCCAGCCCGGGGCACGCGACTCGACAATCACGCCGATATTCTCATGCCCCAACCATCCCGGCGGGCTTTTTTCGGCCAGACCTGCCCAACGGCCTTCGCCAAGATACGGCCCCATGTTCGTTCCACACAGGGCCACGTACCGGCACTGCACCAACACCTCGCCCTCGCCCGGGACGGGCTTTGGAGCGTCGTCTACTAAGACCACTTTCCTCGGTCCAAGGAACTTGACGGCTCGCATAAGACCTCCGCCTTGCCTCCGACTCGATGGCGCGACAACCGGACATCGCGTCGCCAGGACGGTCGCTTCCGCCCTGCCGCGGTGCTCGCCCCAGGCTAGTCGCTTGGAAACCCGTCCGCGTCGCGCCTCGGCACAACGGCCCTATCGGGAAAAAGGTCATTGTCGGGGGAACCTTTCGAAGCGTCAAGGCGGTCGGCCCGCCCGAGAGCCGGTTGCGCTGTTCGTAAGGTGTTTTGAGTATATGGATTGCGAGGGGCTCGAAAAACGTTTTCCCCGCGGGGCGGTCGAAAATGCTCGGGAAATCGCCACGTCCCGAGTCGCGAAACGGATTTTTTCACGATTTTTCGACCATGGCCGGGACTTGACGGGGATCGGTTGCGATGATATACTCCCGCCATCGCCCGCCCCGAGAAAACGCACGGAGGTCGACGCCATGCGGATCCAAGCCACCAAGCCCCTGTTCGCCTGGGACGCCCTGGAAGACAGTCCGACCCTCAAGACCATCCAGAGGCTGCTGGA
>Ga0209101_1001851_pt1 | contig 14855 bp, 14 predicted proteins | sample ConPoolayeCmetaG_FD_185481 | JGI IMG/M metagenome (GOLD analysis project Ga0209101, IMG submission 185481) | Hot spring microbial mat communities from California, USA to study Microbial Dark Matter (Phase II) - Cone Pool mat layer C metaG... ...
CCGTTGGCCCCGTTGGCCCCGTTGGCCCCGTTGGCCCCGTTGGCCCAGTTGGACCAGTCAGGCCCGTCGGTCCCGTCGGACCAGTCGGACCAGTCGGACCAGTTGGACCAGTCAGGCCCGTCGGTCCCGTCGGACCAGTCGGACCAGTCGGACCAGTTGGACCAGTCAGGCCCGTCGGTCCCGTCGGTCCCGTTGGCCCAGTTGGACCAGTTGGTCCAGTCAGGCCCGTCGGTCCAGTTGGCCCAGTTGGACCAGTTGGTCCAGTCAGGCCCGTCGGTCCAGTTGGCCCTGTTGGCCCTGTTGGACCAGTTGGACCAGTCAGGCCCGTCGGTCCCGTCGGTCCCGTTGGCCCAGTTGGACCAGTTGGTCCAGTCAGGCCCGTCGGTCCAGTTGGCCCAGTTGGACCAGTTGGTCCAGTCAAGCCCGTCGGTCCAGTTGGCCCTGTTGGCCCTGTTGGCCCTGTTGGACCAGTTGGACCAGTTGGCCCTGTTGGCCCTGTTGGACCAGTTGGACCAGTTGGGCCAACACCAGAATAATCTAAAAACTCATAATCAATAAATTTATTCCATGGAATGTCTTTTAGTTCTGTAGACCTGGCAACAAACGACACATCAACCGCAGTTGGTTCTACAAATTCATATGGATGTTCATGCCCAGCATAAAAGGAATAAAATGACAATATATATTTGTTACCACTAAACGACAACCTACCATATACTTCGTTACCATACTCATCAGTTATTGCCTTTTGTGAATTATGATCACGAATATAAATACGATAAGCATATGTGTCATTGACAACAACACCAGAAGTGTCTTCATCACCCCTTCCATCATTATGATCCGCCATGCTGTCTTTTATTACTGCATCAATAGCATCAGTATGATCACCACTAACAACCACACCACCAAACCCATATAGATGCACCAACTCTAGAAATCGTTTACTACTATCACCGCCAAGCCCGGTCAACCAACGCAAGTAACGATACAAGTTTGGCCCAACACTTATCTTCTCTAAAAAATCAAGATAACATTGTGGAATGTCTAGTTCTAATAATTTGTTACGGTTATCGTATATTGTTTCAAACTCATGTACAGTGCCATTATTCGCCGCAACCCTAGCCAGCAGCGCATACAGCACCAAGCCATTGGCACGCAGATCCGTGCTATAATATTCATCATCTACTGGCCTGTCACATTTCTGCTGGTTGTCGTGAGCCCTAAACCCACGAGGATCTGGTATTGGGAATTGATATGCCACAAAATTTCCTTTTAATCACACCAAGCAGTTACCATTTATGCACAAATTCATTCGTATATTTGTAGACAAATATACGGTGAAGTTATTGCAATTAGATGTACATATGGTAACCAAGTTATGATAAACATACCAAATGATGAAAAACAAGACATTGTTGATATGATATTGCAGTGCTATGATCGCAAATCACTATACTCGCTAGAGCCAGAACTGAACACAATTGGGCTAACAATACAAAAAACCAATAACAATCAATATGTGCTATGCCGCATCAAAGATGGCAGGCCGACACTTGGAAAACCCATCTACGATCACATATACATCGGCAACACCAACAATGAATTGTCACCAATACCAAATAAACTAATCAAAACCATACTTAGATTTATTAACAAACACAGAGGAGAGCCGGCAGCAATCACCAATGAACACAATTCCTTTAGCGGGCACACTCAATTATACGGCAAAATATTCGCGCATAGCAATCATTTAACAGACAAGCAACCAAACAAAGAAGAACCAGTGCCAAAAATACCAAAATCAACCATGATCATTATGGACGCATTGCACAGGTTAGATAATATTTAATTCGTGCAAGTTCGACATTTCAGAACTATTTAATCCCCTAAACACAACATTAGAAGACTCAGAAGCGCGCTTAGCATACAGATATTTATCTTCGGGTTTCATATCACACTGCGGCACCGCCTCTATCCATTCGACCCTGCCATCACAATATTTAACCCAGAATCCTATCGTATATACCATTTCTTTCCCAGTAATGTGGTCAAAATACACTATTGGAATGAATTTATACTTCCACTCATCCACATTTGGTGACACACTTAGATACACTGCATATTTAAAATCAAGAACACACTGAAACTGAATGCCGTTAATATATATTCGCATCAATGCACAAGAATTGGGACACCAGAATGGCAACCAAAAAAGCACTGTGATTCTGGAGCGCTAACAGTTATTGTTGGACCACCATCAACAGCACAACAACAAATGACCTCAGATGGCCCATTGATAGTTGCAACAATGCTTCCGGCTGACAATTCAGAGGCGGTCACCCAACCATCAAGCATATTGTGAACATCAATGCTTCCAGTTTTAATCGGCTGGTTCGGCGTACAAATAATCTCCCCAGTTTTATATTTAATGCTCAACAATGGTTGTGGATTGCTATGTTTGCTTATTTCAATGCGCTGAAAACCATATGGACTAGCCGCAGCATCTGTGCTGCTGTTCCATTTCTCAACATCAACCAAATCACCATCCTTATTATACACCTTAAAACCAGGCGCGAAGCAAAACAAAAACATCTCTGCACTAAACACATCATATATTCTATTGGCAACCGGATCCCACACAACCTCTCTTATCCACCAAGCATCTTTTGGCAAATCATATTCAGTAACCAACGGTTTGGTATAAAAATAAGCATAACGCTCCTGCTTAGGAAAATATGTACATATAAAATCACCAGTAACCCTGAGTAATTCCTCAAGCTGATCCTCAGTTAATTCAACATTGACATTCGGATACCCAAAATGGTGCAAAACTCGCATTTTTAGTGGATTGGAGTCAGCCTTTAACACCTTGGGTAATTGTGATGGACCAACTATTGCCATTGACCATGTCTTCCTAGTAAATCTGTTTACTCACCCATTCACAATTGGCTTATTCCGAATCAATCAATTCAGCAATGCGCTCTATGTTTTTATCCTCATCTTCATCATTGTCTTCATCATTAATGCCAAGCTCATCCTTTAGCTCTTTTTCCATTTCACTTAACTTCTTATAATAATCACTATGGATTTTACCATCTTTACCAATTCTACCAGTTTCTTTCATGTGATCCATGGCTATTTTTATTTGTATGTCTTCATCGTCCGTATGCTCAGATTCTACCTTCTTGCCAATCATTAATTGTTCTTGGTCAAAGTCATCTGGTGTCAAGTCGTCAGCAACGCCGCCATGCAGCTTGTTTCTCCAAGTCTTATTTCTGTCTTTTAACATACAACCCCCAAATTACCATCATAATTTAATGGGTGCTGAATGCAGCACTTTTTTAATAACTCCCCATCTTGTTGATCAGCAACAAACATTGATATCTTAACATTAAGCTCTTCACCATTGTCTAATTTGGCTTTAATGGTTTTAACATCACAATGTTGTTGAATGTGTGACATTAAACCATCATTCACACTAACAACACTGGGATTGTTATCAACAACCACAGAAGACAGTGGGTGTTGTTTATCAGCGACCAACAAATCTTTGGCAGAATTTTGTATATCAATTTGTATGATTGGCGGCATCATATAATTATCACCCAATAGCATTATCGCTGAAAACTATATCCCCCGGCGCCAAATATAACATTCATGTAATCAAGCCTATATATTGCACTAACCCCACCAGGCATTAAATACGTTGGGCAGGCACTCTCTAATGCTTCCTTCAAATCCATGGCCATGGCAACAAATCTTGGATCTAATGTTTGGCCCCCAGGATGTAACTTCTTAGTTCCCAAATATCCACAAACAATCTTCCCTGCTTCACCAGCATAATTTGCATGCCTGCTCGTATATGGGGCATCAACACACACCGCAGACGCAACTTCACTAATCCACTCACCCTGACCAACCTTGTCTAATCCTATAATGGTTAATTTATCTGGCTGTTCACCAAATTTGGGGGCAAAAGCAACATTTGATCGAACAATATCAAACCCCGCACCACGCAAATCATCAGTGACAACCTTGGCAATTTTCTCAATTGATCTGATTCTGGCCCATCTATTTGAATACGGCGTTGTAGGAGTGATTGCCACATATGCAGTAAATGGTATTAATGGCATGTACAACCTCCCATCTAAGCATCAAAACATAATATCTTTGACAAACATTATACCAATGCAAAATACACAATGTGGGTGGCGGAGGGATGCCACCCACATTGCTGGCAAATAGCTAATTAAGCATTTGCCACTTCGCCAAAGAGGTCATCAGTAACATTCCCCTCAACTTTCTCAATGTGAATGTCACGGCGGTCATTGGTGATGCGAACCGGGAACTGCAGACCAGGCACGCTAGCATACACACTTGCAAGGCTCTTGGTCTGTCGCACATACCGCACAACAGGATGACCATACCGCCATGCGTCAGAAATGACACCATCCTTGGTGTCAGCAATGCTAACCTCTTCCGACGGAACCACAACGTACTTGGGCCGCAGGTGTCCCAACACCTTCACAGCGTCATGGCGACCATCGCTAGACTGAACACGCACCCTGCGAAAGATACTAATTGCCGCGTTGGCTGGTTGAGATGACATAATTTTCTCCTTTCATCATAACAAGCCTTCAACCACACATATTTTTGACAGGAAAACACACAGAATCACCAGCCAACCACCCGCATGACCAAACAGAACGCAGGGTTTTATTTAATTGCCCTTCTCATAGTAAATACGCACATTCTTATTGCCCAACACTATCAATTCATCCCAGTCAACAACGTATTTACTCATTCTCTTAAATGTCCTAAATTCATATGCACCATGGCCACCAATGCAGTCAGAACAACCTATGTACAACCCACAATTATACAAGGCCCATGCTATTGCGTCTTCTTGACGAACTCCGGGAGTTAACACCTTAAATATGAAAGTAAAATTGTCACCATCTATGATATCTATTTGATATGGACCACTCAACCAACACCTCTTAGCCTCATTATACTCATTTGCATTATTTATTTTCTCAGGCTGCAGATTCTTTCTGGGCAAAACATCATCGACCGGCTCAAATATATCAACATAATACACACCATTTATGGCTGTTATCATATCATACAGACTACTTACATATAGTGGCTTGCCCATCTCCCAATTTTTCAAATCAAAGAAACTGTTTATCACACCATCTATTTGTGATTTAACCAATGATGCATCAATGTTTCTATATATAACAATGCTCATATCAACATCAACACTCTTAATCTTGCCATCAACGACGTCTACATCATCAGTTAACACGTTCTTCTTGTTTAAATATGATGCCAATGCCTTTTTCATGCCAACATTGGGCAACGCCGGCTTGCCATCAGCCCCCTCCACCAGAATAGCAACTCGCACCACATTGGCATTTATTGATGTGTGAACCGTGGCGGCAGCACGCATAACAGAGCCATATACTGGGTGCTTAAAATTAACCGCCTCAGTTATGTAATCAGAACTAGTTGCTATAAACCCATGAGTTGCCCATGTTTGCGGAGCACGACGCTTTGCTTGTTCTATTGTTTCACCATCATATCCACCAATTGAAGATTCATAATTTCTAAATTGAACAGTCACCGTTGCAGTTGACGGCGGCTCCGGCTGCAATGTTCTGGTCTGATTGAGATCGCCAGCATTTATCCTACCACGCGTTCCACCCCCAACACGATACCTCACCCTTATTTCCTGTCCGGCCAGAGGCGCCATGCCAGAGATGTTATCGCCAAATAACACATATAAATGATTATCATCAAACTTAACCTGATACACCCTATCATTAGCACCATACTTACCAAGGAAATCAACCTTAGACCACGGAATGTTGTCCACAGTCACTATGATTGGCTCCTCCAGAATGTCTTGTCCATTGATTATAACCTTTTGGTTTGGACCGCCACCAGAAACAGCAACATATGGATCGGCAAATCTCCCTTCCAAACCCCACGCCACCACACCATACTTCCTAGCTGGTATAACTATGTCTGATGTCCAATCATATGGGGCAGAGTATATTTCATACGACACACGCCTGCCGTCTCTGCCAGTAACATTGAAAAAAGTCTCCCCATTTGTCTTTATTCTTATGTCAGTAGCAATTGGGCTATCAATCGTACACATAACCTGTATGGTAGCCGGGGTTTTACGCAAAAGCTTTTGGCCAATAAGGTTTAAATGATTAACCACAGCATTAGCAGTAAAGCTGGTTGGCAAAAACGCCTCATTAGCTATTATGTCTGCGCGCTGAGACAAAACAGACCCAACATAACACACCAGCTCAGTCAACATCATAAAGCCATTAGAAGACACAAAATCATTAAACTTATCACGATGATATGTCTTAACATATTCAATTATTGCTCGCTGCAATGTCGAAAATTCTAGCGCACTATAGTCAATGTTGCGCAATGATACATCAGACAGAGGAGCCACAAAACCCTCGGGATCTGCTGGCGTTTTAAAATAGTTAGTTACCATCAGGTTTTTATCTGACATTTCATCCAACCTTTAAAGTGGTTTCTACCGTAAATGGAAGGCCTCTGTCTATTTCCTTACAAACCAGCTTAATTGTCACATTGTGAATATCAGCTCTGGTGGTTATGTCCACGGATGAAACTTGTACTCTTGGCTCATGTAACTGCACCGAAGCAATAATTTCAGATTTTAAACCAGAAACCGACTGCTCAGTCATTGATTGAAATGCAAACGACCTAAGTGGTGTCCCAAAAAACGGCCTCATCACCCTTTCACCAGGCAAGGTCAACAAAGCCTGCAAAACATTGTTTTTGAGAAGGCGCTGCCCAGCCAAAGTTGGCAGCGGGGTTCCTTCATTATCAAAAAACGGCATTGATGGTCCAAAAAATTCTTCCATAAATCTATCTCACTAGCTTAGCAATCGCATCTATTTTAGATTTAATGTTCTCGGCCTCAGCAACTAGCGAGTCATGCCTGGCAACGTCCTCTTCCATTTTTGCCTTTAGCTTGTTAATCTCCTCCTCGATAGCCGCCGCGCTTTGTTGATCAACCATGGCAACCACGTCCTTAATCTTAACACATTCATTAATCTGTTTCTGTGTTTCACCAATTTTGGTTTCAAGAATCATAATCTCAGATCTAATATTATTCAAATCCTTGGTATGCTGCTCCATTATTTTTTCTGCTTCTTTAATGATTTTGTTGGGGTCTATGCCAAGAGGCAAAAGAACACCATTCACATCAAGCTCATTGGTATCATGTCTTATTTCTGTTTTAGAGCCCGGCGCCACCTCTGTGCTGGACATCAACGCCAACTGATCATATTCTATTGATTGACCAAATTCAAATTGCTGAATTATCGAACTAACAGTTCTATTATTAGATTCTTTAATAGAAAACACCAGCTGCCCAGCGTCCATTCTGCGCGTTTCCATCGAATGCCACTTTTCAGGAAGCGTTTCATGACCAGAAGTTTTGGTCACAAATGGAAAGACATCAAATGTGCGAGGCGGCTCTGTACTAGAAACAAACCAAGTCACATTATCCACCATGTCTTCTGTATTAGAGTCGTTTAACCACCTCATCTTTATCTTATATAAACCAGTCGGGTATTTAACAACCACATTCACCTCCATTCACACACCAGCCACCACTACCACCTATGATCACACTGATCCACATCACATTGATCTATGTCACATCGCTCATTACTCAACCGATCTCTATCATTCCATATAACATATTTCCTAGTAACCAATTGATAGCTATTCAAATCGGCTGCACGCTCTAACAAATATCCTCCAGGCTTATATTTGTCCAATGATCTCTTACTGGGGACAGTCGGAGACCCGCCACGTGGTGCAGCAGAACCACAACCCGGACCAGGATAACACCCAGGCTTATGCCCAACATGTGAGACACAATACATATTACCAGTAGTACCTATGCCAGCACCATCAAGAACATGCCCGGTCCCACCAGTTTGCACGTGCACCCCACCAGGCGCAGTTATTGAAAATTTAGACCCACAACTAAAAGCTATCTCTCCACCAGCAATAAACTCCATATTGCCCCTAACATATATCTGTGTAACATCACCATTGTTTATAATTAATATCTGTTTATCCTTCTCATCAAGAGTCTGCCACAATAGTGGCTCAACATTGGGGGCTTTGTTGTAAGTCTCAGACCGCCACACAGAACGACGTTTATCTTGGCTAAACCACAAGCCACGGTCTTGATGATCATTTATTTCTGTCCAATTACCACCAACAACACCACATCTGCTCTCAATCCCAGCTGGTATACCTGGTCTATAGTGTGTCTTCAACCTGATATATGCATTGTTCTTATCCAGCTTAAGGTGGTGTGTTTGCCATTCCGGCTCAAATCTTTTTATTCTTCCCCCATTGTTGCCGCCAGCCAAATCTATGATTCCCATGCCATCCAAATTGGCCATTATCGTTTTGGTAGTGAATTCATTATCAGCTCTCTTCATCATAGACTCAGAAATGTGGTTGTCGCTGTCAAACCTGTTATCTGCGCCATAAGTGTCAGTTGCCATCATAACATAATCATATTCATCATTTATCTCTATGGCCTTTGACTTGGGAGAATACAAAATTAGGTGATTAAGCCCATTCTTCTCATTAAATTCAATGCCAAAACCACGCTCAACTCCGTCCCTGCCATGTCGCCTACCCTTTACCATAAAACCATTGCCATACGGCATTGGAGCCAGCTCGGCTTTAATGTTATCAGTGCCACGATCATCTAATACAAGTTTATATCCATACCTGGTAACATAGCGAATAAATCTAGCATCCCTGCGCTCATGCCAAAACCCTGGTCCAAATGGTGTGCCGATGGCCCTCGGACATTCTTGGTCCATAAACTCACCAAATTCATTGTCCGACAGCTTACTGGCAACAAAGTTGTCCTTAACAGGGCAGCTTCCTTTATCATACATCTGAAACAGATGCCCACCCTTAGAACGAAGCTTAATCCACCTATGATCAACAACAGTTAATTCGTGATCTTCATCTCCATACGCAACACGATTATCAGCCAGCACCTTTGTAGACTCAATGTCATATTCATACCTGCGCCCAAGTCTCCAGCCAACGTCCCTCATCTCAAACAAATGACCATATCTTGTGCGCAGTTCTATTCTTCTTTGGTCACGATTCTTATATCGTTGTTCTGTGTGCGCAACAGTATAATAATTACAGCGGTGTCTTTCCCACCTTCTTTCTTTCTTCCTTTTAATGCCATCACCATCCCAATTGCCCTCAAACTCATTCCACCACTTATAACCAACATCTGAAAGCATAAAGAAGTTGCCATATTTAGACATCAGTAGCACATATTTGGCATCTGGATCGTTTCTATCAGGCGCGCCACCAACATCTAAATTGGCACCGGTGCAAGGATCGGTGCCAACCGCCGTTGGTGGTTTATCATGTGCTTTTGGAAAGAACCCAACAGCCTTCATCACAAGACAATGACCATAGTGAGTCTTCATTCCATCGCTCATTGGACGACGGTCATGTGGAAGCCACTTGCTGACATAATCAGGATAAAACTGATATTTTGGGTCATTGTGCTTCGGCGGATTTTCAATGAATGTTTCATCAACCTCTGCCTCAACATTAAGTGCAGATGGAGATTTAGCATATACCGATTCCAATACATATCTGGCCCTGCGAGTAGCATCGGCTGCAGCAAAGTAAATAATAGAGTATGGGTGATTGCGCTCAAACATCACATACACCAAATCTCCAATTGCAAAACTTGTCCAACTTCCAGCATTGTTACCACCCATCCAGGCTGCCGGTCGCGCCCATGGCACATCAACATCTGCCATATCCCAGTCATGCATTTCCGGTATTTTGACTTTGAGCCTGTGCATATTGATTGGGTCATTTGTATCAACAACAACACCAATCATCGGCCCCTTATATCGTTCAAACAGCCCTTCAGCCGTTTTCTGTCTTTCTTTTATGAATTTTATATACAATTGATCCAACACATCAGACATACACTTCTCCAAAACACCACAACATCATAACAAACCAGTAATTCCGGCTTTGGCAGGAATTTTAATCACGGATTTCTTGGGAGGCCAGCCAATTGTATCAATTGGCTTATTAAACATCACCAGTATCCAATAATAATTTGGAGAACCATAAAATTTTTGCGCAATCAAATCTGGTCTTCCCTCATAGCCAGACTCAACCACATACTCAACAATGTCATTCACAGACAGCTTATCAAAGATTGCTGGCGCCTCCCACAAACCAAAGGTGTTTTTATTGTCATATATAATCCTTTGGGTGTGCCTAAACCTGGAATCAAATGTTAAATCGTATGGCATAGTTTATACCGCCACAAATCAATACCACAACTGCTGCGGATTAAATGGAACAATGTGCTTGTCGCCACCCCCAGCATAGCCAGCATCAACGACATGCACAGAACCACTGGCAAAGTTTGTTGCTCCCATCCCATGCGTTACCATCGAAAGACCAATCTGCAGCGTAGTATGGACAGGCCACACATGCGGAAGACCAGGCAGTGGGTTCTGCGAAGCATAATCTCCGCTCCTGGTCACGCATACCCTTTCACCAGAATACGTTATCCTCGTGCTAGTTAGCCTCCACGTAGATCGCTCCAAAACACTCACACCATTAGCCTTCCCATGCTTTGGAACCACTAGGTACGCCGCCAACTGAACAAATGGTGCCTTGTCATTTTTTACTTCCCCGCCACCAGCACCCCCAAAGAAACCACCACCCGGCGCGCCCATATACGCATGTTTCTTAAACTTAATAATTTGATCAAATATTCTGGCTGGCGGCCAATCAGCATATACAACATATTCGGCTTCTATTGATATCTTCCTAGCATCCGATCCCATAAATATCGCTATTGGTTCATATGAATGAATGTTTTTCTCATCCCAGTTAATTGACTTTTCATCAGAACCAATCACTGGCGGAAATTGAAACTGAACTACATCTCTTTCAACATCTCCAGGAACTGTTGGGTTAATAAAAGCAAACTCAAACATATCCAAAGCCACATAATCATATGGAAGAAGCAACTTAGCACCAGCATTGGGGAAGGTGTTGGCATGTTCCGCTATACGCCACGTATTATCCAATTGCAGCCCTCACTTACACATATGCATTTAATTCATGCACCGGAGAAACAGACATTTTAGAGTTAATGTCCGGCAAATTGTTATTTATCACAGAGTATAAACTTCTTATGAGAGAAACCAGCTCTTCACTTTTCGCATTTGTCTTAGCAGCTGTTTCAGCCATCTTCTCAGTAACATTCTTTAACTCATTAGACATCTCAACCTTAGTCCTAGATTCGGCAACAGTTTGATTGATTCTGCCTTTGCGTTCCTCCTCAGAAACAGATGGTGGTTTATTAACTTCAACACCCTCTCTTAGCCCAACATATGCACCAGGACCCACACGCTCATGCATTGTGCCAAGCATTTGTTCTTTTAACTTATCATTAACACCAGATATCTTGTTAACATATTCTTCATAACTCTTCATTGCCTCGCTTTGCTGTTCTTGAGTTTCCAGCGACAACCTATTTAACTCAGTAAACAATTTAAAGTCTACAGTCCCATGCATTGTGCCAAGCAATTGTTCTTTTAACTTATCGCTGGCACCAGATATCTTGTTAACATATTCTTCATACCTCTTCATTGCCTCGCTTTGCTGTTCTTGAGTTTCCAGCGACAATCTATTTAATTCAGCAAAGAACTCAAAAGTTACATACCCCCCAATAAATTGTTTGTTTATCTTATTGATTGACTCTTGCTGGGTGCTCAGCGCAGCATTCGTCTTATTTAATGAATCATTAAGAGAGTCAACTGCAGCTTTTGACTCTGCCATTGATCTTTTATATTGATTTTTAATTGACTCAACAGAAGCCCTTAGTTCTTTCGCATATTTCTGATTAGACCCAACAGCAACATCATAAAAATTCTTTCCAGCATCCGCCGCATCCTCAAAAAAGCCAACGGCATTTTCTCCAATGCCAGCGAATCCTTCTTCCACCATCGTAACATTTTTAGAGATTGCATCGTTGGCCGCTTTCTCATCGATATCATACCCCAAGAGCCACAATGCCGCCCTGATCGGCTTGGTCATCATCAATTTAGTTATGGTGAACCCCACCAAGCCAATGCCAGTGATAAAAGCATTGGTTGCCATCCTCAATGGGCGAGAAAACATGCTAAGAATGTTGTATATGCCAACACAAAGATCTCTAATAACCACCAAATTGTCTAGCCAAGAGCCAAGAGTCTCAACATATAGTATCGCTTTATCCAACATTCTATCAATGCCACCACCACCCAGCCAATTAACAATGTTTGTAACCGCTGGCTCAAGCATGCTAACGATCAGATGAAGCAAGTTTTCCACAACCGGGCCAATTTTCTTCCACGCCGCCAGCAATTTCTCCTCTACTGTGGTACCCAGTTTGTCAGTTGGGCCAAACATGGCCATTATCCTATTCATTATTCTATCTAGCATTCTTACAGCATCCTGCGCCACAACAGTAATAACTTTAGAGATTGGAATCACAAATCTCATATAATAAGCACGCAGCCTATTAGTTAGCCTTTCCCACGCAGAACCAATGGTTGATGTGGCCCTCTCATACTCTTCTGATATGTCGCCAGCACCACCACCAATCTCACTCATTATTTTATTAAACTCTTTTTCATGTTCAATGGCCTTCTCAAGCACAGCCAACTGCTGTGAATCAATGCCATACAGCTGCCTCATCACTTGTTCACGAATGCCAATGGGTATTCCTTCCATCTGCTTTCTTATTATTGGCACTCTGGCTCTTAGCGCCCTCATTTTGTCTTCTATTGTGCCAAACACCGCAGCACCACCAAGCAGCACAACATACTGCATAGAATTAGCAGTTAATTCTTGCATTAGTTGCGAAGCCACCGATAGATCAACGCCAGCCTTGCGAGCCGCAGCCGCCATCTGCAGCAAAGCCTTACCATACTGTTCAACCCCTCTGACACCATACAAGAACTTAATGTTTATTATTGCATCAGACATAGATGATATGACTGTCGATAAATGCTGAGCAGTCAATCCATACTTTTTAGAAACAGCAATCATGCCCGCAATGTGTCTTTCATATTCAAGGGCGGCCTTACCAACCACCTCAAATTTCATGCGCAAATCTGCCAAAACATCTGCGCCAACTCCAGTCGCTCTACTAAACTGAGATATGGCGGTTGTTGCCCTAACTATCTCTTCACTACTACGCCCAACAGCATAACCATATTCTATTAGTGCCGACGCCGCTTTCTGCACATTTTCATATGAAACACCAGTTATCATAGACACTTCGTTTGTGGCCTTAACAAGATTATACATTCCGCCGGCACTCTCATTCACCGTTGAAGCAAATTCATCAAACAACGCAGTTGCTTTCCCCGCGTCTCCTAAAAACCCCCTAAACAGGCCTGATACTTTAACAAGCACATCAATCAAAAACCCGTAGGGCCCCAACAATCCCTTGACAGATTCGCCCAATGTTTTAAACGCACCCTCCCCAAAAGAAACAACGTCCGAAAACATCGAATCATACATCGACGAAGATCTTTTAACAAAGTCTTTGGATTGTTTATCAGCATCGGCATATACCTTCTTCAACTCTCTGGCAAACAGCCCATGCTGTAAACGCATTTGTGTGTCTAATATTACATCACAAACTATTGGCATTTAATGGCACCTATCTTTTGACAACGACCTTCTCTTTCTTCACCGCTGGTAGTGTAATTCCAGTAATATGCTTGGCAACAGCGTTCCAATCAAGCCTGCACAAATATAAATTTGTTTCCCAAGCACCAGGCCTAAATATATGACAAAATCCATACACCATCCACTCGCCAGAAAGCATGTGTGCCTTGCCATCCTTGTCAAACATTGATAAATGTACACTTCCAGGTCCAAGAATTCTGACATCATCAAAATTTGGATCGCCCACTATTTTAACCCTTATCCTCATCACTGTGCACAACATCTTGATAAAATAATCTATGGCTCTACCAGACATATATTCCCAATATTTAACACCAACATCAAAATTGTTGTGCTCTGGTATAGATTCAATGAATGTTGACCAATCATGTTGATCAAGCGGTTTGCTGAATCCCCTGTCCTGAGTAATATTGGCGTTTAGCTTGTGTGGGGTATTAAGATCATTAACCACCACATGCTCTAATGCCGTTACCCTATCATTGTATTTGCCAGTAACAGCAGACATTCCAGCAGTGTATAGCCTTGATTGTACAATTGTTAACAATGGATTGTTCAACATTGTTATTCCACCAGGGAGGATTTCAGTTAAACCATGCTGCGCACCATTAACCTCAATATGCCTGCCAACAAAAGGCACACCATTATGATCATTTGGAGCAGTTAGTGTTGCCATTTCCTTAATAACTATACAATTGTCTTGGCTCTGAACTATCCATGGAGTCCGATATTCGGTAATACCAGATGACCATTCCATCAACGTTAATATAAATGTTTTTGGCTCCATACGCATCATATACCACACATTGTTGGCACTATCTATAGTATCGCCGACAACTACGTCTATTTTCTCTGTATAATCAAGAATGCATTGGGCAATAACACCATTTCTTGGATTTTCTAATTTAGATCCACTCACCGACCCACCAATCTTACCACGATAGGCTCGACCAGAAGCCGTACCACGATTAAGATACCAGCTGGAAGGATCTATAGCCTCTATTTCAACA
>Ga0209101_1001852_pt1 | contig 14854 bp, 11 predicted proteins | sample ConPoolayeCmetaG_FD_185481 | JGI IMG/M metagenome (GOLD analysis project Ga0209101, IMG submission 185481) | Hot spring microbial mat communities from California, USA to study Microbial Dark Matter (Phase II) - Cone Pool mat layer C metaG... ...
CCGACAGCCTGGAAAGGCTGTCCCGACAGCCTGGAAAGGCTGTCCCACAAGCCTGTCGTGGGCGCAGGTGCGGGCAGCCGATTTTTCAAGACAGCTCAAAGTGTAAACCAATTTTGGGGTGAAGATGAACCATCCCTTAGAGCCTATCCGGGAATCGTAACCGATGCATCCCTATGCGTCGGTATAAGTGCCTATCCGAAAAACGTAACCGACGCATCCCTATGCGTCGGTATAAGCGGCATAGGGATGCCGCTTGTACGGTTTTTCGGATAGGCTCTAAGCAGCATAGGGATGCCGCTTTTAAAACAATGGTAACCGTTCAGGTCCGATTGAGATCGTTCTCCCCGGGCGCTTCGTGCCGGGCGTCGGCCTGCGCCGACGCCTCCGGTCAGCGAGGGCCGACCACCGGCCGCAGGCGCGGGAAGGATGTACGGGCGAGGTGAACCTCGCCCCTACAGTCACTGTCTGAATGGTTACGACCAGCGCCTTTCAAATAACGCCCGGTAAGCGGGCCTTCAGGTGGAAAATCCGGCTGAAGCTTCTCACTCCGGCGCCTTATTTGAAAAGTATTGGAGTAGGACCTGTCCGAAAAACTGGGGCGGGCTTCACGGTCCACCTGGACAGCCTGGAAAGGCCGTCCTACTACACCTTTTTCGGATAGGCACCAAATACCGGGAGGAGGCTGATGGAAGCGTTTACCCCTTATGTTCCCAGCGAGGTCAGCGCTCGCGCCACACCGCTGATAAACCGCGAAGCACAATTAGAACAGATTCGGACAGCTATCGCCGACAGCTCAGGTCAGACCTGGATTTTCCTCATCCTGGCGCCAGGAGGGACAGGCAAAACCTGCCTGCTACAAGAGGTTCTGCGCCGTTGCCACAGAGATGCCCACGGCCAGCCTGGGCCGTGGTATTCAGAGGGTGTGCTTGCAGCGCGGGAAGTGGTGGATTTGTATCACGCGTACACCCATTCTGAAGAAGGGCTGGTCAGGGCCATCTGCGCCGTACTCGATCCCGGCGCCGGGTACTTCGACAACTATCTGCAGCAGAGGGATCGCCTGCACAGGGTCAAACAAGACCTGGCCGAGGTGATCCGGGAAGTGACGTATCAGCGGACGCGCATGCTTCAGGCCTTTTTCTCCGATTACCGGAAGTGCGCCGGTGAGTTCAGGGTAGTGCTGGCGCTGGATACAGTGGAGACGATTGTGCACAAGCCGGACCGCATTCAGAAAACGCTGGGAGCGACAGAGGCCTGGCCTGGTATTCAGAGCTGGCTGGTCAGAGAGCTGATCCCGCGCATGCCAAACACGGTCATCCTGATCGCCGGCCGGCCCGAGGCTGCTCCGCTAGGCGACGAGCTGAGCCGCCTCCCCAATGTTAAGTTTGAGAAGATCGAGCTGAAACCATTCCTTGAGGAGGATACACTGGCCTACTTCCAGGCAGTGGCCGCCGAGGCACGCCGCATCGGTCAGAATGATACCGCAGCCAGGATCGAAGCCATCCCCGAAGAGACGCGCAGAGTGATCCACCGTTACACCGGCGGCCGTCCCATCCTGATCGCGCTGCTGGTGGACTACCTGGCCGTTGCCGACCGGTTGCTGCCGGCTGTGCAGATTTCCCTGGAGGAGGCCATCAGACGGACACCTGACGAGGATAGTCTGAAGCAGGTGCAGAACGAACTGGAGGCAGAGATCGTGCGGGTGCTCCAGGAGACCGGCCGGGAGACGGACGAGACACTGCGCGCGCTGGCCTGGGCCCCCAGGGGGATGGATGCTGAGTTACTCGCCTGCGTCAGCAAGCTGGGACCACCAACACCCTCCGATGTGCAGAGCGCAGAGAAGGCTCTGGAAAAGGTGCGGCCGCTCTCATTTGTCAAAGTACGGCCTGCCGACCGGCGGGTCTTCCTGCACGATGAGATGTATGGCCTGCTCGAGCACCACGTCCTGCGGTACGCTACGGAGGAGAGAAAAGCAAAGGTCAATCAAGTGATTCTCGATTATTATGAGCGCCTGGTGGCCAGAGCTCGCCAGGCAGTACTGCAGGCCGCTACCGCCGAGGAACAGGCGGAGGCCTATGCCAGCCTCCACAACGCCCAGGTTGATGAGGTCTGCTACCGCCTGAGGCGCAACGCTCTGGAGGGATTCCAGACCTATTACCGCTATGCTGAGGAGGCGTTCCAGACCAACGAGCCGGAATTGGATCAACAGCTCCGTGATGAGCTTCTGCGCTTTGTTCAACTGCGAGGTGAAGAGATCATTGACAGCCTGCCCCTCGCCGAGGTGGAAAGGGACAGGGCGATCCGGATAATCAAGTGGGGAGTCCAGCAGGGGCTGTGGGATAGCGCTGCCAGGTATGCAAGCCAACTGCGAAAAGAATGCCGGGACCTGTTCGCAGAGCCACTGCCGGATGCGGAGCTCAGCCTTTTCGAGGGATGGGCGCTGATCTACCAGGGGCAGGAACTGGCGCGTGCAGAAGAGATACTGCACAAAGCCATTGACACATTAAGCTCGATTGAAGCTCCGGATGCCTTTTACGCCTGGCGTATCACCATTGGTCTGGCCTACGCCCACAATCTCCTGGGCTACCTGTATCGTAATAGAGGACGCTTCCAGGAGGCCGTCCGTGAGTACCGCCGGGCACTTCCTTACTGGCGCAGGTTGCCTGAGCTGGAGGTGGAGCATTCCAATACACTCAACAACCTGGCATGGGCCTGCGCAGAGGCTGGCGACTTCATCTCCGCCACCCGTTATATCCGCGACGCGCTGGAGATGCGCGAACGGCTGGGACGCCGCTACCTGATCGCCCTCAGCCTCAACACGCTTGGCCTGATAGAGACGCGGGACGACAAACCCCACCGGGCCAGAGTCCACTGTGAGCGCGCCCTCACCATCTTCCGTGACCTGGAACAGCGACGTGGTGTTGGACTGGCCTGTGTGGCACTGGCCGAGGCGCTGCGCCGCGAGGCCGCGATCCCCGATCTCTACACCCCACAGGAGTCGGCTGATCTGCTGCGCCAGGCAGAGCGTTATGCCCGCGAGGCCCTGCAGATATTCTCTGAGGAGCACAAAGAGCCATCCCGCCTGGTGGAGGCATTGCTTGAATTGGGTTGCATCTACAGGGACTGGGCCAACATACGCGAACGGTATGACGGACAGTCGCGTGATTATGCGCGCCAGGAACTGGCAAAGAGCGGCGAGCAAATGCTGCGCAGAGCAGCCCGCGAGGCCGGAGAGCGTTTTCCTCACCGGCGGGTTGACGCACTGGTCAATCTGGCCTGGTTGCGTTATTATATCGGCGACTCTACAGGTGCGCGCCAGGTCATCGCAGAGGAGGTCTTCCCGCTGGTAGAAGAGTACCGCTTCACAGAGCAGGGTAAACCCCACATCGAGGCGCCGATCACATTCATATGGGTGCAGTTGGGGAAGGCCCACACCCTGCTCGGCCGCATCGCGTTTGAGGGCTACCGGATGGCCAATGACCGCTACCGTGAGAGCCGTGATGAGAAGAACCGCACGGAGGCGCACAGCTATCTGCGCCAGGCTGCCGCTGAATGGACGCTGGCACTCGCTTATGACAGGCTCTTTGCAGCCGATTTCCGTGACCTGCGTCGGGGAATGGATCGTATCTATGAAAATGTGCGCACTCTCAACGCTGAGGAAATGGGCATAGTGTACAGGGCCATTGATGAAACGGCGGAAAAATACAATTTAGAGAAACCGCCGGCGCTGCGGTTGTATCTTGAGGAAACATTCGGGCGGCTTAGCTGGGAGGAGCGAATTTGAAGCCCGTCCTGCGCTCATTTGCCCGGGGTGACCGGGAAGGATTGGTGGCGGCAATCAATACCGTATGTGGTGAGGGTAGATGGTTGTCTACACGCCAATTTGAGCCAACACCTGCCTGGCTGCATGCCTTGCAAACCCCTGACTGTCCTCGTCATCACCTGCTGGTAGTCGAGGATGGGGGACGTATTGTGGGGTGGTGTCGCCTGTTCCCCGCCTCCTGCACAGAAGAGGCTGCCGAGGCAGAGTTAGGCATAGGATTGCTGCCATCCTATCGGGATATGGGACTGGGTACGGAGTTGGTGCATCGAATGCTGGACTGGGCCAGGAAAGCCGGACTGCAGCAGGTGCGGATCTTTACCAGGGCAGACAATCACCGGGCCATTCATGTCTTCACCGGCTGCGGTTTCAGGACCTCGCAGGTTTCGGGCACACACATAGAGATGGTATGTCCGCTTAATGAGCACGCCAGCAAGGAGCCTGCATAGGAGAGACCACCAGTGACCAAATCGCCAGAGCCTGTTATAATACTGTTTTCCCAAACCAGGGGGATGCCGGAGCAGGACTGCGCATGTGCAGTTGAAAGCGCGCCTCCGCTTGCTCTCTGGGCGCCTCCAGAAGAGGTTAGCGGCGATGACTGTGCATGCTCTGAACCCATCACTGCCCTTTACAGCTCATCCGACGCCCCGGATGCTCTCTGGCAGCTCCCCGGCGATCTCTACCGCGTCGGACTGACACACGAGTACGAACTGTGCTTTAACCCTGCCACACCGCTTAACGTGGTTGTCCTTAACACCACGGCGTGCGACGTGTTAGACTCGTTTTACCGGCCGCGCCCGCTCATGAGCGAGACCGACCGGCGGCTGGCAACGCCCGGTCTGCTCACCCCCCTCTCTGCTCCCACCACACGCAAGGCAGGCACTCAAAATTATGTACTGACCGTCTGGCTGCACCTGACCGAGGCGTGCAATCTGCGCTGCAGTTATTGTTACGTGCGCCCGGGCCACCGCACGATGGATGCACAGACCGGTTACGCAGCCCTGGAGAGTGTATTTCGTTCCGCGCTCGCCAACGGGTTCCACACCGTCAAACTCAAGTATGCCGGCGGCGAGCCGACGTTGTGCTGGCCATTGGTGCACCTGCTCCATGATAAAGCCAGGGAACTGGCCATGCAGCACACTGTGGGTCTGCAGGAAGTGCTCCTGTCCAACGGCACCACCCTGGACAAAGGGATGGTAGAATGGCTGCGCCGCGAGAGGGTAAAACTGATGCTTTCACTGGATGGACTTGGGCCTGTCCATGATGCACACCGACATTACGCCGACGGTCGTGGCTCGTTCACGCAGGTGATCAGCAGCATTGAGCTGGCGCTGGAGCACGGGCTGGTGCCGTTTCTCTCCATCACTGTCGCCCCAGGCAACGTAAATGAACTGCCCGGGGTCATTGCCTTCGCACTGGAACGCGATTTGCCCTTCAATCTGAACTTCGTGCGTTCCCAGGCTTTGCCGCTCTCCCAGGCCGAGCAGGAAAGTTTCACTGCAGGTATCCGGGCCGGCCTGCGGGTTATTGAAGCAGCTCTCCCCCGCCGCCGGCTGATTGATGGGCTGCTGGATCGCAGCAACTTCAGCGCGCCACATGCTTATGCATGCAGTGCAGGCCGCAGTTACCTGGTCATTGATACGGATGGCAAAGTCTTCCGCTGCCAGATGGCAATGGACCAGCCGGTAACGGACGTCTATGCTGCGGACCCGCTGCGCGTGGTACGTGAGTGGCGCGGAGGATTTCAGAGCATTTCTGTAGAGGACAAAGAGGACTGCCGACACTGTCCCTGGCGCTACTGGTGTGCCGGGGGGTGTCCGCTGCTGGCTTATCAGACCTCAGGCCGCAGTGATGCGCCCTCCCCCTACTGCGCGGTATACAGGGCCATCTATCCAGATGTGGTGCGCCTGGAAGGACTGCGCCTGCTGAAATGGTCGCCTGTGGCGGCCTGAGCTTAAGAGTGCTTAAGAAGGGTTATTGGCCCAGGCGACGCCCACTCGCTCCGTCGAAGAAATAGAGATGAGCAGAGGGTAAAAGGGCTTCTATTTCGTCTCCCTTGTTCAGCGTCTGATCCAGCTCGCCCGTCACAACGCAGGTACGGCTACCGACGCGCAGGTGGAGCAACTGGGTACGGTGCGCGAAATCCGGCTCTATAACCTCAACCACCCCGCGTATGCGTATCCCCTCCGGTAATGACCGCTCGCCGTAGACCGCCAGGGCTGCCTCAGGACGCACACCAAGAGTTACCAACTGGCCGGGACGGACGAGGTTTCTCACCGTATCCGGCAAAGGCACGGTGAACTCCCCCAAATGCAGCTCGCCATCAGCGATGGTGCCACCAGGGAGGAGATTCATCGGAGGGCTGCCCAGGAATTCGGCGACGAAAGTGTTGATGGGATTTTGACGCAGTTCCTGGTAAGGACCGACCTGCTCGATGCGTCCCTCACGCATCACCGCCACCTGATCCCCAAGTGTGATGGCTTCCACCTGGTCATGCGTCACATAGATAGAGGTGATCTGGAACTGGCGGAGCAGGCGTTTGATCTCAATACGGGTCTGGACGCGCAGTTTGGCATCCAGGTTAGAGAGCGGCTCATCGAAAAGAAACAGGCGGGGATTGCGCACGATGGCGCGGGCGATCGCCACACGCTGCTGCTGTCCGCCGGAGAGCGTACCCGGCTTGCGCTTAAGCAGCTCCTCGAAGCCGATGCCCATCACCTGGGAGGTGATGCGGATGCGCTCCTCCGTCTCCCGATCCGGGACCTTGTGGACCCTGAAGAAGAAGGCCAGGTTGCCATGCCCTTCGAAATGCGGGTAGAGAGCGTAGTTCTGGAACACCATCCCGATGTAACGATCACCGGGCGGCACATCGCGCATATCCTGATCGTCGTAAAAGACGTGGCCGCTGTAATCGGTGTCCAGGCCCGCGACGACACGCAGCAGGGTGCTCTTGCCGCAACCTGAAGGGCCGACAATGGCAAAAGTCTGGCCGTTGGGGATGGTAAGGTTGACGTGGTCAAGGGCCACGACAGGTTCTTTGTGTCTGGTGAGATCGCGTTCCTGAGCCGTCCGCGCGCTGACCCGTTCGGAAAAAGCGCGATCTCTTTGCCCCTGGTAAACACTCCCGCCATGCGCCGGGCCACCAAACAGCGTGGTACCCGGGAAAACTCTGGTCACATCCTGCAATCTGATCGTCGCCATAAACGCATACTCCTCCCGCCCATCAATCTGGGTGAGGGGCAGGCTGTACCCGGGTCAGGGCTGCCAATTCCTGCTCCGCTGCCTCAAGCCGGGCGAGCACCCGCTCACGCCCGATCGCCTCCAGCGAGCCGAACAGCGGCGGCGAGACCTGTTTGCCGCTTGTGGCCCAGCGCACGATACCGAACAACTGTCCGGCCTTGAGGCCCAGCTCCTGCGCCAGCGTGCGCATCGGCTGTTCCATCACTTCTGCTGTAAAAGGCTCTATGTTTGCCAGCAACTCGCGCACGCGCTGCAGCGCGGCCAGACTCGCCTGTGGCGTCATTTTGTCGCCAACCAGTTTCTCCGCCGGGACCGGTCCGATGTCCCGGAAGATAAAATCAGTCCACTCCACGACCTCGCTCAGCCGCCTGATACGCTCGCGCACGAGCGGGACGATCTTGAGCAGACGCGCACGCTCACCCTCTGGGCAGGGGTCGGGCACCAGACCTGCCCGCTGCCAGAAGGGCAACAGACGTTCCAGAAGCGTCTCCACCGGCAGACTGCGGATATAGACGCCATTCATCCAGTCGAGTTTGTCGTAGGAAAAGGTGGCCGGGGCACGGTTGACGCGGAACAGGTCGAAACGCGCGATCAACTCTTCGCGGCTGAATATCTCCTGCTCTTCCCCTTCCCCCGGCGCCCAACCCAGCAACGCCAGGAAATTGAGCAGTGCCTCCGGCAGATAGCCCTGGGCACGGAACTCGGCGATAGAGGTGGCGCCGTGACGCTTGGAGAGTTTCTTGCCGTCGGAGCCCAGCACCAGCGGCACGTGGCAATAGATGGGCGTTTCCCAACCCAATGCCTGGTAGAGCAGCACGTGCTTGGGCGTGCTGGGAAACCACTCGTCGGCACGGATGATGTGGGTGATCTCCATCAGGTGGTCGTCCACCACCACTGCCAGATGGTAGGTGGGGAAGCCATCGGACTTGAGCAAGACCTGATCGTCTATCTGGGCGTTCTCAAAGACGGCATCGCCGCGCACCACGTCGTGGACGACGGTCTGGCCGGTAAGCGGCACCTTGAGGCGGACGACATGCGTTTCGTCGGGCGAGATTGCGCCAGGCGGCAGATCACGACAGTGGCGGTCGTACATCGGCGTCTCTTTGCGGGCGCGTTGTTCAGCGCGTACCTGCGCCAGCCGCTCAGGCGTGCAGTTACAGCGATAGGCCCAGCCCTTAGCAAGCAACTCCTCGGCCACCTGGCGATAGAGCTGCAGGCGGTTCGACTGGATATACGGACCATACGCCCCACCGACAGCGTAGCGTCCGGCATCTTTTAAGCCGACCTTTTGCAACTCTTCCAGAGCCGGGCCCTCATCCCAATCCAACCCCAGCCAGCGCAGACCATCGAAGATGCTCGCCAGGCTGTCGGGATGGTAGCGGGTGCGGTCGGTATCCTCGATGCGCAGGATGAACTGGCCGCCCATCTTGCGGGCGAAGAGCCAGTTGAACACGACTGTGCGCACGCTGCCAACGTGCAGTTTGCCGGTAGGGCTGGGAGCGAAACGGACGCGAACGGTCATCGCACGGCGACTATCAGTACGGTGGTTCGGCGGGGCCGGTGTAGCCACACATCCCTACACGGGGAGAGTTGACGAGCGGGAAGGGCTCGCCGTAATTATCGTGCGGGTGATCTTGAACGTGTTCGTCGCACAGGAAGCCCGATTCATCATACTCGTATATGCATTCCATACACAGCCACGCCGCCGGCTGCCCACACACCATGCAGGCCGCTTCCGGTTGCACATTGCGTGCCATCAGGGCAATGGGATGGCGTGTGGTCGGTTTGCCCTCACGCACACTCACGCAGGTGATGAGCGTTTCAGATGTGGTACCAAAGTCGTAGATATGCGTCAGTTCGACCCCCGGCGCGAAGACCTGTTCGGCGCGCCTGCTCATTGCCACTTTGTGCTCACTCCATCCACGCCCGGCGGTAAACTCGCTCAGGTGGCCACAGCACTCCAGCCAGATCGCGCGCAGGTATTCGTCGAGTTCCTTGAGTCTGGCGTTGCCGTTCATTTCCAGGTCGAGCCAGAAGACACTGCTATAGGCATCCTGTACACGTAGATGGTACAGTTTCTGCGTGTCGCCCGTTTTGGCTTCAGCCTCGGCAATGACGGCCTGGCGTCTGGCACAAACGGGCAGGTGTTTTGTAATCCCTGATTTAGTCATTTCCTGTCCACAGTACATGCACGTACCACGAGATTGTTTTCGCTCTGGCATTGTTCACCTCATTATCTATTCTGCAATCCCAACCCCTAACCTTTCGCCGCGATCTTTGCCCACTCGTCCTTCAGCGTGACCGTGCGGTTGAAGACAAGGCAGCCAGCGGAGGAATCGGGGTCTACGCAAAAGTAGCCCAGCCGCTCGAACTGGAAGCGATCGCCAGGCTTCGCGTTTGCCAGGCCTGGCTCGACTTTGCAGCCGGTGAGCACCTCAAGTGACCGTGGGTTGATGACGGCGGTGAAATCCCCTTCCGGCACATCTTCGGGATTGGGCTGCGTGAAGAGCACGTCGTACAGCCGCACTTCGGCGTCGAGGGCGTGCGCCGCGGAAACCCAGTGAATGGTAGCCTTGACTTTGCGTCCATCGGGGGCAGCGCCGCCCTTCGTTTCCGGGTCATAAGTACAGCGCAACTCGATCACGTTGCCCTGCCCATCCTTCACCACGTCCACACACTTGATGAAGTAGGCATAGCGTAACCGTACCTCGCGCCCCGGCGCCAGACGATAATACTTAGGCGGCGGCTCCTCACGGAAATCGTCCTGCTCGATGTACAGCACGCGCGAGAAAGGTATCTTGCGTGTGCCCGCAGAGGGGTTGTCGGGGTGATTGGCTGCCTCCAGCTCTTCAACCTTACCCTCGGGATAGTTCTCAATCACGACACGCAGCGGCCGCAGCACACCCATAACCCGTGGGGCGCGTTTATTCAGGTCCTCGCGCACACAGTGCTCCAGGAGCGCAAAATCAACCACGCTATCGGCTTTGGCAACGCCAACACGCTCCAGGAAGTCGAGGATCGCCTCCGGCGTGTAGCCGCGCCGCCGCATGCCGCGTAAGGTCGGCATACGTGGGTCATCCCAGCCGCGCACGTACCCCTCCCGGACCAGCCTCAGCAGTTTGCGCTTGCTCATCACCGTGTAGGTCATATTCAGGCGGGCAAACTCGATCTGCCGGGGCAACGGACCGGGCAGGTCAAGTTGCTGTAGGAACCACTCGTAAAGCGGGCGGTGGATCTCGTACTCCAGCGAGCAGAGCGAGTGTGTGACGCCCTCGATATAGTCGCTCTGTCCGTGGGCCCAATCGTACATCGGGTAGATGCACCATTTATCGCCGGTGCGATGATGGGGCACGTGCAGGATGCGATACATCACCGGATCGCGCATGTTGATGTTAGGCGAGGCCATATCAATTTTGGCGCGCAGTGTGCGTGAACCGTCGGGAAACTCGCCCGCGCGCATACGCCGGAACAGGTCGAGATTCTCCTCGACGGAGCGATTGCGGTAGGGACTCTCACGCCCCGGCTCAGTCAATGTGCCGCGATACTCACGGACTTCCTCGGCGCTGAGATCGTCCACGTAGGCCAGTCCCTTTTTGATGAGATACTCGGCGTACTCGTACAACTGGTCAAAATAGTCGGATGCGAAATAGACATGCTCGAACTTGAAGCCAAGCCAGCGGACATCCTCGATAATGGCGTCCACGTACTCCTGCTCTTCTTTGGCCGGGTTGGTGTCGTCGAAGCGCAGGTTGCACACGCCGCCGAACTCCTCCGCAACTCCAAAGTCAACCGCCATCGCCTTGGCGTGGCCGATATGGAGGTAGCCGTTCGGCTCCGGCGGGAAGCGAGTCTGGACGCGGTTAAAGCGTCCACTTGCCAGGTCCTCTCTGATTGCCTCGCGGATGAAATCTGAACCAGGCATCACTCTCTCCTTCAGACCAGTAATTCCGACTGACGGTGGCGCATCACGACATTTTCGGACAGGCCGATGCCGATCATCGTTGTCAGGAGGGCCGCCGGCCCGTAGCTTATGAATGGGAGAGGCAGCCCTGCTACCGGCAGCATCCCCAGATTCATTCCGACGTTCACGATAATCTGGAACAGGATCATCGCCAGTGTACCTGTGGCCAACATTTTACCGTACATGTCTGCCGCGATCAGAATGATACGCAACAGACGCAGGAACAATATTACGTAGAGCAGGAAGAGGAGCATCACGCCAACGAATCCCAACTCCTCCGCAATCACAGCGAAGATGAAGTCGGTATGCCGCACCGGCAGGTAACGCAACTGACTCTGCGTACCCCGCGCAAATCCTTTCCCCCATATGCCACCTGAGCCGATGGCAATAGCAGCCTGTCTGAGCTGGTAGGCAACGTTTGGATCACTGCCGGGGTTCAGAAATCCCCAGATGCGCTGGTGCATGTATTCAAACTCCCGCAGTTCCGCCAGTCTCCAGAAGCCATAAACTGCGGCTATTCCTCCCAGCGCCGTCAGAACCAGGTAGCGGAGTGAGATACCTGACTCAAATAACATGGCCAGCCACATAAAGCCAAGCACTGCCGCGGTTGCCATGTCCGGCTCCAGGAAGATCAGGATCACCAATACCAGCGTCATGGCGGCGGAGGCAAAGAAGTTGGAAAAACCGGGGTGTTCCGAGACCTCTTCTGCAAGGAGACTGGTCTTGGGCGCGCCAAAGAGGAGGCCGGCCCGGCGCGAACGTTTCTTACGTGGACGGCTCAGCACCGCTCCGACTGAGATGGCAAGCAGGTTCATCGCCAGGAACGAGGGCTGGAAGCGGAAAAAACCCAGCTCAAGCCAGCCGCTCACCCGACCGATTTGACTTCCTCCCAGGAAGAGCACGACTACCAGGAGGATAAGGGCCACCAGGTAAGCCAGCCACCAGAAATCTCCCAGCCACTGGTAGTTGCGCGGGAACACAGCAAGGAGGAGTAGCAGTCCCAGGCCGATCGCTCCAAACATGGCCTGTCTGCGCCAGAGGGTCTGCATGGCAGGGTCGAGGCTGCCCTGGTTGGCGCTGTAGATCATCAGGACACCGTAGATAGTCAGCAGGATAGTGACGCCGAGCAATATATAATCAAAGTGTCGCCACAGGCGCAGTGCTCCCACCGCTCACTCCTGGGTAGTGGCTCGCTTTCTTGGGTTAAGCAATGGTATATCGGCGACCAGACGGGATTCCCTTGCCGTCTGGGAGAAGGTGACCCGCACGTCGCTGGCATCAATCGCTACATGCTTTGAGATCACAGCGATGATCTCGTCCTTCAGAGTTTCCAGCAAGGCTGGGGAAATGGAGGTACGATCGTGGGCTAATACCAGGCGCAGCCGCTCTCGGGCGATCGCTCCGCTTGGCGATTCGGCCTCACTACCACCTAAGAATCTCTTTAGGGATTTCATTGTTGATCTCCTCCGGAGCGTGTAAGGCCAAAGATGCGCTGCAACATACCAGGCTCGCGCAGGGGTATGAACGGCACGTTTTCTCCCATCAGGCGACGGGCGATGTTATGGAAAGCTATGCCGGCCTGAGAGCTGTCCCTGGAAAAAGCGAGTGGTTCCCCACGGTTTGCCGCGCTTATGATCGCCTTGTCTTCCGGGACAATGCCGATGAGATCAACTGCCAGCAGTTCGACGACGTCGGAGACGGAGAGCATCTCGCCGCGCCGCACCAGGTCTGGCCTGATGCGATTGATAATGAGCCGTACAGGGCCACGCTCGTCCGCCTCCAGCAGGCCGATCACTCGATCGGCATCGCGCACGGCGGCAATTTCGGGGTTGGTCACGACGAGGATGGCATCGGCCGGTGCAGCAGCGTAGCGAAAGCCTTGCTCGATGCCGGCAGGCGAGTCAATCAGGACAAAGTCATGCTGTTCCCGCAGTTCGTCGCAGATACGCACCATATCGTTGGGCTGGACCGCGCTCTTATCGCGGGTCTGCGCTGCCGGCAGGAGAAAAAGCTCCGGGAGTCGCTTATCTCGCACCATCGCCTGGCGCAGACGACAACGGCCCTCGATTACATCCACCAGGTCGTAGACGATGCGGTTTTCCAGCCCCAGCATCACATCCAGATTGCGTAGCCCGACATCCGCGTCTATCACCACCACACGCTGTCCGTGCAAGGCCAGTGCCACGCCAAGATTGGCAGTGATGGTCGTTTTACCTACCCCGCCCTTGCCTGAGGTAATTGTGATCACTCGTGCTGTCATGTGAATCTCCTTACCCCGCCCATCTACCAGGGGTACTTCCCTGCCAGGGGGTAGCCACGATACGCCCTTCCTGCACAAAGGCCATCTCCGGCACGGGGTTGCGGCGCCGTTCTTCCGGGGAACGGGCGATGTAGCCTGCGATGCGGAGTTGAGTGGGTGAGAGGTCAAGCGCGCAGATAACGGCCCCTTCGTCTCCCAGGGCACCGGCATGCAGGAGCCCACGTGCCCGGCCCCATATGACAATATCACCACCTGCAATCACTTCGGCGCCGACGTTGACATCGCCGATCACAACAATATGGCCAGGGTGGCGCAGACTCTGTCCGGAGCGGAGAGTGCGGCGCAAAATCAGCCCATCCGCTGTACACCCTTCATCAGCGATCACTCCCTCTTCGCGTGGCAGGCGGCTGGTCTTCGGCAAGGCCAGGTCCACAGCAAGGCCCAGCTCTTGCGCAGCCGTCTGCGTGGAAGCGTCAGAACTGACCACCGCCCAGAGTTCAACCTGGTGCAGGGCCAGCAGCGAAGCGACAGCCTGAAGTTCTTCCGGAGTTATCCTGCGCTCACCCACGTCCAGCGCCACACGTCCTCCACGGAAAAACGACGCGTGGGCGCCAAGGTACGATTCAAGCATATTCAATCTGACAGCCCAGTCCCCCGGCCCCAGGGTAATCAACAGGCCCTGCCGGATACCTTTAATCGTTATGCCCGAAGCCCTGGAGTCGTCCACCTTGTGTCCTTCCGCTGACCAGAACTCATGAAGTAACTGTTCAGCCGATTGAAATCGTCCTCCCTGGACACTTCGTGCCGGGTGTCGGGCTTCGCCGACACCCTTCCACGGGGATCCCAAAAGGAGGGTCAGCGAAGGCCGAGCACCGGCCGCAAGCCCCAAAAGGGTGTACAGGCCAGGCGCACCTGCCCCCCCACAGTCACCGCCTGAAGAGTTCATGGAAATTATATCACACTCAATGGGATTATGAAAACCGCCGTGCTATATCTTGACTTTTGCAGCACCTTGACAAGTGAGTAACCCCAGGCAGCCCGGTAGACATTCAGCGGAAAGACGTGTTACACGGGTGTCCGTCATATTTGCATCCCCTCCGGCTCGGGCCGGTCTTCAGACCACGCCCGACGCCGCTCGACCGGCCACAATGTAGGGCAACTGCTCGCAGTTGCCCTACAACTCGTCGCCACGGCCAGCCATAGCCTGCTCTCACTCCCTCTTCGCGCAAAAAAGTGACGGACACCCCTGTCCTACGGGTGCCCGTCATATTTTTGCATCCGCTGGCTCGGGCCGGTCTTCAGACCACGCCCGACGCCGCACGACCGGCCACAATGTAGGGCAACTGCTCGCAGTTGCCCTACAACTGACGTCGCCACGGCCAGCCATAGCCTGCTCTCGCTCTCTTCTCGCGCAAAAAAGTGACGGACACCCCTGTCCTACTGTCCTACGGGTGTCCGTCATTTTTTTGCGCGGGGTAGAAGTGGTAGAATTGGGGGAGGTTACTGACGAAAGCGGGAGGATAGAGAGATGACGATACCAGATTTCGATCGGGAATGGGAGAAGCTGGCCGAGGAA
>Ga0209101_1001853_pt1 | contig 14851 bp, 8 predicted proteins | sample ConPoolayeCmetaG_FD_185481 | JGI IMG/M metagenome (GOLD analysis project Ga0209101, IMG submission 185481) | Hot spring microbial mat communities from California, USA to study Microbial Dark Matter (Phase II) - Cone Pool mat layer C metaG... ...
TTCCCTTTTACCTCATCCTGGCGCCGCTGGTGGCCTTCATGCTCCTGCCCATCATCTTCATCTTCTCCACCGCCTTCAAGCCTCTGGAGGAACTGTTCGCCTACCCGCCCCGCTTCTTCGTGGTGAACCCGAACCTGAAGAATTTCCGCGACCTGCTCTCGCTGATGTCCGCCTCCGATGTGCCGGTCACCCGCTATCTCTTCAACAGTATCCTCGTCACCCTGTCCTCTATCATCGCATCCCTCTTCATTTCCAGCGCGGCGGCCTACGCCCTCTCCAAGAAGCGCTTCCGGCTCAAGCAGACCCTGTTTGCGGTCAATACGGTCGCCCTGATGTTCGTGCCGATTGCCGTGACCATCCCGCGCTTCCTCATCATCGCCAAAGCGGGCCTGATAGACTCGTTCTGGGTCCACATCCTGCCCGGCCTGGCGATACCAGTGGGCGTGTTCCTGCTCAAGCAGTTTATGGACACGGTTCCCAACGAGATGATTGAGGCCGCGCAGATGGACGGCGCCAGTGACCTGCAAATCTACTGGCGCATCATCCTGCCGATGGTCCGACCCGCCCTGGCCACGATGGCCATCCTGACCTTCCAGGCCACCTGGAACAACGCCGATACGTCCGCGCTGTACATCAACATTGAGAGTCTGAAGACCTTCGCCTTTTACCTGAGCACGCTTTCGGCCACCACTGCCGGCGCCAATCCCGTCGCGGGTCAGGGGATGGCCGCTGCGGCAGCACTCATCATGTTCCTGCCCAATCTCATCATCTTCATCTTCCTGCAGAGTCAGGTGATGAGCACGATGTCTCATTCGGGGCTGAAGGGATGAGACGGTTCAGCATTGTCGGCATCCTCATCATAGTGCTCCTCTGCCGGGTGCCCGGACGGCCCGCCGGAGCGCTGGCCCCCTATACCACCTGGGCCCTCGGCCCCGGCGGGCGGCTGTATCTGACCCAGGACGCCTACCTGCCCCTGACGGAGATAGACCTCCCCGTCTCCGGGGCCGAGGATATGTTCATTTCTCCTGACGGTGTCATCTACATCGCCGACACGGGCAATGGCCGCGTCCTGCGCCTGGGCCCGGATTTCCAGATTGCCGCCGTCTACGGCAAGGGGCTGCTGAAAGGGCCGACCGGCCTCTGGGTGGACCCGGACGGCACGATGTACATCGCCGACGCCAAAAGCAACACCGTCGTCATTCTGGACCGGGAAGGGAATCTGGTCAACCAGTTCGGCCGTCCGCAGGAGCCCCTCTTCGGGCGGAAAAGCGAGTTCCTGCCCCGGAAGATTGCCGTGGACGTCCGCAAGAATCTCTACATCGTCAGCGAAGGGTCCACCAACGGCCTGGTGGTGATGAGCCCGGACGGTCGCTTCCTCGGCTACTTCGGCGCCAACCAGGCCACGATGTCCCTCAAGATGATCCTGCAGCGCCTCTTTCTGACCGAGGAGCAACTGGCCCAGTTCATCAAGCGGGAGGCCCCGTCCCCCTCCAACGTGACGGTTGATCCGGAGTCTATGGTCTTCACCGTCACCGCCGGGACGGCCCGCGAGCGCAGCATCCGCCGCTTCACCGTCGCCGGAAACAACATCTTCCCCGACATCTACGGCTCGGCCAACTTCCGCGACATTCACGTCAACGCCACCGGCCTGGTCACCGCGGTGGACGCGGAGGGGCGCATCTACGAGTACGACCTGAAAGGGGTTCTGCTTTTCGTTTTCGGCGCGAAAGACCCGGGCGACCAGCGCGTCGGCACGCTGCGCAAGCCGTCGGCGGTGGAACGGTACGGAGAAAACCTCTATGTCCTGGACCAGGAGAAGAACGCCCTGGTCATCTACCGCGCCACTCAGTTTGCTCGCCTGGTCCACGAGGGTGTGCGGCTCTACGTGGAGGGGTACTACACCGAGGCCCGGCCGTATTTTGAGGAGGTCCTGCGCTACAACGGCTCGTTCATCATGGCCTATCAGGCCATCGCCGACGCGTACTTCAAAGAGGGGAACTACGCCCGCGCCCTGACCTACTACCGCTACGCGGAGGACCGCAACGGCTACTCGCAGGCCTTCTGGGAATTGCGCAACGTCATCCTCCAGCGCTACCTGGGGGACGGCCTGCTGGTGCTCGTGGGGCTCGCAGTCGCTCAGAAAGTCTTTCAGCGCGCGGAGCGCCGCCGCGGCTGGCTGAACCCCCTGCGCCGCGCCTGGACCCGCCTGCGGAAGCGGAAACTGGTGGACGACTTCCGGTTCCTCTTCCGCTTCATCAAACAACCGGCGGACAGTTTCTACTACATCAAGATCAACGAGCGGGGCAGTCTGCGGTTCGCCTTTCTGCTCTACGCGTGGGTGGTCGTGGTGCGGGTGCTGAACCCCTACGTGACCGGTTTCACCTTCAACCGCTACGCCAATCCCGGCGAAATCCACGCCGAAACCGAACTGGTCTACACCCTTCTGTTCCTCGTGCTGTGGAACGCGGCCAACTACCTGGTCTCCACCATCAGCGACGGGGAGGGCCGCCTGCGCGACGTGGTCATTGGCTCCGCGTACGCCCTCTTCCCCTACGCGCTCTTCGCCCTGCCCATTGCCCTCATCTCCAACGTTCTGAGCAGCAACGAGGTCTTCCTGTACACCTTCTCCACCAACCTGATATGGGCCTGGACGGCACTTATGCTCTTCATTATGGTCAAGGAAATCCACAACTACTCCTTCAACGAGACCATCCGCAATGTCCTGGCCACTCTTTTCACCATGGCCGTGATGATGCTCACGGGCTACATCCTGTATGTGCTCTTCTTCCAGTTGTTTGACTTTGTTACCACCATCCTGCGGGAAATCCGGTTGCGCTGAGATGATCCGGAAACTGGCCCTTGTATCCGTACTCCTTTCCCTGCTCCTGCCGCCGCTGGCCGTCACCGCGGCCCCGGCCGGTGATGCGGGCGTTCCGGAGTCCTACGACTTGGTCGCCGAAAACGCGGCCTTCCGGCTGTACGTCAACCCGGAGACGCTGGCCTTCAAGGTGCTGGATAAGCGGAACGGTTATCTCTGGCACTCCAACCTGGACGAGAAACAGGCAGGCGACCGGCTGAACCGCACCTGGCTGGCCTTCGCCCAGAGCGGCATCAGCATAGACTACCTGGATCAGAAGGCCAACGCCAAACGCGCCTCCATTGCCCTCGCCGACCATACCCTGGAGATTCAACGGATAGAAAACGGCATCCAGGCCCAGGTCACCTTCACCGAAGCGGCCATCTCCGTTGGCATCCGCATTCTGCTGGAGGAGACCGGGGTGCGGGTGGAGGTGCCCTTTGAGTCCATTCGCGAGGAGGGCGAGTTCCGCCTGGGCGTGCTGCACCTGTACCCGTGGATGGGCGCGACGCGGCGCGCCGAAGTAGACGGCTACATGTTCATCCCCGACGGCTGCGGCACGATCATCGCTTTCACCGAACAGACCAAAGCGAAAAACATGTTCTATGGCCGCTACTACGGCCCGGATTTGGGGATGCTGGCCTCCATGCCCTTTGACCCCACCCTCCGGCGCCCCTATCCTCTTTCCATACCGGTAATCGGCATGGTGCACGGCGAAGGGCGCAACGCGTACCTGGCCATCCTGGAAAAGGGCGCTTCCTACGCCGAAATTCAGGCGCACCCCTCCGGCATCATCACCAACTTCAATTTCCTCTACAACGCCTTCATCTATAACGAGAGTTACTTCCAGCGCACCAGTCGCGCCGGGGACGGTGTGACCGTCATCCAGCCCCGCACCAATGCCTTTGACATCGTCCTCCATTACCGCTTCCTGGTCGGGCAGGAGGCCAGTTACGTCGGCATGGCCCGCAGTTATCAGCAATACCTGCTGGAGAGGGGCCTGCTGCGCCGCCAGGCGATGCCGTCGGGGAACATCGGCATCCGCCTGGAATTCCTGGGGGCTGAACGGGAGCGGGTGCTCTTCTGGTACCGCGCCATCCCGATGACGACGGTGGAGCAAATGCGGGAAATCCTGGACGAACTCCGCGTCTCCAACCCGCAGGTGGTCTACTACGGCTGGCAGCCCGGCGGGGCCTCCGCGATGCTCCCCACTCGCCTGAAATTGGATCGCCATCTGGGCCACCTCTCCGCCCTGTGGGCACTGGCCGAATCGGTACGGGCGCGCGGCGGGACGTTCGCGCTGTATCTTGACCCGCTGGCCGCCCTGCGCGAGGAGCAGCGGGCCTTCTCCCGCTACGACCTGGCCATGGCCATCACCAGCGACTATCTGCGGGGATACTGGCGCGGCAAACCCAATTTCTACTTCAACCTCTCCGCGCTGCAGGCGCGCTTCCGCTCGCTGAGTCGTGAGGTCAACCGGACCCTCTCCGCCGGACTGGCGCTGGATCACATCGGGAACTTCCTGTTCTCGGACTTCCGCAAGGGCAACACCCTGAACCGGGAGGAGACCATCGCCGCCTACCGGGAACTGCTCAGCACCAGCCCTGTCCCGCTGGCCCTCTACACCCCCAACGACTACCTGTTCACGTCCGCCAGCGCTTACTACGACATCCCCCTGAGCGATAGCGGTTACATCTACGCCACCCGCCCCGTCCCGTTCCTACCGATTGTCCTCTCCGGGTACATCCCGTACTACGGCGAGGCGCTGAACTTCTCCCCGGACGTGCACGGCGACCTGTTGCGCCATGCCGAGTACGGTGCCTATCCCTCCTACTTCCTGACCTACGAGGAGACGGCCCGCATTCTGAAGACGCGCTCCAGTTGGATTTACGTCTCCGCCTACCGGCAACTGGGCGCGCAGATAGAGGAGAGTTACACCTGGCTGAACGCCCTGCTGGCACCCGTTCAGGGCGCCAGCATCATCGGGCATGAGCAACTGGCCCCGCAGGTCTTCGCCACCACCTACAGCAACGGCAAACAGATCATCGTCAACTACGGCGAGACCCCGGTGCACTTCTACGGCCTCACCATCCCGGCCCGGGATGCCGTTCTGAGAGAGGTCACGCCATGAAAGCGCAAGCGTCCGCCCGTCCGCGTTTTTCGCTCCGCTACCGTACCCGTCAGGCCCTGCAGGGATACGGCTTTGTCGCCCTCTGGGTGGTGGGCTTCGTCCTTTTCACCCTCACGCCGCTGGTGGAGACGTTCCGCTACAGCCTGAACAAAGTCATCGTCTCCGCCACTGGCATTGAGCAGACCTTCATCGCCTGGCAGAACTACACCCACGCCCTGTTCACCGACCCGACCTTCGTGGAACTGCTCATTGAGTACGCGGTGGAGACGGTCGTCTCCGTGCCGATTATCCTGATTTTCTCTATGATTATTGCCCTCTTCCTGAACCTGAAACTCCCGTTCCGGGGCATCTTCCGGACGGTGTTCTTCCTGCCGGTGGTCATCACCAGTGGGCCCGTCATCCGGGAACTGGTCTCCCAGGGCGCGACTTCCGTGCCGCAGGTCGCCTCTTCGCCAGTGGTGCTCTCCTTCCTGGAGCAACTGCCGCGCGTCCTGCGGGGGCCGGTGGAGTACCTGCTGACTTCCTTCATCCTCATCCTGTGGTTCTCCGGCGTGCAGATTCTGATCTACCTGGCCAGCCTGCAGAAGATTGACCGTAGCATCTACGAGGCCGCGGCGATAGACGGGGCCTCCGCCTGGGAGGCGTTCTGGAAAATCACCCTTCCGTCCCTCTCCACCGCCAATGTGGTGGTGGCCATCTACACGGTCATCACGCTCTCGCACTTCTCCGAGAACAAGATTGTGCGCTACATCTACGCCCAGACGTACGACATCAAGGGCGGCATCGGCTATGCCAGCGCGATGTCCTTCCTGTACTTTGCCACCCTGGCCCTGATCCTGCTCCTGGTCTACTTTGTTCTCCGGCCGCGCCGGGAGTAGCACGAGAGCATCTTTTCACAAAGGCAGGCATCTATGACCATTCTGTCCCTGAAACTTCCCGCTTTGCCGGCCCTGAAGGCCCGGCTGGAACAGGCCGCCGCTTTTCTCTACCGCCACCGGGATCGGGTACGCGGGTTCCTGCTGGGCACCCGCAGCCACTACGGCCTGATTTTCACCGTCGTGGTGTACGCTCTGCTGGTCGCGATTGGCTTTGTTTACCTCTACCCCCTGCTCTTCATGCTCGTCACCAGCCTGAAGAGTCCCACCGACCTGCTCAATCCCATGGTGCAGTGGGTGCCCACAGAACTGTACTTCGGGAACTACGTGCGCGCCTTCCGCGTCCTGGATTACCCCCGGACAGTGCTGAACTCCGTCGTCGTCAGCACCGTGCCCTCCGTCATCCAGGTCATCGTCTGCTCCATCGTGGCCTACGGGCTGGCGCGCTACTCCTTCCCCGGCAAGCGCCTGCTCTTTGTGCTCATCCTCGCCACCTTCATCATCCCGCCGCAGAACACCGTCATCCCCCAGATGCTCACCTATCGCCAACTGGGCCTGCTGGGCCGCATCTGGTCGCTGGTACTGCCCGCCCTGGGCGGCCAGGGCTTTCGCAGCGCCATCTTCATCCTCATCTTCTACCAGACCTTCCTCTCCCTGCCCAAAGTGCTGGAGGAAGCGGCCCGCCTGGACGGCGCCTCCGACCTGCGGGTGTTCCTCCAGATTGCCGTCCCCGCCGCCCTCCCGGCCTACATCGTCTCCATCATCTTCTCCATCGTCTGGTACTGGAACGAGACCTACCTGACGGTCATCTTCCTGGAAGGCGGCATCCAGACCCTGCCGATGCAACTTTCCAAGTTCGTGCAGGCCTACCAGAATCTCTACCCGCCCGGCACGGTCAACATCTTTGACCGCCTGAACGAGGCCATCAAACTGGCCGGGACGTTCCTGAACATCCTGCCGCTCCTGGTGATGTACTTCGTCCTGCAAAGGTGGTTCGTAGAATCTGTAGAAAGGACAGGGATTACCGGTGAATAAGAAAGTCTTCTCTCTGCTTCTGACGGTTCTCCTCATCTCCTGCGCCGCGCCCGCGCGGACGCCGGAGGGGGCCCCCACGGAACCGCCCTCTCCCTTCCCACCGACGGTCACCCCTCTCCCGCCGACGGCCACTCCTCTCCCGCCGACGGCCACCCCCGCGCCGACGCCCACGTTGCCTCCCGTTGAGGACATCATAGAGTGGGAGATGCGCGGCGCGTTCCGGTTCTTCTGGGAGCAGGCCAACACCACGCCCGGCAGCCCCGGCTACGGGCTGATCCGCGACCGCTACCCCGGTTCGCCCGGCATCGCCAGCATCGCCTCCGTCGGCTTTGGGCTGACGGCCTACGTCATCGGCGCGGAGAAAGGATACATCTCCCGCCAGGAAGCCTGCGAGCGCATTGACGGCACGCTGGACACCCTCCTGGCCCTGCCCCGCGAGCACGGCTTCTATTACCACTTCCTGGACATGCAGACCGGTCGGCGGGCCTGGCAGAGCGAAGTCTCCACCATAGACACCGCCATCCTGCTCATGGGCGTCCTCACCGCCGGCGACTACTGCGGCGGCAAGACCCAGGCCAAAGCGGCGAGAATCTACCTGGACGTGGACTGGCCCGCGTTCATCGACTTCAACCGGAATATGTTCTTTATGGCCTACCGTCCAGAAAGTGGGTTTTACAGCCACTGGGACTTCTACGCCGAGCAACTGATGATCTACGTCCTGGCCGCTGGCTCACCCACGCACCCGATAGACCCCTCCGTCTACCACTCTTTCACCCGCCACCGGGCCGGATACGGTCAGGGCCGGCCCTTCATCCACTCCTGGTTCGGCTCCCTCTTCACCTACCAGTACAGCCACGCCTGGATTGACTTTCGCGAGTGGACGGACCCCAAAGGCGTGAACTGGTTTGAGAACTCGGTGGAGGCTTCGCTGGCCCACTACAACTTCGCCGTGGATATGGACGAGGAATATCTGACCCTCGGCCCGCTGGCATGGGGTCTGACCGCCTGCGACGGCCCGCGCGGCTACGAGGGCCGCTACGGTGCGCCGCCCTCCGGCTTTGACAACCTCCAGCACCTGGTGGACGACACGGTTGCGCCCGCCGGCGCCATCGGCTCCATCATCTTCCTGCCGGAGCAGGCCCAACAGGCCATGCGCTACTACTTCTCCTTTGACCAACTCAAAGGCCCCTACGGCTTCCAGGACGCCTTCAACCTGACCGAGAACTGGTTTGCCCGCGACGTCATCGGCATAGATAAGGGAATTTCCCTGCTGATGCTGGCAAATTTTCAGAACGACCGGGTCTATCGGGTCACCATGCAGAACCCATACATCCTCGCCGGGCTGGAGAGATTGGGGTTTACCAGAAATTCGCCTTGAATTTCACGTAATTCATGGCGAAAAGGCAACTGCCTACCCGTAAATCGTTCGTAAAAACCACGAAGTACACAAAGGACACACAAGGACACAAAGGATGATTTTTATCCTTTGTGTCCTTTGTGAGCACCTTTGTGCCCTTTGTGGTAGGAAAAACCGATGCCAACCAATTCCCTCCTTCTGAACGAACTGCGTGCCTCCATCCAGTTCTTCCTGGACTTCACCAACCTGGCCGAAGGGAGCGCGGGCTTCGGCCTGACCGTTGACTCCACCCGAAAGCCCGCCGTTGCCTCCATCGCCTCCACCGGTTTCGCCCTCACCGCCTGGGTGATCGCCGCCGAACGAGGCCTCCTTGACCGGCAGACTGCCCGCTGGATCGCGCGCGGCACGCTCCGCACCCTCCTGCAGCGCGCCGCCCACTGGCGCGGTTTCTTCGCCCACTTCCTGGATATGCAGACCGCGGCCCGGTACGGCAAATGTGAGTACTCCACCATTGACACCGCGCTGTGCCTGAACGGCGTCCTCACCGCCGCCGCGTACTTCCAGGACGCCGAGATCGCCGACCTGGCCGCCCAACTGCTCCACCGCGTGGACTGGAACGCTATCATCTTTGAGAACGAGGGCACGGCCCTCTTCCACATGGCCTACAATCCCGACGCGGACGGCGACTACGTCACGGGAGAGCCCGGCCTCATCGGCCAGTGGGATATGGCCGCCGAGCAGAAAATGATGTACCTGCAGGCCGCCCCGCGCGTCGGCCCGGAAATGGCGCGGCGCCTCTACCAGGGCTTCCGCCGCGACGTCGGTTACCACGACGGTCGGCCCATCATCATCAACCCCCAGGGGACGCTCTTCGCCTACCAGTTCAGCGAGGCCTGGCTGGACACCGCCCGTTTCCGGGATCCCGACGGGGTGGACTGGTTTGAGAACACCCGCCGCGCGGCGCAGGCCCACCGCGCCTTCTGCATCGCCAACGCTTCCCGCTTCAAGACCTACGGCGAACACCGTTGGGGCCTGAGCGCCGGGGATAGCCCGCACGGGTACGACGTCTTCGGGGCCCCACCCTGCCTGGGCGAGCCGCACCACGACGGCACCGTTTCCATCTACGCGGCCGTCGCCTGCCTGCCCTTCCTGCCTGATGAGACCGTTGCCCTGGTGGAGTACCTCTACCACCATCATCCGCAAGCCTGGGGCCCGTACGGCTTCTTTGACGCCTACAACCTGGACGTCACTCCGCCTTGGTACAGCCGGACGCTCTACGCGATAGACAAAGGCCTTTCGCTGGTGATGATTGAAAACCATCTCACCCGTCTGGTCTGGGATGTGTACACCAGCAGCCCGTACATCCGCCAGGCCCTGGAAATTCTGGGTTTTAGGTAACTACCTGCCCCTCTGTGTCATTGCGAGCCGCCGAAGGCGGCGAAGCAATCTCCAGACCCGTGAGGGGATTGCTTCGGCGGCTACCGCCGCCTCGCAATGACAGCGGGTAGGTCATTGCGTTTTATGCAGCAGGGCAACAACTGCTTGCAGTTGCCCTCAGGGCTTATCAGCACTCTGAGTGTTTCGTTCGTAGTCAGGCACGGAGCGGCAGCGGAGTGCCGTTTAGAGGCTGTGCGTTCATAGTCAGGCACGGAGCGGCAGCGGAGTGCCGTTTAGAGGCTGTGCGTTCATAGTCAGGCACGGAGCGGCAGCGGAGTGCCGTTTAGAGGCTGTGCGTTCGTAGTCAGGCACGGAGCGGCAGCGGAGTGCCGTTTAGAGGCCCGCTCAGCGCCACTCCGCTGCGCTTCGTGGCCCACTACAAGCATCTTCGCCAGAGCATTGATAGGCCCTGAGTCGCCATACTGAACCATCGCCCGAAGGGAGGCCCTATGCCTGACCATTTCACCTTCCATCACGGATGCTTCTGGCTGAACGGGCGCCCGCTGCTCCTCCAGGCCGGCGAGTTCCACTACTTCCGCACCCCGCCGGAGCATTGGGAGCACCGCCTTAGCCTGCTCAGGACGGCCGGGTTCAATGCCGTCGCCTCCTACATCCCCTGGCGCTGGCACGAACTTCGCGAAGGCGAATTTGATTTTGACGGACACACCTACCCCCAGCGCGACCTGGTGGGTTTCCTGGACCTGGCCGCCCGCCTGGACCTGTGGATCATCGCCCGTCCGGGACCCTACATTATGGCCGAGACCATCAACGAGGGCATCCCCGACTGGCTCTTTGAGCGCTATCCCCAGGTGGCTTTTGTAGACCAGCACGGCAGGCCGCAGAACATCGTCAGTTACCTGCACCCGGATTTCCTGGCCTGCGTCGCCCGCTGGTACCGCGCGGTCTTCGGCATACTGGCCCCGCGGCAGGTCACCCGCGGGGGGCGCATCCTGCTCGTCCAACTGGACAACGAAATGGGCATGCCCCAGTGGGTGCGCAACATCCTGGATACGAACCCCGACACCCTGACCCGTTTCGCCGACTACCTCCATCAAGCCTATGGGGAACGCCTGCCGGAGCGCTACCCGACCTCCGACCTGGTCTCCGCCCTCCGGGAGGGGCTCACCCGGCCGGACAGTCCCCACGCCGCCCGCACGGTGGCGGATTACCGCCGTTTCTACCGCACCTACCTGCGCCAGTACGCCGCATTCCTGCTGGCCCAGGCGCGGGCCAGCGGCCTGGAAGTGCCGCCGGTGATCAACATCCACGGCTTCGCCAACGGCGGCAAGACCTTCCCCATCGGCCTCTCCCAACTGGCCGACGTGATGACCCTGCCCGGCGTCGTCAGCGCCACGGACGTCTACCCGATGTCCATCGGCGAGGGCAACTACCACGAACTCCTGCTGGTCAACGAGATGACCAAAGCCTTGCAGAACCCTGACCAGCCCCTGTTCTCCATAGAATTCCAGGCAGGCGGCAACCAGGACTTCAGCGGCGCGCAGACCTCTTTCTATGACCTGCACGCTCGCCTGAGCCTCTCGGTGGGAATGCGCGCGATCAACCATTACCTCTTCTTTGACGGGGAGAACGACCCGCTGCTGAGCCCGGTCCGACGCCACGAGTGGGGCCATCCCGTGCGCAAGGACGGAACGCTGCGCCGCCATTACCACCGTTACCCCCGACTCTCCCAGGCCCTGGCCGCCTATGGCGAGGCTCTCACCCTGGCCCGTCCGCAGACGGTCACCGCCATCGGTTTCCGGTTAGACGACTTTATGACCGAAGTGAACACACCCGCTACCCAGGAGGCCACCGCCATCATCACCCATCAGCGGGAGGTCATCATGTTTGACTTCATCGCCCGTGGCCTGGCGCTCACCCATCGCCCGTTCCGCGCTCTGGAACTGGCCCGCGCGTCCCTGGACCCCGCCGAAACGCCCACCCTGTGGGTGATGACCGAACGCCACATGGAGGCCCCCATCCAGCAGAAACTGGTGGACTACGCCCGCGCCGGGGGGCATCTGGCCCTCATCGGCCGTATGCCCCTGGAGGAGGAAGACGGCACCCCCTGTACCCTGCTGCGTGACGCCCTCGGCCTGACCGAAGGGCGCGCCGACCCGCCCTTTACCCCTTCCACCATCACCGCTTTCGGTCACAACGACGTGCCCGTCTCCTTCGTGGAGACCTATCGCGGCGACGTTGGACAGGTCTTCGCCACCCGTCAGGGGGATGTGGTCGGTTTCGGTCAGCCGTTGGGGAGGGGCAAGGTGATCGTCTTGGGCGCGGCGCTGCGCATCACTACCCTGGACGACCTGGACATCCTGCACCGAATGGCGCTGGAAATGGACTGTCCCCCCGCCTTCCAGTTGAGCGACTGGGCCGATGTGCGCCTCAGCCTCGGCGAACGGGGCGGATTCCTGTTCATCAACAACTACCAGGACGACCCTATTGAGACGACGGTCGCCTGGCGGGGGGAGACGCTCTTCGGCGGCCATCCGATCCGTCTGGCGGCGCGCCAGGGGGCCATCCTGCCGCTGGACTGGCAGGTGGCGGACGGCGTCATCCTGAATTACGCGACCGCCGAAGTGCGCGGTGTGGAGCAGACCGCGGGCTCGCTCACCCTCCAGTTGGCCCAGCCGGATTTCGTGGCCGAACTCACCCTCAGCGGCTGGGCATGCCCGGCGGCCCGTCCTCTCGGCGGCAACCGCTGGCAGGTGGCGGGCCGGGACGGCCGAATTGTCCTGACCCGGCAGTAACCTTCATCCCCGTGCGGAAAGGAAATCAGATGCCCGAAGACGAATCCTTCATCCACCATCTCCTCTCCCAGATGACCCTGGAGGAAAAGATTGGCCAACTCAACCTGGAGTCGCCCGGCCCGGCGTTTGATCCGGAGATGATTCGCCAGGGCAAAGTCGGCGCGCTGCTCAACGCCTCCGGCGCCCTGACGGGCCAGGTGACCGGGCAGCAGGGGAGTGTGGAAACCGTCAACTCCTTTCAGCGCCTGGCTCAGGAATCCCGCCTGAAGATTCCCCTCCTCATCGGCCGCGACGTGATTCACGGCTACCGCACCATTTTCCCCATCCCCCTCGCTCAGGCCGCCGCGTTTGACCCGGCGATGAGCCAGGCCGCCGCGGCAGTGGCCGCCCGCGAGGCCACCGCCGAGGGTATCAAGTGGACCTTCGCCCCGATGCTGGACATCGCCCGTGACCCCCGCTGGGGGCGCATCGCCGAGGGCAACGGCGAAGACCCGCTGCTGGGCTCCCGTCTGGCGGAGGCCCTGGTACGCGGATTTCAGGGCGAGGACATGGCCCGCCCCGACAAACTCGTCGCCTGTGCCAAACACTACGTCGGGTACGGCGCGGCCGAAGGCGGGCGCGACTACGAGAGCGGCGAAATCGCCGAGCCCACCCTCCGGGACGTCTACCTGCCCCCCTTTGAGAGCGCCGTCCGCGCCGGGGTGGGGACCGTCATGTCGGCCTTCATTGACCTGAACGGCATCCCGGCCACGGCCAACCGTCGCCTGCTGACCGACGTCCTGCGCGGCGAGTGGGGCTTTGAGGGCTTCGTCGTCTCGGACTGGGAATCGGTCGCGGAACTGATCTACCACGGAGTGGCCGAGGACCGCGCCTATGCTGCCGCCCTGGCCCTGCACGCTGGCGTGGATATGGACATGGTCAGCCGTGCCTACCTGGACACCCTGGCGGAGAGCGTCCGCCGGGGGCGGGTCCCCGTGGCGGAAATAGACGAGGCCGTGCGCCGCATCCTGCGCATCAAACAGCGCGCCGGTCTCTTTGAAAACCCCTTTACCGACCCGTCCCGTCCGGCGCGGGACCTGCTCACCCCTGCGGCGTGTCAACTGGCCCGCGCCTTTGCCCGCCAGAGTATGGTGCTGCTCAAAAACGAGGGCGACCTGCTGCCCCTCCAGGGGTTCCGCCGCATCCTGGTCGCTGGCCCCTTCGTCCACGCCCGCAACGAACTCTTTGGCACCTGGAGCCCGGACGGGCACGCGGAGGACGTCACCCCGGTGGACGAGGCCCTGCGACAGGTTGCCCCCAAAGGGGTCTCCCTCTGGTTCGCTGAGTACAGCGACCTCGCCCTGCACCTGACCCACCAAGCGGATGCCGTCATTTTGCTGATGGGCGAGCATCCCGTCCGTTCCGGCGAGGACTCCAACGTCAGTGACCTGCGCCTGCCGCCCGGTCAGGAGGAATTCATCGCCGCTGTCGCCGCGCTGGGCAAGCCCGTCGTCCTGGTCATCTTCGCCGGACGCCCGCTGGCGATCGCCCGCCCGGTATCTCAAGCGCAGGCCGTCCTCTACGCCTGGCATCCGGGCATTGAGGGCGGCGCGGCCCTGGGGGAGGTTCTCTTCGGCCTGGCCGCCCCCGGCGGACGGCTGCCCGTTACTTTCCCGCGCGCTACCGGCCAGGTGCCGATGTACTACAACCACAAAAATTCCGGTCGCCCCCTGGGCCGGGACGGCGCTTTCCCCACCCGCTACAACGACCTGATCTCTGCTCCTCTCTTTCCCTTCGGCTACAGCCTGACCTACACCACGTTTGCGTATGCGAACCTGCGCCTGAGCAGCGACGTGCTGCGCGACCGCCTGGAGGTGAGCGCCGAGGTGACCAATACCGGCCCGCGCCCTGGCCGCGAGGTGGTCCAACTCTACGTGCGCGACCTGGTGGGTTCCCTGACCCGCCCGGTGCGGGAACTGAAGGATTTCCAGGCCGTGGAGTTGCAGCCGGGCGAGACTCGCCGGGTGACCTTCGTCCTGCGCCCTGAGCAACTGGCCTTCACCCGCGCCGACGGCACGCGCGGGGTGGAACCGGGCCGGTTCCACGTCTGGATTGGGCCCGATAGCCAGCGCGGGCTGCGGGGAGAGTTTGAATATCCATTCAGGTGACCCTCTGGCAGGGAGTGGGCCGCATCACCCTACGTTGTGTGCGTGGTGAACACACGGCGGAGTGCGAGGATGAAAAGGGGATAAACCGCCAGCCGCAGGCAGTGACGCCCCCAGCAGGCGGCTTCGGGCGGAAGCACCAAAAACTGGGCCGGGGCGGGCCTTTCGGCCCGCCCCGGCCCGCATCCCCCGCCCCCTCACCAGAACGGCGGCGGTTTCAGCCCGATCTCCTCCGCATACGCAAACAGCGCCCACAGCACCC
>Ga0209101_1001854_pt1 | contig 14851 bp, 13 predicted proteins | sample ConPoolayeCmetaG_FD_185481 | JGI IMG/M metagenome (GOLD analysis project Ga0209101, IMG submission 185481) | Hot spring microbial mat communities from California, USA to study Microbial Dark Matter (Phase II) - Cone Pool mat layer C metaG... ...
ATGAACAGTTGCAAAACAATCATACCTACTGGAGGCGTTGGGGCTTGACGCCTACTTAATTAGAAAAGCTCACCCTCCTGTACCACCCTGGGACTTGGCGTATTTACGTTTGAACCTGTCAACACGGCCCTCGGTGTCAACCAATTTCTGCTTACCGGTGAAGAAAGGATGGCAGTTTGAGCACACGCTTACTCTGATTTCGGGGAGTGTGGACCCCGTCACAAAGCTGGTGTTGCAACCACCACAATAAACTGTGGCTTGATGATACTCCGGGTGAATGCCCTTTTTCATACCTAACGACCCCCTCCCCCCGACCCGATGTCAGAAAACAAGACCCCGCCTCTTAATAAAATCAATCTCTTGGGTTTCAAGCGGATGATAGAAAACAAGTATAATATCCAGGATTTAGTTTATGTCAACAGAAGCCAGGCAATTTACAAAGCGCTTTGGCGGCTGGGCTGCAAAACGTGCATGCGGACGCACAAACTTAAGTTCAACTATAGCTTGGACGGCGCACTTGCCTCGTTCATTAACAATCTTCTGCTCAATAACCACGCTTTTCCCTTCCATGCGGGCATTTTCGCAGAAAACGCTGACCGGCCCCGCCCGTAACTCACGTTTATATTCGACCGCCAGTTTAGTAATGACCAAAAACATCTCTTCCGCTATCAGTGACTCGTATGAGCAGCCAATGTCTTCAAGAAACCTAATCCTAGCCCGCTCCAACAACTTAAGACAATCGGCATGATGAACATGTCCATAAAGCGGATGAAGGTCGGCTAAGGCGATATCATAATCATATTTATAGGCATGCATAAAAATGTACCATCATACACAGAGCCTTTTAAACAAACCCCTTATATAAGCAAAAGAAGAAAGCAAGGCCAAGTCTCGAACCGACCCGCCGATCACCCGGCTACCATAAGTCGGCCAATTAAGGTAAAAAAACCTAAAAGGCGCGCATACGGGCCGAGGGACAGCGTTTATGCGATAATTAGGCGATAAATTCGAGTAATTTGTAGCTGGGAAAATAACATGCCTAACATTTTTAGGCGCCGTATCACCCGAGTCTGGGAGGCTCTAAAAGAAGAGCACGTACCGAGCGCTTTGCTTATCAGCAGTGCTTGCCAGGCACCAAAAAGCAGGGACACCTTCCATCCTTTCCGTCAAGACAGTGATTTTTATTACTTAACGGGGAGCCTTTCTAGAGACTTAGTGCTGCTCCTTTCAAGTTCCGCAAAAACTCCTCTACTGTTTGCGCCTCCACCCGACCAAAAACAGCTTCTCTGGGAAGGCAAAACAACCAAAGCACGCCGACTGGCGGACCAAATCGGCGCCGACCTGATAGTAAGCTCAGGGCTGGAAAAGGAGGTTATAAATCGGCTGAACCGCATTGAGTGCTTATATTTCCAAAACCGCCGCGGCACATTGGCCTGGAAGATTGCTCAGACGCTTATCGAAAAGCCCTCGCATCTTAGAGGCAGCCTTCCAGCCCGCTTTTGCAGCGCCGACTTGATACTCCATGAGCTTAGGCTTTATAAAGAGCCAGAGGAAGTGGCTCTTATCTCCCGCGCTGCTGAAATCACCGCCTTAGCTTTGCGCTCAGCGCTGCCTTATATCAAGGCCGGCAATTCCGAGGCGCAGCTGGCGGCGACTTTGGATTATTGTTTTAGGCTTGAAGGAGCACAACCGGCCTTTGAAACCATTGTGGCTTGCGGTAAAAACGGCGCCACTTTGCATCATCATCCCGGCCCGGCAAAATTAAGAAGCGAAGACCTGGTTTTAATAGATTGCGGAGCCCAGTTTGAAATGTACTGTGCCGACATGACGCGCGTGCTTCCGGTAAACGCGCGTTTTAGCCAGGCCGAGCGCGAACTATATGCCATCGTGCTTGAAGCTCAGCTGGCTGCTATAGCTAAGATACGACCCGGCATTACGGTTCAAACTGTACATAAGGCGGCGGCTCGGATTATCACCGCCGGTTTGGTAGAGCTTAAAATTCTACGCGGGCGCACTTCGCAACTTCTCGCCAAGCAGGCCTACAAACCTTTTTTCCCTCATAGCATCGGTCATAACTTAGGACTCGATGTGCACGATGTCGGGCTCGTGCGCGAAGAGGGATCAACGGTTCTTAAAGCCGGCATGGTGATTACCGTCGAACCGGGCCTCTATTTTCGAAAAAACCTTGGAAAATTCCGCCCCTGCGGTATCCGCATTGAAGATGACTTCTTGGTCACTGCAGCGGGAGCTAAAGTGCTTTCGCCCGGCTTCCCCAAGGATTGGCGCGAGATCGAACGACTGCTGACATGATTATTAATTATTATGTCGGCAAGGCGGCCTGCGCCCCAGCCGAGCGCTTACCAGCACTCCGTGACTGAGGTCTATTCGCAAAAAGCCCTGCTTGGATTTTCTCTGTCAGAAGTTCAAGCCCCTGTTTTTCTTTGGCCGACACGGGGATGGCTTGGAATTCACGACTTAAAAGCCTGATTTCTTCCGGGGCAACCAAATCAATCTTATTCAAAACAACCACACGCGGGATGTCCGCCAAACCCATCTCCAGCAAAATCTTCTCCACCGACTCTTTATGTTCTCTAAGCTCCGGATCGGAAACATCCAAAACGTGCAAGAAAAAAGAGGCGCTGTTCAACTCCTCTAAGGTGGCCCGAAAAGCATTCTTTAACTCATCCGGAAGGTTGCGGATGAATCCCACTGTGTCGGTCAAGATTACGGTACATAAACCGCCGGCCTTAAGCGCCTCCCCAACGGGAACTCCGGTCCCGGCCGCCATATGGCCAGGCGCAGACAACACGAGGCGGCGGTGCGCCGGATCCAAGGTGGCAAAGAGCTTGTTTTCCACAAACACCTGGCTGCCGGTCAAGGCGTTAAAGAGCGTCGATTTGCCCACATTGGTATACCCTAAGATGGCAACCAAAGGCAGTTCCTGGCGGCGCGAGCGCCTGAGCTGGCGCTCGGCGCTCAGCTTATCAATGCGCTTTTCCAATTCATTAATCCGGTCGCGGATACGGCGACGGCCGATTTCCAGCTTGGTCTCCCCGGGACCGCGCCCGCCGATACCGCCCGTCAGACGGGAAAGCCCAGCGTCTTTTTCCACCAAACGCGGTAAATTATAGCGCAACTGCGCCAGTTCCACTTGCAAGCGCCCGTCGCTGCTATTAGCCCGCTGGGCAAAAATATCGAGAATCAGCATGCTCCGATCAATAACCTTCAGGTCGGTGGAATTAGTGATCGCGCGCCATTGCGAAGGCTTTAGTTCCCGGTCGAAGACGATCATCTGGGCGCCCGCCCGCAGGCATTTCAATACCACCTCCTCCATCTTGCCTTTACCCAGCAAGGTACGCGGATCAATATCCCGCTTTTGCATGACCCGCCCGACAACTTTCAACCCGGCGGTCTTAGCTAATTCACCCAATTCCTCCATCGAAGCTTCGCTATGGCGGTCACTTTTTTCATAAACCCCCACAAGCACGGCTGTAGTCTCACCCCGCGACTGGGAATCAGGAGTCACGGCACTCAGCTCCTCTTCTAGGGCCTTGATGAACTCGCTGAAATCAAAGTCATAACAGCTAATCTCTGGAATCTTCTCTGTGCGCACAGTAGGCTTTTCAAAATCCAAACTGGGCACAATATGGGCGTAACTCGCCATGCTGCGGTTGCCGTTGACCTTCACACTCACCACCATGTCTAAACGCAATTTCTCGAGGTCGGCGTATATGTCAGTGGGAATATGCGGCTCAGGATGACGGGACAGATCGCTGAACACCAACCTTAAGCGCCTAAGTCTCCCCGTATGAAGACGGTAGCGCGGCAGGTCGGGTAAATATAAAATATCTTTTGTGCCAACAAAAACCTCCTCTACATTCCCCTGACGTGAAATGAGGACGCCGATTCTACGCCGCAACGTTTGGGCGGTATTGTATATCTCACGCGCCAATTCCAAAGATACAATTTCATTACGAGAAACCCGCCGGTTGGCCAACTTATCAACACGGCGTAATTCCGAAGGCGCAAGCCCGCGCAAATTTCCTGTAACTTTATGGGACATGACTTGATCGAACGATCATTCTACTATTTAAACAAAAGCGAAGTTACCCGGTTGAGTAAAGCGCATCTATCGTATAGCATGATTTGCATTCAAGGGGCAGAATCGAGCCCCTTCCTATTTGATTTGGCATCGGAGAGACAGTCGCTGCGGCTTGGTTCACTCGCCGCAAGAAAGGCTTCTTTCCATGGGATTAAGGCACAAGCAATAAGGGTAGTTTATTTGTAAATCCGGCGGCCGACATGATACTCACGAAAGGTTAGAGCCTGTAAAGCAAAACTGCCAACACTTAACCACAGCCGAGACATTAAATATTTGGGGATTAGTTTAGTGGAAAACGATCTATTTACATTCAAAGCGCTGAACGCCGATGATGATTCTGAGGTGCTGCAGTTGGTGCGCCTGTTCCAACGCGTATACGGCGACTCGTTTCCCTTGGCTCCTGTGTATAGCGCCAAGTTTTGGAAGGTGCATGCCGGTACGCGCTTTACCAGCCTGCTGGCCATGCAAGGCCGCAAGGTGTCAGCTCATCTGGCCATCCGTCCTGACCGCGACAATCCGCTGCACATCCAAATATATCTACCGGCCTGCGACCCGGAATTCATCGCCGCCGGCCAGGAGCACCACCAACAGTTAGTGAATCTGATTAAGCGGCAGGCCGAACGACATGGTTGGCAAATGTTGTATTGCTACCTGATAAACAATGTTCAGCCGATGCGTTTTTTAGCAGAGGATCTTTTCCAGACTCAAGAGGTGGCAATTTGGCCCAAGAGCCTGCCTGAGCTGCAGATCGGTCGCGCAACCGGTTCTGCAGAGCAGAATAGCCTACGCCGCCACGTGATAGTAACCCAAAGGCTGCTAAACGGGGCTTCTCAGGCCGGACTGGAAGAGACACCGCTTTACGTTCCGGAATGGCACCGCCAGGTGTGCGCCTGGCTTTATTCTAACCTCGGGCTGACACGTCTTTTCTGCACGGATTTTGACCATACCCGCGTCAAGCAACAGTTCTTGCCGACCTTTTCCGCTGACCGGCGCTCAATTGAGACCCGCACTTACCGGCAAACCAAAGTCACCCTAAGCTGCGTGGAGCCGAATTTAATTGGCGATTTCCGCCAAGCTTTGCGTCAGTTGGAACAGGCCACGGGTTATTATCACTATGTCTCGGTCAATATGCAGGACCCAGCCACGCCGGCCTTTTCTGCAGCTTTGGAAGAAAGCGGATATCGTTTCTGCGGAGTGTTGCCGTTCCACCGTGGCAAGGAGAGCATAATTTACTGTAATCATGCGGCACGCTTTTTCCTGGCTGAAGAATTAGGAGCCAGCCCCTCGGCATTGGCGCGCTATATTGAGAGATACAGTTTCCGTGACCAAAGCCGCTCTGCCTGGCAGGCCCCGGCCGGCGCCCGGCGGCCGTTTCAAGGTGTGGAAACCGGATAATCCAGGACCTCGGTGCCTGGATTTTACAAGCAGGCCAAATGCAGCTTAAAGACTCTCCACCACCTGAGCGGCTTCGACCAAATTACGGGCCACGGCGGGATTAGACCCGAAATGAACAAAGGAAAACGTGCACACCATCTGAGCTCCTGGAGAGTAACCCTCAAAACTAGGCGCCGGGTCCGTTTTGCTTCGCGAAAGACGCATGGTCTTCACCATGCGTTCTTCATTAACGAGCCTCCATTCCCCGCTGCTCACGCTCTTTAAAAGCAACCCAGCACGCCCTAGAACCGACTCCTCGACCGTAACAGCCTCAAGATACGACATCAACCCATCGCCTGGCACGGCCGAGGCTGGTATTATTCCAATCCCCTCCTCCTTTGTCCCCTCAAGAGAACACTTATAATCGCGACACAAAAAAGCCGTGCCCCCTCCTTCAGAGTAAATCACCCCTCCGTTGCCGGCAAAATCCAAGATCGCATCTTTCATACTCACGTTCAGTGAAAGCTCCCGGCCATACTCCGCCAGACAGGCTCCCGTGAGATACAGCGCCCCAATATTCCGCGGCAATGCAGTATCAGCCAAGGGAGAGAACGTGACCAACTCGGCTCCATAATAGCGCAACAAGTCGAGGTTGTCCTGAAAACACATGTTAAAGCAGCTGTCGTCGCTTACGGCAATGCGACTACGCCGCCCGACCGGGGCGCTTTCATACTCATTAAATGATACAGGCGGCGCCTTCCCGCCCAACGCCACCAGACGTTCGATATCAACATACCGCTCAACCAATGTCTCAACATCCAGCAGAAACTGACGCGGGAGCAACGTCAAGTTACTCCTTTGTGAAATAACATTGGAAGGCATCGCTCCCTCAAGCTGAGCCTCCGGTACGGCTCCCAGGGGCGGCGGCAAATTAAAACCACCAAAGCACTCGGCGTAGAAATCACGCTCCGGCCGCGGCTCTTGACCGGCTTTTGCAACCCGGTTCAAGATGGCGCCCACAACCTCAAAGCCGTCAGCCAAGGAAGCATATCCCTTAAAGACAGCCGCAACGCCGGCGCCAAAAGGGGCGGCATCAATCACCAACACGGTAGGAGTGCGCGTCAAAGCCGCTATCTCGGCATCAGATCCCCTAAGGCTCCCGGCCTCAGCGCCGTCATACAAACCGCCATGCCCTTCAAGGAGAATCAAATCGGCCCCCATACCCGCCTGATGAAGGGCAACCAGGCTCTGGCCGGCCGATAGAAGCTTTTCATCCAAGCAACGCACGTAACGGCCTGATACACGCCGTAAGAAAGAGGCCTGCCCTAAGCAGGGTCCAATTACGCAACAAGAGGGGCTTAAATTGCGCTTACGCAGCTGATAAACAATGCCGGCTGTTAGAAGCGACTTTCCGACGCCAGAGCCGGTGCCGGCAATTAGAATCCGCGGAGTCGAAAGCGTTTCCACCTAACGTCTGCGCAATACCAAGATGCGGTACGAATTCCTGAGCCGTACTTCAGGTCTTTCTTTAAGAGAGTCTTTTAAGGTTGCACTTCTATTTTTATGAACCAGCACGCATTCAGGCTCCCAGTAGCGGGCCAGATTATCTTCCACCAAAGAAACAAGCTCATGGTCCAGACAGATGAACTGCTCGCCCAACTTGACCTCCCTGAGATCAAAGACCGCCCGGCCTGAGCTCTTAGTTACACGGGCTAGCTCCAACAGTACTTCATTCATGAACTCGCGCCAAGACGAAAGCTCCACCCCTGAAAAGAGCCGGCCCGCCACCTGCTCTGTATCGACCATGGCAAACCAAGACTTGAGCCATAAGTCCGGGGTATAATCATGTCCGCCGGGAAGCGGCGGTCCGGTGATCACCAAATCCACAGAGGAGCTGGGCACATATGACAAATCCCGCGCATCAGCCTGGGCCAGGCGATTGTAGGCGGCGGTCTGTTTCAATATAGATGGCAAACCATCCCGCACCGCCATGGCGGCCTTCCTGAGCAGCCGTGGAACGACCGCCCGGTACTCCGGACTTTGACATCGCTTGTCGTTCATCCTGGCCTGATCGGCTGAAGAAAGAGAAATTTGCGGGAATGAAAAGACGGAAAAATAGCCGGCCGTATGACCATGCAAGAGGCTTAATGCTATCAGTTCCACGAAGCGCGCTGTGCGATCCTTTTGCTCATTTAGCCGGGAGCGTAAGTTCACTATTTCACGAAAAGTATCTATGTCATAAAAGGGGGAGAAAATTTTCCTGTACTGCTCTAAGCCGATTGGCCGGCTGAGGTTCAAGGCTTGAAGCCAAAGCGTCACCTCGGGAATGTCGACCGGTTCGAGTTTGGCCCGGGTTACCTTGACACAAAGCGGGTTCGCATCACTGGCATAGGCCACCCGACCAGCTAACGCGGCCTCCAACGCCGAAGTACCGCTCCCAGAGAAGGGATCGAGAACCGTTTCACCGCGACGTGAATACTTACGCAGGAAAAAAGCCGGGAGCTCAGGTGGAAAACTATCGGGAAGCAAAATGACATAGTGCAGAGAATGAGCATTGTGGGCTGTATCCGGTGCCCAAAGTTCAACTTCCTCTGTATAAAAGGAAGGCCTTTCAACGATTCTTAAAGCCGCTTTGCCCATCGCGTTATCCAAAAAGTGCTAAGGCAGGTTCGGTACAAGCCCAGCCTTTTTAGTATACGGGTGGAAAGCACGCTTCGCTACGGGTCAATTTGTCTTCTTGGCGTCGACGAAAGTTATTATAAATCAATAGCTTAGGTGCCCATCTACACTTTAAACAACTTGAACCTGAACCGGCAGTGAACCATAAGCTGCGTTGTGATAAGTAAATAAAGACCTGTAAGCCGATATGACACTATTTAGCTGCCATGCTTGTTGTTGACTCCCATGCTCACCTTTACCCCTGCTACACCCTAGAAAAAGCGCTTGAGGCCGCTTCCTTTAATCTAAGTACGCTGGCCAAGGAAGCTCTCAACAAAGGGGAACAAACTGGTTCTGAATTATCGCCGGTAACCCGAGTACTCGTATTAACCGAGCGACAGGATTGCCATTTCTATGACTCACTAGCCTCTGGACAATACCATACACATGGCTATCGTCTAACGCTACTTAGAGCTAACGAAGGTAAGGGTTCAGTTCTGATGGTTCTGGCCAACCACGGCGGGCCGTTTTACATACTACCCGGTCGGCAGGTCATTACAGCAGAGCGTTTGGAAATTTTGGCGCTTGGGACAAGAGAAGCCATTCAAAATGGTTACCCATGGATGAAAGCACTTGAAGAAATTGCCGGCCGAGGAGCCTATCCCGTACTATGCTGGTCGCCAGGAAAGTGGCTTTTCAAACGCGGCCGGGTTGTGGCAGAAATACTGTCTACTGTTAAGCCGACAGAGCTTAGCATAGGAGACACAGCCCTACGTCCACAGGGGTTCCCCAAGCCGCTTCTCATGCGCAAAGCCGAGAGGGCGGGCTTTGCTGTTTTAGCTGGTTCGGATCCCCTGCCGGTGCCCGGAGAAGAAGAGTGCCTAGGCTCTTATGGAACTTTGCTGGATGCCATAGTAGATGAAAGTCGGCCCTTTTCTTCCATTCTTAAGGCCTTACGAGGGCAGGGTCGAATTGTGGGGAGACGCCATCATCTGTTAAAGGCCGCCGGCAGGCTCATTAGGAATTGGGCCACGGCACATGCACCCCAACGCCCCGAGCAACTGTGATTTTTGTTTTATGATTAACGCCATTACGCTTCTCGGTTCATCATCCGGACGAAACGCCGGCGATGCCGCCTTGCTATCCGGAATTATGAGTTCAATTGACTCAGCCGTGGGCTCCCGTTTGTTGTACGAAATCCCCACCAGCAGGCCGTCTTTTATCCTGCACAACTATCCGGGTTGCAGGGTCAAGCCAATTTCAATGCAGCCGTGGCATATGTCACTTCGCATGCTTGGGCTTCCAACCTATAACTCAATCAAGCGCACAGATTTGACTCTGGTCTTTGACGCGATCTTATTTGACCGCGCTCTTTTTAATCCCCTGTTTAACTTTCTCTCAAGCTTGTACGTATTAATCCCGGCAGCCAAGCGGCAGGGAAAGAAAATGGGCTGCTTCAACGTAAGCGCCGGCCCGGTAAGCAGTAAGTGGGGTAAAAAGATGTTGCGTTGTGTCTGTCAGGCCATGGATTTCATAACAGTCCGCGACCTAAATTCACTCCGCCTTTTAAAGGAGGTCGGCGTAGACAATCCCAATATCATTGTGACTGCCGATGCCGCCCTAAACGTGCTCCCAGCCAACGAAGAACAAATGCGGCGTCTTCTTGCAGAAAGCGGGCTTGATTCTAAGCGCGAGATCCTCGGAATAAATGTGAGTGCTTACATAGACAGCTGGGCTTCAACCGGCCGAAGCCCGATGGGCAAGCAAAAATTCATCAGCGTATACTCCAAAGCCTTAAACCGCGCCGCGCAGCAGATTGGAGCAAACCTGCTCTTTGTCTGCACTCAACACCATGACATCCCGCTTACCAAGGAGCTGATGCAAGCCGTCGAGACAACTTTGCCCAAGGCTCTGATTACAAACCGCGAATGCAACCATCATGAGCTTAAAGGCCTGCTTGGCCAGGTCTCACTGCTCTTCGCCATGCGGCTGCACGCCGTAATTCTGGCCTGCTCAAGTTTCACCCCCACGATTGCCTTACCACATCAGCCAAAAGTCGTTCATTTCCTAGATACCCTAGGCTTAGCAGAGTGGGCCTTAAGCTTCGCTGATTTCAGTGAAGAAGCCCTTGTGACTCATATTTTAAAGGGCTGGGAACAGCGGGCCTCAATTCAAGAAACTTTACGTTGCACAATTCCCCGAGAGCAACAAAAAGCCGCCTCAGCGGCCCAGTTGGTGGCAGCTCTTCATAAGGGAGAGTCCTTAAGCCAAGCTCTTAAGAGACTTTCGACCCAAGAGCCTCAATAGGCACAGTATTATCAGCTTGAATTGCCCGATACTTCAGGCAAGGACGTAATAAGTCGGCCCTTATATTTCATGAAGCTCACTTCGCTCGCCATGAAATAAGGGTGTGGATTGGCTATCCCTGGCCAATCCACACGGGTTCGACGTTTTGTTGGGGACCCCACCCGGCCCCTACAAAACGTCGAACCTCAAATTCCTCGTAAAGCTCGGAATATGCAAGTACATCCATGTACCCGCTAGCCGCCATATTGCATTTTCATGCAATATGGCGGCTAGCGCTTTTCACGCACAAAGAGCGCCAAGGTCGGTGACCCAAACACCCTAGCCAGACCACAGTAATCGAAAAATTTCTCCAGCCGGGCTGAAAGCAGCGGGTTTCCCAACAGACGGTGCAGCACCATAGGCCAAAAAAATTGGCCGCATTTCCGCTTAAGCTTAAAGCCATTCTTAAAAAACTCCTGCTCTATTTGCCTATGGCGGAACAAAGCAAAGCTACGGGTGTTTTCCTCCACTCCCTTTTTAAGCGGGAAAAACAGTGGGTAGAAGGCATTGAAACTTAGAAGCGGCGGATAATCGACAATCACCGCCGCTCCCGCCAGACGGCAGAGCTCGCTAATCAATTTCGGCCATTCTTCACAATGAGCAAGCAGCCTAATACAAGTCACCACATCGTAGGAGCAATCTTTAAAGGAAGTGTTAAGAAGATTATCCGAAAAGAAAGCACAGCGCTTGCTAGCCACCAGTTCTTTAATCTGCTGAACGCACTGCGGACTGCTTCCCAAAACACTTACCTTATAGCCACTTTGCACCAAGGGGGCGGTAATTTGTCCGTGTCCTCCGCCGACATCCAAAAAAGAAAGTTCCCGCCCGGAAGAGGGCAAGAAAGCCAAAAGATCCCTGAGGATGTCTGTCTGTACACGTAGCAGCCATTCGCCCGCCGGGCCGGCGAATCGCCCGGCATATTCGGCGGATGAAGTCTCAACATCGGCAAACTGGAGTGGGGTCTCTTCTCGCGGCATGCAAGTCTTTATAGGCCTGCTCATTACACTTGCCAAGAGGCCCCTTCATCTGTTTGCCCACTTTGGCAGGGCCGTGCTATGGATTGGATAAACTTTAATTTGCCCATGGAAAAACCTGCCGCCTTGTCAAAGCCAGCCCCCACTGAGCCGGTCGACTTACCGGAGAAAGTACCCTTACGCAGGACAGGTCCCTTAATCCAACCCCTGGTTTATCCGCCGCCAGTGGGGGCCGAGACCCCTAGAACGTTGCGCGCGCTGGCCAGAATCATAGATGGCGGCCTATGCCACCACTGCGGCTCGTGCATAGGAATCTGCCCAAGCGGAGTGTTGGATCTGGATGAAGAGGAGTATCCTACAGTACGTCACTTATCCGCCTGCACCGACTGCGGCTTGTGCGTTAAAGTTTGCCCGGGGGACGAGTTTGATTTTCGCTCCATCCACCAGCAAAATTTTTCCCGGCCGGCTGATTTGCGGGCCACTCACGGCTGCTTTCAAAGAGGAGCAGTAACTCATGCCAATGATCCCTTATCCGCCAAAACTCCACCAGCGGCGGACTGGTTACAGCTCTTCTCTTGCATTTATTGGAAACAGGCCAAATTGACGGCGCAGTGGTGGTAACATCGGAAGAAAAGCGCCTTTGGAAGGGAACCCCCATCCTGGCGCGCAGCCGGGAGGAGATTTTAGCCGCCATGAAGCCCAAATATGCCTTATGCGCCACCAACGCCGCCTATGCCGAGATCCGCAAAAACCCCGGGCGTTATGCTGTGGTGGGGCTACCCTGCCAAATACACGGTTTCCATAAAGCCGCCGCTTTGGACCAACGCATTCGTACGCGCGTGGTTTTAAAAATAGGCTTGTTCTGCCACGCCGCCATCGAGCATGAGGCTTTTCAGGTGATCTGGGACTCGCTAGGCGAAAAACGTAAGCAAGCCAAGCGGTTTATATCACGCATAGGCAAGCACCCAGGGACGCCGCATCTAGAACTTGAAGACGGGAGCTTATATCCTGTCTATTTCGGCCGGCGCCTTAAGGGCTACCGTCCCACCTCTGTTGAGGTGCTGAATCTTATATACCGCTTATACACCCCCGAGCGCTGCATGACCTGCTTTGATGGTCTTTCTGATTTCGCCGACATCAGCGTGGGCGACCCCTGGCTCCCCCCGCCTGCCGACCACGTGAACTGGTATGACGGCTGGAGCTTTACCCTCATACGCAGCGCAGCCGGCGAGGCGGTCTACCGGGAGCTTCTCAGGGCAAACAAGATAACGGCGGTTGAGCTGACACACGATGAGATTCTTTCTTCCAATAAGCTCATGGCACATGAAAAGAGGTGGCGGGCCTGGCGCATGATTGAACGCCGGAAAAAAGAGGGCCGGCCTGTCCCCCTTTACGGTGACCAGAGCCTCAAATTTCCCAAGGCCGGTTTATGGCAGGCTCTACGCTCAGATATTCATATGCTGACCCATTTTTTCTGTTTTCAGCCCAAGGCTCGCACCGCGCTGTTTAGGTTTTTCTTGAGTCCTTGGGGCTACTGGTTTTTCTTCCTTAACAGCAAACGGCGCGCGGCACGTGTCTTTCTCAGGGACTCCTGGGCGCGGCTTAAACGAAAGTTTCGAGCTTAGATACTAAAGAGCCTGGGAGACTGTATCATAAATAGCATTAAGGGTCTTTTCAAACTGCTGCAAAGTGTAACGGCTTTCCGCCAAGGCCCGTGCTGCCGTACCCAGACGTTGTCTTTGTCCAGGGTCGCTTAAAAGCTCCGCCATGGCGGCGGCAAAATCCGCCGCTTCAGGCGGTGCCAGTTTCGCCACCGTCTCGTCCAACACCTGAGTGTGCGTGGGGAGGTTAGTGGCTAAAATAGGCACGCCGGAATGAAGATACGAATAAATCTTCATCGGCGTGTTGTTACCCTTCACCCGCGGCGAAACTAAAATGTCAGCCTGTCTTAAATAACCACTCAAACTGGCTACCGGCTTAGGGCCAAGCAAATGGACCTTGCCACCGACTTTAAGAGATTGCGCCCGCAGGGCATAATACCTGACATGATCGGGCCGCCCGCCGATTACCACCAAATGAGCGGCAGGAAAATCGGCCGAAACAGCGGCAAAGCTTTCCAGCAACAAGTCAATCCCCTGATAGCCCTCAAGATTGCCGATATAAAGCAGAATAACATCGCCGGCTGCGAGACCAATCTCGGCACGTAGTGCCACCTCTGTGCCGGCTTTCGCCTCCAGATCCAATAATGAGATATCGCTCAACACAAAGGTACGATGAGAACCATGACGCTTGGCAAGCAAGGCTAAAGCATCACACACCGGTACAACCGCCAGACTGTCACGCACCGCCAGCTTTTCCAACCATTCGAAGAAAAAAAAGAACGGCTTTAAGAGCCACCATTTCTCAGTCAGCTGCAAGGCAATTGAGGAGTCCATGTCATATATGTAAGGGATGCCAAACAATTTCCGGATCAGCCAGGCTACAAACACCGACTCCTCGACGGCATGAACCAGCGAATAAGACCGGCCCCCGGCCTTGAATACCATCCACAGCGCAGTGCCCAAAAAAACAACATCACAAAAGAGTTTACGCAAAGAAATGCCCGGCCCCACGCTCCCTATCCAGCCCGGCACGCGGATGCGATGCACCGTAACGTTTGCTATTTCAACCGGGGCCCCCTCATGATAGGTAAGCAAATCAATAGTATCGTTCCGGCGCGTCGAAAGAACCTGCAACGCCAGCCTGACCGCTATCGGCGTGCCGCGCTCCTGAAAAAAAGGCTCGGGGGCTAAAAACAAGATCTTCATCTGGGCTTAATTCTTGTAGCAGTTTGACTTTGAGATTGAAACCTGCTTTTTAAAACGGCCGGCTGCCATGTTACGCAGCCCCTTGCAATTTCCACTCTAACGCGACACACTTAAGCATTAGGTCATTGTGGTTCGCTCGATGAAGAAGTTCTTACGCAATTTCCTTTTTATCCTCCTGGCCACAATTATCTTGGCGATTATCTTTACTCGCTCCCAAAAAGCGCGGACTCTTGTCGCTCCCGCGGGCGCGCCCTTCCCGCGCGGCATACCAACTTCCAAGTAAAGCAACTCTTAAATAAATCAACTCCTACTACCAGAAACGCCAGTCTATTTTTTTCTGCGCCTCAAGCGATGGATCCAGCTTAAAGGCCGCGTCATAATGAACCTGCGCCTCTTCCTTGCGGCCCTGGCGCTGATACAAAACACCTAAAGCTTGATGCACCGCGGCATAGCCCGCATCTAATTCCAACGCCGCGAGAAAGTGCTTTTCGGCTTGGGCGTAGTTTCCCAGCTCCAGCTCAGCCCAACCTGTCACACCCAGGGCCCGCACGTTCTTAGGCTCCAAGTTCAAGGCCTTGACGGCCATCTCC
>Ga0209101_1001855_pt1 | contig 14844 bp, 13 predicted proteins | sample ConPoolayeCmetaG_FD_185481 | JGI IMG/M metagenome (GOLD analysis project Ga0209101, IMG submission 185481) | Hot spring microbial mat communities from California, USA to study Microbial Dark Matter (Phase II) - Cone Pool mat layer C metaG... ...
GGAGGTGGCGGGCGGCTTCGCCGCCCGCCACCTCCCCCCATTCCTCCATTGATTCCCCCTCCCCACGCCGCAGAGCGGCGTGGGGAGGGGGAAGGGGGTGGGGCTTCGCCATAGACGGCATGGCTAATTACTCAAAATGAAAGTTTGTGCCTCTGCCGGGTATGATTGTTGGGACGTTGATGCCAGAACAAGACGGCGGCGGGCAAACTGCTCCACGCTTGCAGAAATCCACCGGGCGGATAGGGCGGCGAAAAGTACTCGACGGGTGTAAGCCAGCCGTGCGCCAGACCGTACTCCCAGCCGCGCGTGAGAACGTACCGCCAATCCGCATCGCCACGCTGCAAAAGAATGTGCGCGTACACCGCATCCCAGTAAAGCCAATCCGCGCCGTTGTGATAACGATACGGCTCGGCACTCAAACTGAAGAGATCCTCCGCGCGCTGATACGGCGGAAACGCGCACAACACGCCCCAATCGCCAAAGGGCTGAATGTGATTGTGACGCGATTGCAACAACCGTCGCGCGGCGTCCAGCACGCGCCGCGCGCGCGTCTCATCGGCGATATTGTACAACACGGCAAGGAGTGAATCCGCCGTCAAATGCGTTTCGGTAAAATCGTCGCACCGATAGTCCACATAGTAACCGCGCGCGTCGTCCCACAGTTTTTCGTTCATCCCGCGTTGCACGCGCTCGGCGCGCAGGCGATACGTTTGCGCGCGCGTGGTCTCTTCGCGCGCGGAGGCGATCTCGGCGGCGCAGTGCAGCGCGCGGTAATACAGCGCGAGGTCGTACGTCACCCAGCCCGCGCGATACACATTGTCCGCCCAATCGTTGGGCGCGCGCGGTTTCTCGAACAGACCATCGCCATCGGTGTCGCGTGTGTGGAGATAGTCGAGGCACGCGCACGCCTGCGTCCACAACGTCGGAAGTCCCTCCACCGACGCGTCCAGAATCGCGCAATCATCCGTCCAGCGCAAATAATCGGCGAGCATCAGCACAAAGTACGAGGGCGAATCGAAATGGTCGGGAAGCCACGCAAGACGAGCGGGATTGGGTTCAGAAAACAGCGCAGGATCGAAAACACCGCTGGGGCACGCGCCATCGGCGCGGATACCGCGCGACAGCGTGAGCAATTGCTGGCGGACGTACTCGGGATAAAACGGCAGGACGGCTTGAACGGTCCAGTAGGCATCGCGAAAATAAAAGCGCGGCGGCGCGGCGTACGCGGGTCCGGCAAAGAAACCCGCCACGCCGCTAGACAACTCTTTGTATGCCGAGAGCGCGGCGTTCAGCCCTGCCACAAAGAGCGATTGTAGCAACGCATCGCTGGTCTGAAGGCGCCTGGTCAACCAGGTGTTGTACGCGCGCGCATCGTCGAGACGCGCGCGCCACGAATCGAGTAGCGCGCGATGGGACGCGTCGTCTCCCGCTGACACGACCAGACAAAATTCATACGACGCGTGAGGCGCTAACTCGACGCGATAAGTTTGCTGCATCGCATCGGCGTTGATGCTGGTGTGGGAGGGCGGCAGCGTCGCGCCGAGATGCACAGAGTCGGGACGCGGCAGAGTAATGCCGAGCGCAGTAAAGTACTCGGGCAATTTTTCGGACGCGCCCAGGGTCACACGCACATCGAGCGTAAAGGTGCGCGCCACAGATGCCGCGTTGAACAGGTGCCAGTGCTGGAACAGCGCGGGACTGGTCGCATCAACAAACGTGGTTAGCGTGGCTTGCGCATCGTGACACGCGGCGCGCAACGTCAAAGTGCGGCCCAGCGCTTCAGCCGAATCGAAGGAGAGTTCGGCATTGTCCAGGCGCGGCGTGTGTTGCCAATCGCGCACGAGCGCCGCGCCTTCGGAGACGCGCAGCGCGCGCACACGCCCTGCGCCGTCCACGCGCGCATAGAGGCGCAGATTACCGAAATCGTACACGACATCGGGCGACACATCCCAGACGTGCAGCGAGCCATCGCGTTGCGGTTCGACGCGCATCGCTAGCCCTTTAACCCGGTCGTGGCAATGCCGCTGACGAGATAGCGTTGCAAGAACGCAAAGACCAGCGTGATGGGGAGCATCGTTAGCACGGTCATCGCCAGCACATAGTTCCAATCGGTCACCAGTTCACCGCGAAAACGCGCCAAGCCCAGTTGCAGGGTGAACAGGTTGGGATCGTTGATGACGATGAGGGGCCACAAAAAGTCGTTCCAGCGCCACATAATCGAAAAGACGGTCAACACGGCGAGCGCGGGTCGCGCCAGTGGCAAGACGATTTGCAAAAAGATGCGCCACTCGCCGGCGCCGTCAATGCGCGCCGCTTCGAGCAGTTCGTCGGGAATGGTGAGCATATATTGCCGCAGGAGAAAAACGCCGGTGGGTGTTGCGGCGGGGGGAATGATGATGCCCCACAATGTGTTGACCAGCTCGAGGCGTGCCATCACCATATACACGGGCACCATAATCACCTGAAGCGGCACCATCAAAGTTCCCAGAATAATCAAAAAGAGGGTGTCACGTCCGCGAAAATTATACTTGCTCAGCGCGAATGCCGCCATTGAATTGATTGTCAAAGTGAGCAACGTTGCCAGCGTGGTGACAGTGACGCTGTTCAAGAGATAACGGAGAAAGGGAAATTTTTCGATCGCCTCGGTATAGTTGGTGATGATCCATTTTTCGGGAAAGAATGCCGGCGGAATGCGATAAATCTCTTCGAGTGATTTGAACGACGAAAAGACCATCCACAACACCGGCAAGAACATCACCACCACACCGAGCAAGAGCGCGGTGTACGTAAGGATTGTCGTCAGGCGGAACGCGCCGCCCCTACCCACATAACGACGCGCCGATTCGGTTTCGACTTGAAAGACTTGGACTGACATTGTTACACCGCCTCTCTCAGGCGACCCAGCCAATATTGCAAGAGCGTGAGCGAGAAAATGATGACGAACAAGACCAGCGACGCGGCAGCCGCCAAGCCAAACTGATTCATCTCAAAGCCGGTCCGGTAGATGTACTGCACAATCATCATGGTTGCGGTGCCAGGTCCGCCGCCGGTCAGCGCGTAGATGTGATCAAAGACCTCGAACGCGCGAATCATACTGAGGATGAGAACGACGAAAATCGTTGGTGCGAGCAGAGGAAGCGTGATGTGCCAGAAACTGCGCCAGCGCGTCGCGCCATCTACCACTGCCGCTTCGTACAACACCGGCGGGATGGCTTGTAAACCGGCGAGAAGAATCAACGCAAAGAATCCAACGGTTGCCCAAACGTGGACGAGAATCACCCACAACATCGCCAGGTCAGGACGCAAGAGCCAGGGCTGGGGAGGTATTTCGAATGCGCGGAGTAGGTTATTCAACAAACCGTATTGCGTGTTCAGAAACCAGCGCCAGATGAGCGCAACCACCACTGGGGAAAGTAAGACGGGATAGAAAAAGACACTACGGAAAAAGCCGCGCCAGCGGATGTCTTCGTTCAATAACAGCGCGATGCCGAGTGAAAGAATGAGAATGAGTCCTACATCACCGATGACGAAAACGATGAGATTGCTCAAGGCACGCCAGAAGAAATCATCGCGCTGAAAGAGGTAGATGAAATTATCCAGCCCTACAAATTCGGGTGGTTTATCGAACGAGGTCTTGAAGAGACTGAGGTAAAAGTTGTAAATGGCAGGAATGATGATAAAGAGGACGAACACCAACAAGTTGGGCGCCAGAAACAGATAGGGGATATAGGACGCACGGCGACGCGAGGGCATATTCGATCTCCACCGGGAGGACGTGGGGTGCAGCGGAAACTGCACCCCACAGACCTTCTACTTGATCAAGTCTTTGGCTTTGGCTTGCGCGTTCTCCAGGGCTTTTTCGACAGTGAGTTCACCGGTGATGGCTTGGGTCACGCGGTCGCGGACTTCGTTCGCCACGGGACCAAAGCGCGGGTGATAGTTATCCACATACGTGGATTTGGGCAGTACGGCAATGCCCTTGAGGAAGGTATTCATATCCTCGTTGCGCATGGGCCACTTCATTCCTTCCTTGATAATGTCGTTGCGCGTGGGCAAGAAGAGTGATTCGGCGGCGTATTGCTCCATCGCTTTACGACTACCCAGGAATTCGAGCAGGCGCGCTTGCTTTTCGGCTTTCTCCGGCGTTGTCTTGAATGCGACCAGGAATTTGCCGCCGGGCATACCGCCACACTGCACCTCACACGCGTTCGGCACCGCTTTCCACTCGAACTTGTCGCCAATGGTCTGGTTGAAGAACGCCATTTGCCAGTTGCCCGAGAGGTAGAACACGAGTTGTTGATTGACGAACAACTGTCGGGCATCGGCATATCCCGAGCCGCCGCCTGCCCATACTTCGAGTGGCATTGTACCATCTTTGTGCCAAGCCACAAATTGACCAATCGCCTTTAGATTCTCCGGGCTGTTGATGCGCACATCTTTACCATCGGGAGTAAAGAACCCTCCGCCCATCGCCTGGATGAATCCATCGAGGCGATGACCACTGCGATCCACGGCAAATGCGTACGGAACGTTGGTCGCCTTCTTCACTTTGACAGCCAGGTCCACCCAATCCTTCCACGCGATCTTGTCACCCTTGGGGAGTTCCAAACCCGCTTTCTTTACCAGAGTCATATTGATAAAAGGCGCGTTGAGGGTAAAATCGTGAGGATAGCCGTACATCTCTCCCTTTTCGCCTGTTACGAGCACCTGGGCTTCGGGGATAAACTCCTTGTCAAAATTTTTGTTTTTCAAGTACGGCTTGATGTCGAGTAGCCATTTGGTAAAGCGCGGAGGTTCGGTCACGCGTGCCAGATCGGGTGCTTTGCCGGCTTCGGCTTGCGTTGTCAAGAGTGTATTCAGTTCCGCAAACGGAACGATGGCGAGTTCGACCTTGATGTCCGGATTGGCGGCGTTGAATTCTTTGATGAGTTTTTCGATGGCGGCTTGGTCAGGACCATCGGTGAACCACACAAAGCGCAAGGTTTCGACCTTGAGAGGCGTCGCGGTGGGAGGCACGGCTGTGGGCTTGGGTGCTTCGGTTGGCTTGGGTGCTTCCGTCGGTTTAGGCGCTTCGGTGGGTTTGGGTGCAGCGGTCGGTGGTGCGGCGGTGGGCGCAGGTGTTGGCGCGGGCGCGCACGCGGCAACCAGCACCAGCGCGAGCATAGCGAACAAAATCAAACGTTTCATCGGAATCCTCCTTAAAATTTGGAGCAAATTTGAAAATTTGCCCTACGTCCTCCATTTTTCATCCGTCGTGGTGGGCGGTTACGCCCATAAACAACTCATTCAGAGACTTGCTCTGCGAACGCGGCAACACCTCCTTTCACGTATTTTCCAGACACCATCGAATCAAATCATCCACGTGCGCGGTCGCGAGACACTCGACGGTATCCGCCGCGCCGTAATAGATTTTCACTTCGCCGGTGTCTTCCAGAATCATTCCACCCGGAAAGATGACGTTGTTGCGAAATCCACCGTCCACTTCGTACGATGTTTCTGGAACCAAAAGAGGAATTTTACTCAAGCCGATGATTTTGCGCGGATCGTCCAAATCGAGTAACATCAAGCCCGCGGTGTAGCGTTTCTGCCAGCGCTCTTCCCAGCCATTTTTGCCGCGCGTGGCATCGAAATCAACCGCGTGAAAAGTGGTGAGCCAGCCGTGCGCGGTTTTGACGGGTGGTGCCGCGGGTCCGATCTTGAGATTGGCAAACGGTACGTCTTCGACACGCAACAAGAGATGGCTATTGCCCCAGTAGCGCAAATCCGGCGAATCGGAAATCCAGATGTCAAAGCGCTCTATACCCAGACGACCGTATACTGGAAAGGGACGCTCCAGACGGATGAACTTGCCACCGATACGTTCGGGAAAGAGTACGAGGTTGCGATTGTCGGGTACGGTGAGCGAAAGAATGTCAAAGTGCGTAAAATCGTCTGTAACAGCAATGCCACCACGAATACCGTGCCGCGTATCAAGCGCAAAGCAGAGATAGACGCGCTCTTCGAGTACGGTGAGACGCACATCGTAGGCGCGTACGATTTCATCGTCATACCAATCGAGAATCGGTTGCGGATGGACGCGCCAGTAGTGAATTCCGTCGGTACTGGATGCCAACCCCAAGTTTGTCCCTTGCAAGGTGTGTGTCTCGGCAGAGCCGTAATCGTTCCGAAAGATCATCACGTACTCGCCGCGAAACTTGCAGACGCCCGCGTTGAAAACCAGCGTGGCGGGAAACGGAACATCCTTCGCCGAGAGAATTGGATTGGCAGGATGACGAATCAGCGGGGAGGGGGTGGGCATAGGTAAATAAAACGCATATCGAACATCGTTCGTTCGTATTTTGATTTTACAACATATTTTTTGGCTTGTCAATACGTAAATTTGAGGCATTGACATCATTTATTATCTGTGATATGATATTATCGAACGAATTTGAATATCGTTCGATGGAGTGGTCTATGCCGTCTGTTTCACAAATCGCCAGGCGCGCCGGCGTATCGAAAAGCACCGTATCGCTCGTGCTGAACAATCGTCCGAACGTGACCGAAACGACGCGCCGCCGTGTGCTTCAGGCACTTGAGGACTTGCGGCGCGAATCGTCGTCCGTCGCGCCTTCACCGCGCGATACGGTGAATGTTTTACTGCTTCACCCGGCGACTCTGCGTTCCAGTCAGGTCTTTCGTGAATTGTTGCAAGGGGTGCAATCGGGCATCGAGCAGACCAAAGCGCGCCTCACCCTTGCGGTCAATCAATCGCCGCTGGAATCGAATCACGCGACGCACGTGCTGCTGCACGATCGCGCGCTCAAGCCGGATGGCGTGCTGGTGATTGGCGCGCGGTACGATGATCCGATTCTGAACGAAATTCGCGCGGAAAAATTGCCGTGCGTGCTACTGGCGCGCCAGGACGTGCCTGCCGATGTGAGCGCGGTGGGAATGGATAATGTCGGCGGCGCGCGCCAAGCCGTCGAGTATCTCCTCACATTGGGGCATAGACGGATCGCGTTCCTGGGCGGCAATGCGGCGTACGATTACACCCACTTGCGTCAGCAAGGTTATCGCGAGGCGCTACGCGCCGCCAAAGTGACAACCGACGATTTGATCTTTCTGGGGGATGGCGAACACGCCGCGCGCGCGTTTCTTGACGCGCGCACGCGCGCGACCGCCGTTATGTTCATCAACGATGAGCATGCCTTGCGCGCCATTCCCGTGTTGCGCGCCGCGGGCTTGAATATTCCTCGCGACCTCAGTGTGGTCTCGTTCGATGATACGGACGAAGCGGTGAATCATTCGCCGCCACTAACGTCGGTGGCGATTCCGCGTACGCAAATCGGTTATTGGGCGGCGCGCGTGCTCGTGGACATTATTCGCCATCCCGATATTCAAACGACGCGGCTCCTCTTGCGTACGCGCTTGAGTGTGCGCCAGTCGTGTGCTGCTATCAAATAAACGACCGCGAGACAATCGAAATGATCGTCTGGCGGTTTTTGTTTTGAGAGTGTTGGAAATGAGATAGTGGTGAAAAATTGCATTTCGGAAATTTGGTGTTATACTTTATAGTGACGGCCAGTGTGGACGCACGCGCCCGCCACGACGGATGAAAATAGAGTACGTAGGGCAAATTTTTCAAATTTGCCCTACATTTTCGAAGGAGAAAACCCCATGGAACATTCCGAAGGCACTTGTCACGGTGCCGACCATCTCGAGTTGTTCTATCAATGCTGGCGACCCACGGGCGCCGCGCGCGCCACGCTTGCCATCGTGCATGGCTTTGGCGAACACAGCGGTCGCTATCCGAACGTGGTCAATCATTTTGTCCCGCGCGGCTATGCCGTCTACGCGCTCGATCATCGCGGGCACGGTCGCTCGCCGGGACAACGCGGCCACATCAATGCGTGGCGCGAGTATCGCGAGGATGTGCGCGCGTTCGTGCAGATGGCTAGTGCGCGCGAATCGCCGCAGCCACTCTTTTTGTGGGGGCACAGTCTTGGCGGGCTTGTCGTGCTGGAGTACGCGCTGCACTATCCGGATGGCTTGCGCGGCGTCATCGCCAGCGCACCGCTGCTCGGTCAAGCCGGCATCTCACCAATTCTACACGTGCTTGCGCGCGTCCTCTCGCGCGTCGCCCCCACATTCTCCCTCAGCACCGGACTCGACGCTACTGCGCTCTCGCGCGATCCTGCCGTCGTGCAGGCGTACACCAGCGATCCACTTGTGCACAGTCTCGCCACGCCGCGCCTTGGTACCGAAATCACTGCCGCGCAAACGTGGACGCTGGTGCACGCGCGCGAGTGGCGCGTGCCGTTGCTGTTGTTCTTCGGCACTGCCGATCGGTTGGTGCCTCCTGCGAACACGCGCGCGTTTTTCGACGCCGTCACTTTTGCGGACAAACACAAAATCGAGTACGACGGCGCGTATCACGAAGCCCACAACGACATCATTCACGTACAAGTGATGGCGGATGTGGAGCGGTGGGTGGAAGCACACAAGTAGGACAAATTTAAAATTTGTCCCACAAAGGAGCAACAATGAAAGCGCTAGTCAAAAAGTACGCGCAACCCGGTTTGTGGCTGGAGGATGTGCCCGAACCGCAAATCGGCATCAACGATGTGCTCATCAAAGTTCACAAGACCTCCATCTGTGGCACGGATGTTCACATTTACAATTGGGATGCATGGGCACAAAAAACCATTCCCGTACCGATGACCATCGGACACGAGTTTGTAGGTACGGTCGTGGCATACGGGAGCAATGTTCACGATACCTACATCGGCGAAGTAGTCTCAGGTGAAGGACACATTGTTTGCGGACGCTGTCGGAACTGTCTGGCGGGGCGGCGGCACTTGTGCAAGGACACGCAGGGCATCGGTGTCAATCGCACCGGCGCATTCGCCGAGTATATCGCGATTCCGGTCACCAACGTCTGGCACGCCGACCCGCGCATCCCGCTGGACATTTTGACGATTTTCGATCCCTTTGGGAATGCGACCCATACCGCGCTCTCGTTTCCGGTGCTGGGCGAGGACGTGCTCATCACCGGCGCCGGTCCCATCGGCATTATGGCAACGGCGATCGCGCGCCACGCCGGCGCGCGCTATATCGTCACTACTGATTTGAATCCGTATCGGCTGGAACTGGCGAAGAAGATGGGCGCGACGATAGCACTCAACATCAAAGAAAAAAGCATCGCGCAGGTGCAAAAAGAACTCGGAATGAAAGAGGGGTTTGACGTGGGGCTGGAAATGTCCGGCAGCGGCGAGGCGTTCCGCGACATGCTGGCGAATATGTGTCACGGCGGCAAGATCGCGCTGCTCGGCATTCCCTCGCAAGACCTCGCGATTGACTGGCACAAGGTCATCTTCAGCGGTTTGACTATCAAAGGCATCTACGGACGCGAGATGTACGAGACGTGGTACTTGATGCAATCTATGCTCCTCAGCGGCTTGGACATTACGCCGGTCATCACGCACAAATTCCACTACACCGAGTTTGAAAAAGCGTTCGAGGTGATGCGTTCGGGCAATTCGGGCAAGGTGATTCTAGATTGGGTAGATTGACGAAGGACGAAAGACGAACGACGAAAGACGAAGGTCTGCGTCTTCAGTCAAGGGGTTTACAATGTCAAACAAATTACAATGGATCAACGACGAGATGAACGCGCTGCAAGCGCAAGGACTTGCAATCACCATCCGCACGATTGGCTCGCCGTGCGGCGCGTGGATGATCGTGGATGGCAAACGTGTGCTCAATTTTTGCACGAACAATTATCTGGGGCTGGCGAACGATGCGCGCTTGCGCGAGGCGGCGAAAAAAGCGATTGACGATTGGGGCGTGGGGCCCGCTGCTGTGCGGAGCATCGCCGGCACACTCGAATTGCACCGCGAGTTCGAGCGGCGCATCGCCGCGTTCAAAGGCGTAGAGGACGCGCTGTTTGTCCAGTCCGGCTTTTGTGCGAATCAGGCGGCAATCCCGGCAATGGTCGGCAAGGAAGATGTAATCTTCACCGATCGGCTGAATCACGCGAGCATCATTGACGGCTGTCGTTTATCGTCGGCGAAAATTTTGATTTACGAACACTGCGACGTGGCGGACGCGGAACGCGTCATCAAAGAGAACATCGGCAACTATCGCCGCGCGCTCCTGGTGACCGATGGTGTCTTTTCAATGGATGGGGACATCGCTCCTATTGACAAATTGTACGAGGTATGCGAAAAATATGGCGTGATGACGATGGTGGACGACGCGCACGGCGAAGGAGTCATCGGGCGCGGTGGGCGCGGCATCGTGGATCATTTTGGTTTGCACGGCAAGTTCGATTTGGAAATCGGCACGCTCTCCAAAGCGTTCGGCGTGATGGGCGGTGTGATCGCCGGCAAGAAAATCGTCATTGATTGGATTCGCCAGCGCGCGCGCCCGTTCCTCTTTTCCTCCGCCATCACCGCAGCGGATACTGCCGCGTGTCTCGCCGCCGTCGAGGTGCTGGAACAATCCACGGAACTCGTGGACAAGTTGTGGGAGAACACGCGCTATTTCAAAGGCGAGATGAAACGACTCGGCTTTGACACCGGCGTTAGCACCACACCTATCACACCGATTATGCTCGGCGAGGCACCACTCGCGCAGCAATTCTCGCGCCGTTTGTTCGAGGAGGGCGTGTTTGCGATGGCAATCGGTTACCCCACTGTGCCGAAAGGCAAAGCGCGCATCCGCGTGATGATCAGCGCGGCGCACTCGCGCGACGATCTCGATCGCGGGCTGGAAGTGTTTGCGCGGGTGGGGAGGGAAATGGGGGTGATTCAATGAGCCAATGAGCCAAATGACGAAGGATGGAGAATTGCCGATTTTCGATTTGCGATTTGCGATTGTGCGCAATCGGCAATTGGCAATCTAAAATCGGCAATCTCTAATCCCCAATCTCTAATCTCCAGGAGGTAACAAATGAAAACCCGTTCAACTCTCACAATTCTTTTGCTTGCCACCCTGCTGGGCGTGAGTGCACTCGTGGCGCTTGCCGCGCCATCCGATGACCCGAGTGCACCCGCCGCGCTCGCCGCACCGCTCGATGTGTGCCTCAGCGGGCAGAGCGGCAATTGGAGTAATAGCAGCACGTGGAGTACGTGCGATTCAGATGGCATTCCTGATGGTGACGACATCGTCATCATCAACAACGGTCACACCATCACTATGATCGCTGATGCAGCTGCGTACCAACTCATCGTTGGCGGCGGCTCAAGCGGTATGCTGACGCACGGTACTGGCTCGCAAACATTAACGGTGGGGGCAGGCGGTGTATCCGTCAGCAGCGGCGCTACGTTCAACGCGCCTGAGACGCTGAACATCGCCGGCAACCTCACCAACAACGGCACGTTCAATACAACGGATAGCACAGTTGTAATGAACGGCACAGGAGCGCAAAGCATTAGCGGCGCCAGTCTCACGTTCCACAATCTCACGATTAACAACAGCGCGGGCGTCAATCTCAACAACAACGCCACAGTAAACGGCACGCTAACGCTGAACTACGATTTGAATGTGAGTAGTGAATATGTGCTGACGATGGGAAGCAGCGCTACCACACAGGGCAACGCAGACGTGGTGGGCAAAACCAAGCGGACATCTTTATCGTCTGGTACGGCATACTCCTTTGGCAGCCCGTACACGACAATTCAGTTTGCCTCGAGCGGAACACTGCCCTCCGAAATCACGGTCCAACTGTTCAAGTCCGCGCCGGGTGGCTTGGCGAACGCGGTGCAACGCTACTATTCCATTACGCCAACGGGCGGCAGCGGCTACACCTTCGACTTGCAGTTGCACTATCTCGATTCGGAACTGAGCGGCATCAACGAAAACAACTTGCAAATGTGGCAACAGGTGAATGGACGCTGGACGCTGCGCTCGGTCACCAGCCGCGATACGTCGAACAACTGGGTCCAAAAAACCGGGCTGACGAGTTTCTCGCTCTGGGCGCTTTCGGATAGCGGCGCGCCCACCGCGGTAACGCTCTCCACGTTCGAGGCGCGCGCGGACGCGCCCAGCGCGCTGCCATTCATCGGGCTAGGCGCGCTCGCAGTGGTAACCCTGGGCGTGGTGGTGTGGTGGAGGACAATGAACCAATGAGCCAATGTGCTAATGAGCCAATGTGTCAATGTGCCAATGAACCAATGAGCCAATGAGCCAAATGACGGAGGACGAAGAATTGCCGATTTTCGATTTGCGATTGTGCCTAATCAGCAATCGGCAATCGAAAATCGGCAATCTCCAATCTCTAATCTCCAATCTTCTCCGATTCTTCGTCTCTAGAGGAAAACTATGTCAGGACAAAAACTGCTCTACCTCTCGCGCGCCAATGTCGAGTCGGTGGGCGTGACGATGAAAGAAATCATTGACGCGCTCGAAATCGCGTTTCGTGAACATGGCGAAGGGCATGTAGAGATGCCGCCCAAGCCCGGCGTGCATCCGCGCCCCGATGCGTTCCTCCACGCGATGCCGGCATACATCCCCGCGCTCCATTCGGTCGGCATCAAGTGGGTGAGCGGTTACCCGGAAAATCCCAAGCGCGGCTTGCCCTACATCACCGGCTTGATTATTCTGAACGACGATGAGACGGGGCTTCCGCTCGCGGTGATGGATTGCACGTGGATTACCGGGATGCGCACCGGCGCGGCAACTGCCATCGCGGCAAAATATCTGGCGCGACCAGAATCCGAATCGGTGGGGATTTTGGGCTGCGGCGTGCAAGGACGCACGAACCTCGAAGCGCTCACCGTCTTGTTCCCAATTAAACGCGTCGTCGCCTACGATGTGTCGGCGGAGGCGGCGGAGCGCTATGCGCGCGAGATGCGCGAACGTTTTGGCGTGCAGGTGACGATCGCGCAAGAGCCGCGCGAGGCAGTGAGCGGAATGGACATTGTTGTCACCGCTGGTCCGATTCTCCGCAAGCCACACGCGACCATCAAAGCCGGCTGGCTCTCTGAAGGCACGTTCGCCTCGCTCGTGGATTTCGATTCGTACTGGGACGGCGCGGCGATGCGCGAAGCATCGAAATTCTGCACCGATGACATTCCGCAGTTGGAGCATTATCGCAGCATCGGCTATTTCCAGAACATTCCGCCGATTTACGCGAGCATCGGCGAGTTGGTGACGGGGAAAAAGCGCGGACGCGAAAACGCGCGCGAGCGCACGATGACGTGCAACCTTGGCCTGGCGATGGACGATATGGCGACTGCACCCATCGTGTTCAAGCGCGCGGTAGAGCGGGGGATTGGAACGTGGTTAGAGTTGTAACAAGATGACTGTTACACTTGATCTGCCAGAATGATTGCCTCGGCGATGGCGCGCATTGTCTTGCGCGAGGCGCGCGCCTGCTGCTGAATCCGCGTAAAGGCTTGTTGTTCGGTGATGTGATGCCGCGCCATCAAAATCCCCTTGGCGCGTTCGACTAGTTTGCGTGTTTCCAATGCCTCTTTCAAGCCACCGATTTCCTCATACAGCATTGCCTTTTGCAGTTCACTCGCGGCAATGTCCGCGATGACCGAGAGGAGTTCGACTTCGTGCTCGGCATAGGTGCGTGCGGTGCGCGTCTGTACGTTGATCGCGCCAATCACCTTGTTTTGCGCGATGAGCGGGGCAGCGAGTAGCGATTGAAAGACACTCTCTTTTGTTTCGGGCAAGTACTTGAAGCGTGGATCGTTGGCGGCATCACTGGCAGCCACCGGCTTGCCCATTTTGGCGGCATAGCCGGTGAGACCCTCTCCCAATTTCAAGCGCGCGCGTCCAAGCGCGGCAGGGTCGAGTCCTGTGGTGGCGCGGAGGACCAATTCGTCTTTGTCGTCCAGCAAATAAATCGAGCACGAATCCACTTCCATTACGCGCGCCGTTTTACGCGTGATGAGGGTGAGAATTTGATCGAGCGACCAGGCGGCACTGATGGCGCGAGTGATTTCGCGCAGGGCAGCAAGTTGTGCGCGGAGTTGCTTGGCAAGTGCATCTGGAGTCATCAGTGCAAATTATAGAACCACGCGACGTGGGCGTCAAATTTCACGAGTCATAGGCGAATTTTGGGGCGACTGGCTTCGCATATGCGAAAAATCCGATGCCACAAGTAAAAATGATTTTTGTCATTGACAGAACTCTATGTCTACGCTACAATAAAATGCGGTTATAGAGTGGTGTGACGATGGCACCCTCGGGTGAACACGCTTTGTGTTCCCTGAGGGTGTTTTATATAGCAGAGGTCTAAATGATGCTTGCCAAATTGGGAGTGTTTTTCTCTGCGCTTCCCTGGCTGGGATGGTTGCTGCTGTTTGGGGTAGGGGGTGGCATCTTTGGCCTGGGTACATTCACGTTCAGTTATGCCGATGGATTTTCGTACCTGTCCGATAATCCGCGCGCGTGTGCCAATTGTCACGTGATGCGTGAGATGTATGATGGCTGGGAACGCGGAAGCCATCGCGCCGTCGCTGTTTGTAACGATTGTCATACACCACACTCATCACTCCTCGCCAAGTATGCCATCAAGGGACTGAACGGTTTCAATCACAGCAGAGCATTCACGCTGAACGATTTTCGCGAACCGATTCGCATCACCGCGCTGAATCGTGCGGTTACACAAGAGAGTTGTTTGTACTGTCACGGTGAACTGGTCGCGCTGATCGCACACCCAGACGCCAGAGCGCCGACCGATTGTTTGAGTTGTCACGCTGGCGTAGGACACGGAAGATAATTTTCGATTACCGATTTTTTTGATTTGTGAGTAATTTACTCAGCCGTGTCATCCATCGCGAAAAGCCCCACCCCCTTGCCCCCTCCCCACGCCGCTCTGCGGCGTGGGGAGGGGGCATCAAGGGC
>Ga0209101_1001858_pt1 | contig 14835 bp, 11 predicted proteins | sample ConPoolayeCmetaG_FD_185481 | JGI IMG/M metagenome (GOLD analysis project Ga0209101, IMG submission 185481) | Hot spring microbial mat communities from California, USA to study Microbial Dark Matter (Phase II) - Cone Pool mat layer C metaG... ...
TATACTGGACCTATTCAGCCTGCCCATGCAGTGCCGTGCGGACCACAGTCCGCACGAGGCAGATACTGCAAACGCTGGCTACACTGAGACACCCGCAAATGGCTCAGATGGCCTTCGACCCGCCGGACTGTAGTCCGGCGGGCACAGGCTGAATAGATACGCCCATTCTACCACCGGCGCAGATGCGACGGGAGCGCCAGATGGCAGGCAGGCCGCCCCGCTATTCGGCGGGGCTCGCCAATGCATCCCGCAAGGCGCGGATCCAGGCTGCCAGCAGGCTCGAAAGCCTGCTCCACGTTGCCAGGGCTGCTCAACGTTCACTGTGATGCCCCGGTTCCGCACTTGCAGTCGCCTGCAAATATTTCTCCGGCTCTTTCTCGAATGCCACCTTACAGCCCGGAGCGCAGAAGTAGTAGGTCTGCCCCTTGTACTCGGCCCTGGCCGGCGCCGTCTCGGGGTCCACCATCATCCCGCACACCACGTCTTTCACCTTTGCCATCTTACTCACCCCCTTTCTCTCCAATCAGTCTGTGCAGCGACTCCCGCGCCTGCGAACGCACGTCCGCGCTTGCGTCGCGCTCGCCGGCCGCTTCGAGCGCCGGAACCGCGCGCACGTCGCCCAACTCGCCCAGCGCCCAGGCCGCCGTCAGACGCACGTCCTCGCTCTCGTCGGACTCCAGAAGCCGGATGAGCGCCGGCACCGCGCCGGTTTCCCCCAATCGGCCCAACTGCCAGGCCGCGTGAGAGCGCACGCCGGCAATGCGCGACTCCAGTTTCCGCAACCAGCCCGCTGCCTCCATCACGTCCCGCCTCCCCCGGCCTGCCGTTCCCGGTAGTCTTCGATGGCCGCCCGGATCGCCTCCTCGGCCAGGAGCGAACAGTGCATCTTGATCGGCGGCAGGCCGCCCAACGCGTCGGCCACGTCCTTGTTCGTCACCTGTAACGCCTCGTCGAGCGTCTTGCCCTTGACCAGTTCCGTGACCATAGACGTGGTGGCGATGGCCGCGCCGCAGCCGAACGTCTTGAACTTGATGTCGGCGATACGGCCATCCTCCACCTTGATCGTGATCATCATCATATCGCCGCAGACGGGATTGCCGACCACACCCGTGCCGTCGGCATCCTCGATCTGGCCTACGTTGCGCGGATTCTGATAATGCTCACATACCTTATCGGTGTACCAGCCAAATGTTGTCATCTCACACACTCCTTCGCTCGCCGTCGTCTCGGCCCTGCTTCTTCAGGGAATGGTGTCTCTTCCGAGAACATAGACAGTTCACGCAATCTTTTAACAATGGGCGGCAGTACCTCCAGCACGGTGTCCACATCCTCCTCCGTGTTCCCGCGCCCCAGGCTGAAGCGGATCGAACCCTGCGCCGTCGCCGGATGCACCCCCATCGCCAGCAACACGTGCGACGGCTCCAGCGTCGCCGAGGTGCACGCCGAGCCACTCGACACTGCGATCCCCTCCAGGTCCAGCCCCATAATGATTCCCTCGCCCTCGATGTAGTCGAACGAGACGCTCAGCGTGCCCGGCAGCCTGCGGGTGGGATGGCCGTTCAGGTAAACGTGGTCAATCCGCGCCACGATGCCCTGGTACAGCCGCTCCCGCAGCGCCGTCAACCGCTGCGCCTCTGCCTCCATCTCCGTCAGGCGCAATTCCAGCGCCCTGCCCAACCCCACGATGCCGGCGACGTTCTCCGTGGCAGCCCGCAGCCCCCACTCCTGATGCCCGCCGTGCAGGAGCGGGTCTATCCTGACCCCCTTGCGCACATAGAGCGCCCCGACCCCCTTGGGGCCGTAGAACTTGTGCGCCGAGAGCGAGAGCAGGTCAATCCCCAATTGCCGCACGTCAATCGGCAACTTGCCCACCGCCTGCACCGCGTCGGTGTGGAAATAGACCCCCTGCTCCCGGCAGACCTGCGCGATTTCGGCAATCGGCTGGATCGTGCCCACCTCGTTGTTGGCGAACATCACGCTCACCAGGATCGTGCGGTCGGTGATCGCCTGCGCCACGTCGTCGGGGCTTACCAGGCCGTACCCGTCCACCGGCAGGTAGGTGACGCGAAAGCCCTGCTTCTCCAGATATTCACACGTCTCCAGCACCGCTTTGTGCTCGACGCGCGAGGTGATGATGTGATCGCCTTTGCTTCGATTGGCAAAGGCCACTCCCTTGATGGCCTGATTGTCGGCCTCTGTGCCACAGCCGGTAAAGATGATCTCGCGCGGCTGGGCGCCCAGCGCCGCTGCCACCTGCTCGCGCGCCGTTTCGACCGCCCGGCGCGCGCGGATGCCGAAGGCGTGCAGGCTCGAGGCGTTGCCGAACTCGTCCCGCAGATACGGCAACATCGCCTCCAGCACCTCTTCGCGCAGCGGCGTCGTCGCGTTGTGATCCATATAGATGCGCTTTTTCATATTCCCTCCCCCAAAAAGTGTGGAGCAATGTCTTTTCCAATCATCTGTGCCCGCCGGATCACAATCATCCGTGCCCGCCGGATCACAATCATCCGTGCCCGCCGGATCACAATCCGGCGGCTCCTCCGGCGGCTGCCGCGTGGATTGTGATCCACGCGGCACGAGAAAAGCAGACAATGTGCCCGCCGGATCACAATCATCTGTGCCCGCCGGATCACAATCCGGCGGCTCCTCCGGCGGCTGCCGCGTGGATTGTGATCCACGCGGCACGAGAAAAGCAGACAATGTGCCCGCCGGATCACAATCATCCGTGCCCGCCGGATCACAATCCGGCGGCTCCTCCGGCGGCTGCCGCGTGGGTTGTGATCCACGCGGCACGAGAAAAGCAGACAATGTGCCCGCTGGATCACAATCATCCGTGCCCGCTGGATCACAATCATCCGTGCCCGCCGGATCACAATCCGGCGGCGGCACAAGCATCATATCCCCTCCCCCCAGACAAAGGATGGTGAAGCGTCGTTCCAACTCCAGGGTTCATCCGTCAGCACCACCTCCACCGGCTCGCCGTTCGTCACGCTGCGCACCTTGCGCCGCACCTGCTCGACGATGGCGCCGGTATACGCGCACTCGGGGCACGGCAACGCCAGCCTGATCTCGACCCCCCGCCCGTTGAGCGCGATCCCGCGCACCATCCCCAGGTCCACGATGTTGATGCCGATCTCAGGCTCGATCACCTCACGCAGCGCCTGGCGGATGTCGGATTCATCGGCAGGCGACGGGGGCGCGATGGGCGGACGCCCGCGCTCCAACTCGTGCAGCCGGGCCTCCAGGCGGCTCAGCCGCTCCAGCGCCTCGCTGACCGAGCGCAACACCGGGTCGGGCAGGCGGGCGTGCTCCAGGTCGGTCTCGGTGGCCTGCTTGGGCCCGGCGACGTGCGCCGGCACGCCGACGACCGTCGCCCCGGGCGGGACGGGCTTGATCACCACGGAGCCGGCGCCGATGCGGGCGCCATCCCCCACCGTGATCGGCCCCAGCACCGCGGCGCCGGTGCCGATGACGACGTGGTTGCCGATGGTGGGATGGCGTTTTTTCTTCTCCAGGCTCGTGCCGCCCAGCACGACCCCCTGGTACATCAGCACGTCGTCGCCGATCTCGGCCGTCTCGCCGATCACCACCCCCATCCCGTGGTCAATGAAGAAGCGGCGACCGATTTTGGCGCCGGGGTGAATTTCGATGCCGGTCAGCCAGCGGTTGACGTGCGAGACGAGCCGCCCCATGAAGAGCAGCCGGTGTCGCCACAGCCAGTGGGCCAGCCGGTGCAGCCAGATGGCGTGAAGGCCGGGGTAGCAGCACAAGACCTCCCAGAGGGTCCTGGCCGCCGGGTCTCTGGCAAACACGGTTTGGATGTCCTCCTTTATTCGGTTCAACATAGCCACCTCCCTGGAAAGACTGTCCCACCAATGTGGGGCAGGCTTTCCAGCCGTTGACAGTCTGGAAAGGCTGTCCCACCAATGTGGGGCAGGCTTTCCAGCCTGCCGTTGACAGCCTGGAAAGGCTGTTCTACTGGAGCACCTCGTTCAGGCTGCCGGAGCGGAACCCGGCCAGATCGAGCGTCACGTAGGTGTAGCCGATCCGCCTGAACTCGCCGACGATCTGCTGGCGCTGCGCCAGGACGACCGGAAATTGGTCAGGGTCAACCTCGATGCGGGCCACGCGCTCGTGGTGACGCACCCGCAGCCGACGCAGCCCCAGGCGACGCAGGACCGCTTCCGCCTCCTCGATACGCCTCAGCGCCTCGGCGGTGACCGGCGTGCCGTAAGGGATGCGCGAGGACAGGCACGGCGTGGCCGGTTTGTCCCAGGTGGGCAACCCCATCTCCCGCGACAGCGCTCGTATCTCCGCTTTGGTCAGCCCTGCCTCCCGCAGCGGGCTGCGCACACCCTGCTCGGCCACCGCCTGCAGGCCCGGCCGGTAATCCCCGACGTCGTCGGCGTTAGAGCCGTCGAGGACGTAACGATAGCCGTGACGGGCGGCGTAAGCGGTCAATTCCCGGAACAACGCGCTCTTGCAATAGTAGCAACGCCGGGCATCGTTGGCCACGTAGCGCGGATCGTCCATCTCGGATACCTGAAGCGTCTCACAGCGCGCGCCGATGAGCCGCGCGGTCTCCTGGGCCTCCTCCAGTTCGTGGCGCGCCAGGCTGGGGGATACACCGATGATCCCCAACGCTTCGTCGCCCAGGCACTCGTGGGCCACCTTCAGGAGAAAGGCGCTATCCACCCCGCCCGAATAGGCCACGATCACGCGCCCCATCTCGCGCAGGATGCGACGCAGCGCCTCTGATTTTGCACGCAATGTCTTCTCTTCCATCGTTCGTCCCTACAAGAGTTTGTATCGCACAATATCGTCCAGAGCCTCGATAAAACGCTCTACCTCGTCCATCGTGTTGTAGACGTAGAAACTGGCACGCACGGTGCCTTCCACCGCCAGCCGCTCGGCCAGCGGAAAGCCGCAGTGCTCGCCCGAGCGCACGGCGATTCCCTCGTCGTTGAGCAACTGCGCGACCAGGTGGGCATCGCTCCAGGCGACGCTAAAGGCCACGACGCCGCTGCGCTGCTCGGGGTCGGGCGGCCCGTAGACGCGCACCCCCTCGATGGCCCGCAGGCCCTCCAGCGCACGCGCCGTCAGCGCCCGCTCGTGAGCACGCACCGCCTCCATCCCCAGCCGCGCCAGGTAATCCACTGCCCCTTCCAGATGGCGGCCGGTGCGTCGGTCCGTGGCGCCGCCCAGCGCCACCGCCCCGCAGACATCGGGCGTGCCGCCTTCAAACTTCCACGGCAGCACATTCCAGACCGCCTCCTCCAGGCTCACGTCGGCCACCATCCCGCCGCCGTAGAGGAAGGGACTCATCTCCTCCAGCAATTCCCGCCTCCCATAGAGCGCCCCGATGCCCATCGGCGCCAGCATCTTGTGACCGGAGAAGGCCAGGAAATCGCAGCCGATTTCACGGACGTTCACCGGCAGGTGCGGCACCGACTGGGCGCCGTCTACCAGGAACAGCGCGCCGGCCCGATGGGCCAGTTGTCCGATCTCCTGCACGGGATTGATCGTGCCCAGCACGTTGGAGACGTGCGTGCAGCAGACCAGCCGCGTGCGCGCGGTGATCGCTTCCCGCATCTGCCGCATATCGAGCGTGCCGTCATCCTGAATGTCCACGACCTTGAGCGTGACGCCGCACCAATCGCGCACCTTCTGCCAGATCACCAGGTTCGAGTGGTGCTCCATCACCGTGACCACCACTTCGTCGCCGGGGCGCAGCCGCCTGCTCCCACCCAGCGCCAGCGAGTAGGCCACCAGATTGATCCCCTCGGTGGCGCCGCGTACAAAGATGACCTCCTCCGGCCTCTCCGCGCCGATGAAGCGGGCGACGTTGCGGCGCGCGTCGTCGTACAACTCCGTCGCCTCCTGCCCCAGCCGGTGCGGCGAGCGGTGGATGTTGGCGTTGTAGGTGGTGTAGAACGCCTGAATCGTCTCCAACACCTGGCGCGGCTTGTGCGTCGTCGCGGCGTTGTCGAAATAGATCAGCGGCCTGTCGCCGATCCGCCGCTCCAGGATCGGAAAATCGGCGCGAATCTCTGTCAGGTTCATCGTGCTCCTACAGGTAACCACCCTACTTGCCCGCCGGATCACAATCCGGCGGCCCGTCGGCGCGGGTTATGACCTGCGCCGCAATATGGCAGGCCCTCTACAGTCCGATGTACCGCGCGTACAGCGTGCGCGCCACGGCCTCGTCGGTCGTGCCTTTGATGATCGTGCGCCCGTCAGGAAAGACCGTCAGTTCGTAGGAATCCACCCGAAAGCGCAGCATATAGTCGTTAAAGCGCACCTCCCCCACCGCGCCGAGCCGCCGGGCCAGGTCGGGGAAGGAGACGCGGGCCGGCCCGCGCACGTTGACCTGCACCGCCTCCCGCCCGCACAGGGTGGTCAGATACGAGCCTTCTCTGGCCTCCAGGAACTCGAACCGTTCCAGGTCGCAGACCGGGCAGGGTGCGTCGCGGCGGCCCAACTCCAGCCGTTCGAACTCGCCGCGCCACACGTCCACGTACAGCAACCCGCCGTACAGCGCGTCCTCCTGGCCCAGCAGAATCTTGAGCCCTTCGGTCGCTTCCAGCGAGGCGACGACGTTGACCGCCGTGCTCAACACACCCGCCGTGTCGCAGGTCGGCGTGCTGCCCGGCGCGGGCATCCCGGCCAGGAAGCAGCGAAAGCAGGGCGTGCGGCGGGGGATGATCGCGCGGACCATCCCGTAGGTGGCGAGCACCGCCCCATATACCCAGGGAACGCCGCGCTTGAAGCAGGCGTCGTTGAGCAGGAAGCGGGTCTCGAAATTGTCCGTCCCGTCCAACACCAGGTCCACGTCGCCGATGAGCCGCTCCACGTTCTCGGGATTCACGTCAGCAACGACCGGCTCCACGGCGACCTGCGAGTTGACGCGGCGCAGTTTCCCGGCGGCGGCGATGGCCTTGGGCAATCCGCTGGCGATGTCCTCCTCGTCGAAGAGCGTCTGCCGCTGCAGGTTGTTCAGTTCGATGAAATCGCGGTCTATCAGGCGCACGCGGCCCACGCCGGCGCGCACCAGGGTGGAGGCGACGACCGAGCCAAGCGCCCCACAGCCGACGACCGCGACCGACGAAGCCAGCAGCCGCTCCTGTCCGGCACTCCCGATCTCGGGCAAGAGTATCTGGCGGGAATAGCGATCCAACTCACTCATCGCGCGTAGCCCTTACCTCAATGCCACTGACATTTCGTTTGGGCAACATGTGGGACAGGCTTTCCAGCCTGTCAGCAGCCTGGAAAGGCTGCCCCACGGGACAGGCTTTCCAGCCTGTCGTCTTCCAGCCTGTCAGCAGCCTGGAAAGGCTGCCCCACGGGACAGGCTTTCCAGCCTGTCGTCTTCCAGCCTGTCGGCAGCCTGGAAAGGCTGCCCCACGGGACAGGCTTTCCAGCCTGTCGTCTTCCAGCCTGTCGGCAGCCTGGAAAGGCTGCCCCACGGGACAGGCTTTCCAGCCTGTCGTCTTCCAGCCTGTCAGCAGCCTGGAAAGGCTGCCCCGTGTGGGACAGGCTTTCCAGCCTGTCCTGGAAAGGCTGCCCCACGTCGAAAAGTTAGTGCCATTGGCCTTTACCCTCTGACCGTCCGGCGCGCAGCAGGCGCATCGAGTTCGCCAGGATGCCCACGTCGGGCAGGGACTGGGCGGCTGCGGCCAGCACGGGGGGCAGAATCCCCAGCGCCGCCAGCGTCAGTCCGGTCACGTTGTACACCGCCGTAAACGCCAGGTTCATCCTGACCACCCCCATCGTCCGGCGCGCCGTGCGTACAACTTCGGGGACGAGCGTCCAGTCTTCGCGCATCAGGGCAACGTGCGCTGCCTCTACGGCGATGTCCGCGCCCGCCGCGCCCATTGCGATACCCACGTCCGCCTGCGCCAGAGCGGGCGCGTCGTTGACCCCGTCGCCGATCATCACGACGGTGTGGCCCTGCGCCTGATACTCCTTCACGACCCGAATCTTGTCCTCGGGCAGCAACCCGGCGCGATACGCCACGCCGAGTTGTCCCGCCAGCGCGGCCGCCGTCCGCTCGTTATCGCCGGTGAGCAATTCGATGCGCCCGATGCCGAGCGCGCGCAGTTCGGCGAGGGCCGTAGAGACCTCGGGGCGGAGCGTATCGGCGGCGGCCAGGATGCCCGCGATCTCGCCATTGCAGGAGACAAACAACAGCGTCTTGCCCTCCCCTTCCAGGTGCCGGGCTTCGGGCAACGATTCCGCTTCCGGCAAGAACCGACGGTTGCCGACGGCGACAGGTACGCCGTTCACCCTGGCCCGCACACCCAGGCCGGGAATGGCCGAGAAATCCTGCGGCTCGAAGAGCGAAAGGTTCTGAGCGCGAGCCGCTGCACGCACGGCCTCGGCCAGCGGATGCTCCGAGTAACGCTCGGCGGAGGCGGCAAGGACGAGAATCTCGGACGCGGGCCGGCCGTCGAGCGAGACCACGTCCGTGATCTGCGGGCGTCCCACTGTCAGCGTACCGGTCTTGTCCACCAGCACCACATCGGCGCGCGCCAGGGCCTCGATGGTTCTGCCGCCCTTGATGAGCAGGCCGCGCCGGGCGCTCCCGCCAATGGAAGCCAGCATCGCCACGGGGGTCGCCAGCGCAATGGAGCAGGAGCACACCACTACCAGGACGGCGGCAGCCGACAGCGGATCGCGTCCGACCAGCCACGTCAGCGCGGCGATCCCGATGACGACGGGCAGATAGCAGGCGCTGAATCTGTCGGCAAAGCGTTGCACGTCAGCGCGGTGAGCCTCGGCCTCTTCCACCATCTTGACCACACGCCCAAAGGTCGTATCCGCGCCGACCCGCAGCGCCTTCACGCGCAGGCTGCCCAGCCGCGCAATTGTGGCGGCGAAAACACGCGCGCCGGTAGCGACTTCGACGGGCATAGACTCGCCCGTAATGGCCGCCTGGTCCACCGTGGCCTGGCCGGCGGTCACCTCGCCGTCCACCGGGATCCGCTCGCCGGGGCGCACAATCACCGTTTCGCCGACCCGCACCTCCGCGACCGGCACTTCCACCTCTGCGCCGTCGCGCTCCACGCGGGCGGTCTGCGGCGCGAGGGCCGTCAATTCCCGCAGCGCCCGGCGCGCGCTCGTGGTAGTCACGTTTTCGACGTACTCGCCCACGCGCATAAAGACGACGAGGAGCGCGGCAGTGACCCATTCGCCGACGACCAGCGCCGCGATCACACCCAGCGTCATCAGGGTGTGGGAGGTGATCTGTCGCCGGAGCGCCGCGCGCATCACGTTGCGGAACACGGGCCAGCCGCCTGCGATGACCACCGCAACGCCGACAAGGAACGGCACGCGCGCGTTGAGCGCGCGGAACAGGCCCAGCCATTCGCCGGCGACGACGGCAAACAACACCAGGACGAACACGAGCGCCAGCAGCGCCAACGGGCGCCGGCTCAGATCACCGGCCGGGCGGGCGGAAGGCAAGGGCGCATCCTCGGGCACCGTATAGTCGCCGGCGTCGGCAACGGCCCGACGGATGGCGGACAGGTCCACCCTATCGGGATCCAGCCGGATGACGGCCTTTTCGGCGGTCAGCAAAACGTTGACCGACTCGACCCCGGGGAGTCCCGCAATGGCCTGTTGGACGTGCCGGGCGCATTCGGCGCAGTCCATACCCTTGATGGGAACCTCTAACGTCTGTATTCGGGTCACGTTCTCGCTCCGTTACAAGCCCCTCTCATCCGCTCGAGTGCTTCGGCCAGCGTCGCGCGCGGGCAGCCAAAGTTGAGCCGCACGAACCCTGCGCCGCCCCGGCCAAAGTCCGCCCCGTCGCTCAGCGCGACCCGGGCGCGTTCCAGAAAGAAGCGGTAGGGATTGCCGGGGATGCCGGCCTGTCTACAATCCAGCCAGGCCAGGTAGGTGCCCTCCGGCCGGCTCATCCTGATGCCGGGCAGGTGTTCCTCCATGTAGCGGATGAGAAAATCGAGATTGGCTTCCAGGTAGCGCAGCGCCTGGTCCAGCCACGGCTGGCCGTCGCGGTAGGCGGCCAGGGCAGCCGTGTATCCCAGCACGTTCACCTCCTGCGCCCAGTCCGCGTGCGTTGCCTTCAGCCGCCTGCGCAGTTCCGGGTTCGGCACAATCGCCACGGCGCACTTGAGGCCGGGGACGTTGAACGTCTTGCTCGGCGCCATCAGCGTGATCGTCTGCCCGGCCACCTCTGGAGACAGCGAGGCGATCGGCGTGTGCCGGTGGCCGGAAAACACCAGGTCGCAGTGAATCTCGTCGGAGCAGATGACGATGTTGTGGCGCAGACAGATTTCGGCCATCCGCTCCAACTCCTCGCGGCGGAACACACGCCCCACCGGATTGTGCGGATTGCACAGGATAAAGACGCGCGTCCGTCTGGTGATCGTCTCCTCGAACAGATCAAAGTCAACTTCGTAGCGCCCGTCCGAGCGGCGCGTCAATTCCATCGCGTCGCAGGACAGCTCCGCGTTGGCCGGCGCGCGGAGGATCGGCGGGTAAACCGGGGTCTGGATCAGCACGCCGTCTCCAGGGGCGGCCACCGCCTGGCAGACCAGGTTGAAGCCGGTGACGACCCCCGGCAGGAAGACCAGCGCCGCGGGCGACACCTCCCAGCCGTACAGGCGGCGCAGCCGCTCGACGATCACCTGGCGCAGTTCTGGCGGAGCCACGCCGTAGCCAAAGACGCCGTGCTCGACGCGCTCGTGCAGGGCGCGGATGACCGGCTCCGGCGCCCGGAAATCCATATCGGCCACCCATAGGGGCAGCACATCGTCGCCGTAGCGCCGCCACTTGAGGCTGTCGGTGCCGCGCCGTTCGACGGGGCGAAAGTCGTCAGTTTTGTTCACGTCCACGTCCATCCGATGAGTCCCACATCACTTATGTTGCGTGGATCACTTGCGCCGCGGATCACTCCCACTCGCGCCGCGTGGATCACAATCCACGCGGCACGAGAAAAGCAGACAATGTGCCCGCCGGATCACAATCATCTGTGCCCGCCGGATCACAACCATCCGTGCCCGCCGGATCACAACCATCCGTGCCCGCCGGATCACAACCATCCGTGCCCGCCGGATCACAACCATCCGTGCCCGCCGGATCACAATCCGGCGGCTCCTCCGGCGGGTTTGTTCCCGACTGCGCCGCTTAGACGTATCGGGGGCGTTCAGGTTATACGGCGGGGAGAGCGGATTGCCATTGGCATCGTAGAAAAATGAGCGCCATGGCGTGCCGCGTCCGTCCCCTCTTCGTGATAGGCGACCACCATCTTCGCGCCCATCCCGGCGTAGATTCTCTCCAGCGTGTCCCGGATGCGCTGGTCGCCGCTCACCGGCGAGACGGCCACCGGATTACGCCCCAAGACCTGGGCGACGTACTGGTAGCCCCCCGGCTGCGACCTGACCAATTAGTTCGTGTTACGTAAAATCGCCCCCGGCGAGCTGAAAATCGGGCCCGGGCGCGTACAGGACGTGGTTCTGGCCTCTCTCGCCAGCCCCGAGGCTCGTTTTCGCCGATTTTGCCCCCTTCCTTCCAGCCCTCTACCCTGTGCCGCGAGCGGCAGTTTCTCAGGAGCAATGTTGGGCAGCGGCCCCCAGAGCAAACTCGCCCGCCCTCTAGAGGGCTATTTATACAGAATCTGACGCAGCCGGCAGAATGAAGTAGAACAGGCTGCCGCGGCCGGACACCCCTTCGCTTTCGACACCGACCTGACCGCCCAGTTTCTCGACGATACGGCGCACAATCGAAAGCCCCAGCCCGTGTCCTTTGACGCGCACACGGTCAAGCCGCGTGAACGGCACAAACAGGCGGGTCTGATCGTCTGGCGAGATGCCATCACCGTTGTCGCGTACCCAGAAACGCACAGAAGCGGGCTCGCCCTCTGGCCTGCTCGCCATTTCGCCCTCCGGCCTGTCCCACCCCAGTTCCAGGCGCGGGGGTTTGCCCCCATATTTGCACCCGTTGCTGATGTAATTGACCCAGACTTCTTCTACCCACGCGGCATGACCCAGCGCCGACGGCCATTGCGGCGGCAGAACGATCTCGGCCTGATGCTCCTGAATGACGTTCGCCAGGCGCTCGCACGCCGCATTGACGATGTGGCCCATATCCAGTGGCTCGAGCACCACGTCTGCCTGGCGTATGCTCGCCAGCAAGAGGAGTTCATCTACGATATTGATCACATTCCTCGCCCCGTGTACCAGGGCCTGCGTACAATTCCTGCGGGTATCTTCGGGCAAGTCCTGATAGTCCTGCCATAGCAACTCGGCGTACCCGATAATTGTGGAGAGCGGGCTCCTGATGTCGTGCGCGACGGTGTGAGCAAAGGCGTCCAGTTCCTCGACCCGCTGTGCTAACTCGGCATTGGCCTCCTGGAGTTGCCGCGTCAGGTTGCGCAGCGCCAGGTGAGTGTGGACGCGGGCCAACACCTCCTCAGCCTGGAATGGCTTGGTCACATAGTCTACGCCCCCGGCGGTGAAGGCCTTGACCTTGGCGTCCACTTCGCCCAGCGCGCTGATGAACAGGATGGGGATATCGCGGGTGCGCTCGTCCTCCTTCAAACGGCGGCACACCTCATAGCCGTCCATTTCTGGCATCATAATGTCCAACAGGATCAGGTCAGGTGGTGCAGCCTGCGCTGCCTGGAGCGCGTGTGGGCCATTGCGTACCGCGCGCACCTTGTAGCCGTGGTCAGTCAAGATCTGAGACAACAGCCTCAGATTAGCCGGTGCATCATCCACAATCAAAATATCACCATGCAGGTCAGTATCGTTCATGTTTTACCTCGCTGGAAGGCAACTGCCTACCCACACCGACTGAAGTCGCCCGCTTGGGGCCTTCGGCCTGCGGTCGGCCTGCGCCGACCGCTGTTTCCGCGTTGGCGCAGGCCGACGCCCTGCGCTGCAGGCGCCCAGAAAGGCCGATTTCCAATCGGCACACGGCAGCAGGCAACCGGGTAGGTAATTACGCTGGAGGATCGATTGTCGGGGCGATAGCCTCAAAGATCGCCTCATAGTCATAATCACCTGCCGCCTTCTCCAGAGCGTCGGCCAGTTCTGGCCTCTGCTCGCGGATGCCCTCGGCCAAAGCGACGATCCTGGCGACATCCGCCTCTATGGCCGCCTGGCGCAGGGCTGCTATCCAGTCGGCGGACAGCCCCGCCAGATCGAGCGCCGGGTGTTGTTCACCGACCGGCGGAGCAGCCTCTTCATGCAAGAACCGTACTCCCAGGAATTGGCCCAGCACCTCCACAATCTCCCTCTGGTGGAACGGTTTGCTCACCACGGCGTCGCAGCCCTCGGCCAGCATTTGTTGGCGATCTTCCTCAAAGGCGCTGGCCGTCATCGCCACAATGACCGTCGCCTGGCCTTCGGGCGTCGCCTTGATGCGCCGGGTGGCTTCGTGGCCGTCCAGCACCGGCATGCGCATGTCCATCCAGATCAGGTGCGGCCGCCAGGCCTGCCACACTTCAATCGCCTCCTGACCGTTGCCCACGGCCTGCACCTCAAACCCCATTTGCCTGAGCATATTAACCACCAGATCGCGGTTCTCGGGCACATCTTCGGCGACCAGCAGGCGGTAGGGGCCACCGTCGGGTGCGCACTGGTCTGGCGCAAGCCAGACCGCCTTTACCCGCTCTGGTGAAGGCTCCTCGGCCAGGGCCTGTTCGCTGGCCAGGCGCACCGGCAGGTCCAGAGCAAAGATCGCCCCATGGCCCGGCGGCGCCACGTTCGCGGCCCATAGTTTCCCGCCCATCGCGCGCGTAAACTCCCGGCTGATGGCCAACCCGAGGCCAGTACCTGCCCCTGCCGAGGTCTCGCTGGAGCGAGTGAACATCTCAAAGATGCTCTCCAGCTCGCCAGGGGGAATGCCGGGGCCGGTGTCCTGGACCTCAAAACGCAGCACACGCAGCGTTGGGTCTGCGAACGTGTCATCGGCGGCTGGCGACAGCGAGACGCGCAGCCTGACGGATCCCTCTCGGGTGAACTTGATGGCGTTGCCAACCAGGTTGATAAGAATCTGACGCAGCTTGCCCTGGTCGGTGGAGATGTAGCGTGGCACATTGGGAGATTCCTCGAAGGTCAGTGTGAGACTCTTATCGGCGGCGCGCAGGCGAAACATCTCCACCAGGTCGTGGAGCATCTTGAACAGGTCAAAGGCGCTTTCCTGCACCACCGTCCGGCCGGCTTCGACCCGGGCCATGGTCAACACATCGTTGATGAGGGTGAGCAGGTGCTCGCCGCTGCGGTTGATGATGGCCAGGTTCTCCTTCTGATAAGCCGTCGCGTGCGGGTCGCTGGCCAGCAGTTCCGAAAAGCCGATAATGGCCGTGAGCGGCGTGCGCAGTTCGTGGCTGATGTTCGCCAAAAAGGCACTCTTGGCGCGGCTGGCCGCCTCGGCCGCCTCCTTTGACTGGGCCAGTTCGATGTTCTGATCCGTCAATTGCTGCGTGCGCTCGGCGACGCGCACTTCCAGGCCGGTCACCAGCCCCCGCAGGCGTACCACCATATCGTTGAAGGCCTCGGCCAAAAAGCCGATTTCGTCGTGATACTGCACCGGTATCACCGTCTCCAGGTCACCCGCGTTGACCTGCCGGACCCGCTTCAGCAGCGCGTTAAGCGGCCGGATGAGGCTGATGTAGAAGGCGATCGGAAAGCCCACGATGACGAACAGGCTGCTCCCCACGATCAACACCGCCAGCGGGAAGAGCAACTGGTGCAGGTAACCCCGAAACTCGAGATAGTGATCCTGCACTATGCCCTGCGGCCCGCCATGGAGCGGCACCTGGGTGAAATTGACCAGTTGCGGCGTTTCCCCCGCCCGCCCCGGCAA
>Ga0209101_1001859_pt1 | contig 14833 bp, 14 predicted proteins | sample ConPoolayeCmetaG_FD_185481 | JGI IMG/M metagenome (GOLD analysis project Ga0209101, IMG submission 185481) | Hot spring microbial mat communities from California, USA to study Microbial Dark Matter (Phase II) - Cone Pool mat layer C metaG... ...
CCACCCGCTGCTGCGCCGGGGCGCGCCGAGCTGGTGGGGCGCGCCCCGGCGCAGCAGCGGGTGGTGGCGTGGCTTGCGGAGCGGGGGCGGCCGGAACTGGAGGGCGAGCTGGCCCGGCAGTGCCAGTGTTCCAGCGCGGTCATTGCCGCTCTGGTGCGCAAGGGGGTACTCCGGCGATTCCAGCAGGCGCGCGTGACCGCGCCGCGGCGCTGGGAGCTTTCGCCAGCGCCGGTGCCCGAGCACCTCTCGGGGGACCAGCAGCGGGTGGTGGAGCGCCTCGTGGGCGAGCTGGGTGCCGGGCGGTACGCTCCCACCTTGCTGCTCGGCGTCACCGGCTCGGGCAAAACCGAAGTGTACCTGCGGGCCGCTGCGGCGGCCGCCGCACGGGGGCTTTCAACCCTCATTCTCGTACCCGAGATTGGGCTGACGCCGGCGCTGGCCGGGCAGCTGGCGGCGCGTTTCGGCGAGCGAGTTGCCCTGCTCCACTCCTCCCTCGCCGACGGGGAACGCTTTGCCGCCTGGGAGAGGGTGCGGCGCGGCCAGGTGGATGTGGTGGCCGGCCCGCGGTCGGCGGTGTGGGCGCCCATCTCCAAGCTCGGCCTGATTGTGGTAGACGAGGAGCAGGACGGGTCGTACAAACAGGACGAAGAGCCGCGCTACAACGCCCGCGACCTCGCTCTGCTGCTGGGGCAGCGCCTGAAGATACCGGTGGTTTTGGCGTCGGCTACGCCCTCCTTGGAGGCCTACTGGCTGGCGCGGCAGAAGCGCGTGGCGCTGGAGGTTCTGCGCGACCGGGTCGGTGGAGGAGAGCTGCCCGAAGTGGAAGTGGTGGATCTCCGGGGTCAGGAGGGAGAGCCGGGGGAGCACGGGCGCGTATGGATATCCGCCAGGCTCCGGACGCTCCTGGACGAGGTGCTCCAACGAAACGAACAGGCCATCGTGCTGGTGAACCGGCGCGGTTGGGCGCCCGTGCTGCTGTGCCGCCAATGCGGCTACCAGGTGGCGTGCCGGGACTGCTCCATCGCCTTGACCGTGCACCAGCGCCCGCCGGTGCTCATGTGTCACTACTGCGGGTACACCATCCCACCGCCCCTCCGCTGTCCCCGCTGCGGCGGCGTGGTGCTGCACGACGTGGGGGCCGGCACGGAGAAGGTGGCGGCCCGCCTGCGCGCGCTGTACCCCGGGGTGCGGGTGGACATTCTCGACCGGGATACGGCGCGGTCCCCGGCGCAGCTGTTGGCGACGCTGGAAAGGTTTGCCGCTGGTACCTCCCAGGTGCTGGTGGGGACGCAAATGGTCTCCAAGGGGCACCACTTTCCGCGGGTGACGCTGACGGCCGTGGTCAACGCCGACAACCTCTTGGGATTCGCCGACTTCCGAGGGGCGGAAAGGTGCTTTCAGCTCCTCACCCAGGCGGCCGGGCGGGCGGGACGAGGGGAGCGGCCGGGGCGGGTGGTGATTCAGAGCTACCAGAGCGATCACCACGCCGTGCAAGCCGCGGTGGCCCACGACACGGAGGGTTTTCTGGCGGCGGAGCTGCGCTACCGGCAGGCGTTCCGCTATCCGCCGGTGACGCGGCTGGCAGTGGTCCGCTTCGAGTCGGCCCAGGAGGCCGCCGCCCACGACGCCGCGGCGGCCGCCGCAGGCGCCGTGTCGCCAGCGGTGGAAGGGGTGCGCGTGTTGGGGCCGGCGCCGGCCCCCCTGCAGCGCCTGCGCGGCCGTTTCCGCGTGCAGATACTGCTCCTCGCTGCCTCTCGCGCCGCTCTGCGGGCCGCCCTGGGCCGCTGCCTGGGGCAACCTGTGCCGCGCGGCGTGCGGCGCGTGGTGGACGTGGACCCCCAGAGCACCTTGTAACGAGGAGAAAAGTTTGGGGGGTCGGCGGGTAAACCTTACGGGGTCGAGATGCGTTCAAAGGGGTGTGAGTGCAGCGGGAAGCCCTGGGGGATGGTTCGTGGAGAGTCGGCCGTGTGGTGAGAGGGAAGAAACCGCGGCGGTGCACGGGAGGTATACATGTCTCGAGTGATCGGTGCTGCGCTGGCGATGACGCTCCTGGCTTCCCCGGTGCTGTGCGGGGAGCGGGTCGATCTCACCAAACCGGCCTCGGCCACCGGCGTCGTCGAGGTTGGCAACGTTTCCGGCTCGATCACTATCGTCGGCTGGGCGCGGGAGGAGGTGCACGTGCAAGGTGTCCTCGGCAGGGGGACCGAGCGGCTGGAGTTTGAGGCCGGCCCCTTGCGCACCGTCGTGCGCGTGGTGCTGCCGCGGAATTGCCGCTCGTGCGAGGGCTCGGACCTGACGATCAAGGTTCCTGCGGCCAGCGCCCTGGAGGTGAATGTGGTTTCGGCCGATATCACCGTGCGGGACATGACGGGCACGTGCGCGCTGAAGTCGGTGAACGGCGACATTCTGGTCACCGGTAGCACGTCCCAGGTGGACGCCCGGGCGATCAGCGGCGAGGTTGAAGTCCGCGTTGCCCGGGCTCCCGTGCGCGCCAAGTCGGTGAGCGGTGACGTGGTCATTGACGGGGTCGAGGGCAGCGTGGAGGGGTCCAGCGTGAGCGGCTCCATTCGGGTTAAGGGCACCGCCATCTCTCGCGCCGATCTGGCGGCCACCTCGGGTTCCATTCGGTTGGAGGCAAGCGTTCTCCCAGGCGCCCGCATCGAAGCCAAGTCGGTGAGCGGCGACATCACCCTGGTGCTGCCCCGGGGTACGGTTGCCGACTTCGAGGTCACCACTTTCTCCGGCGGTATTCGCAACGACTTCGGCCCCGCGGCCACGCGCGTCAGCCAGTACACCTCTGAGCGCGAGCTGACCTTTTCCACCGGCAGCGGCGGCGCCCGCATCGTGCTCAAGAGCTTTTCCGGAAACGTTGCATTGCAGAAGAGGTGATGACCTTCCTGCGGCCATCGCGATGGGCGAGGCCGTCCTCCCGCCGGTGTTCTTGCTTGCCCCCATGCCCGTGCTCGTGGGCGGGTACGGGTCGCTGCCCGAGCCTCGGCCCGTGACAGGGTCAGCGTCGGGTGGCGCGCGGGCGTGACCACTGAAAAGAACAAGGGCGGCGCTAGCGCGCCGCCCTTGCGTGTGTGCAGTGATCTCGCTGAAAAGTCAGGACACCCGCACGTTGGACGCCTGCAGCCCTTTCGGCCCGCGGGTGATGTCGAACTCCACGCGCGCACCCTCCTTCAGGGTGCGGAAGCCGTCGCCCTGAATGGCGGAGTAGTGAACGAACACGTCCTCGCCACTCTCCTGTGTGATGAAGCCGAACCCCTTAGCGTCGTTGAACCACTTTACCGTACCAGTTGCCATACTGCATTCTCCTCGCACTCGGCGACCCTCGTGGCCGCCGTTGTTCCTGCCGACGGTCAATCGGCGTACGAAAAAGCCGCGAGCTGACTCCGACTCGCGGCGGGTTGCAAACTCCATTTTGGGTGGAGCAACCACGGCAAACGTACATCAACCACGGTGAGAGGATGTCACAGGTTGCTCGTTCTGTCAAGGGTTGTCTACGCCCTGGCTGCACCGCCTGATCCCCGGGGCCACCGCAGGGGTGAAGGCAAGACGAAGCGGCGTCGCGGACTCACTCCACGACGATCGGCCGCCCCGCCGCCCGCCAGCTCAACGTCCCTCCTTTCAGGTTGTACGCCCGCTCGAAGCCCAGTTCCAAAAGCCAGTGCAGGGCGCGGGCACTGCGCCGACCCGAGCGGCAAACCAGCAGGATCCGGCGATCTCTCGGCAGTTGCGAGACGTGGTCCATGAACTCGCGCAACGGCATGAGGGTAGCGCCGGGGAGGTGGCCCGCGCGGTACTCCTCCGGCTCCCGCACGTCCACCACCAGCGTTGGTTCGTCGGTGGCGCTCAGAGTGTCCTCCACCTCCTGGACGCTGAGGTGGCGATCGGGGTGAGTGATGGCGCCGGCGAAGGTGGGCAGGCGCGCATCGTAGGGATGCTTGTGCAATGGCTGGCATTCGGCAAAGACACGGTGCTCGCACTCATAACAACACACTGCAGGGTCGAGGACGTTTTCAAACAGGAACTCGATCGCCCCCTCCTGCGGGAGAAAGTGATCGCTGCCCAGCAGGGCTTCAAAGCCTGTGGCCCGCATGAGCTCGCGCACCGACTCCCGCGCCTGCACGATGTACACATCACCGCCGTTGTCGCGGTACAAGCGCACGATCCCCTCCAGCGCGTCGATGCCGGAAAGGTCGCAGTGACTGACGCCGTGCAGGCGCAGCAGCAGGTAGTGCTGGCCGGGGTTGCGTTCCAGATTGGCCAGCAGCTCATCCTCGACGTGGGCGACGGCGCCGAAGTATAGGGCGCCGCGGATGTTGATCACGGCCAGCTGGGGGCACTGGGGCTGCCCTGGCCGCTCAACGAAGTGGCGAAACGTCTCGTCGGGAACCACCGGGTGAACGGTGGGCATGCTGGACTGGTAGATGTACAGCGCCAGCGACAGGATGATCCCGAGGAGAATGGCGAATTCCAGGGAAAGCACCAGGGTGGCAACGAAAGTGGCGCCCATCACCGCCGTCTCGGAGGGGGAGGTGCGCACCACCCGGCGGATTCCGTGCCAGTCCACCAGGCGCACCGCGATGAGCAGGATCAGCCCGGCCAGGGCAGCGTGGGGAAGGTGGGCGGCCAGGGGCCCGAAGAGCAGCACCCCGAGCATGACAAAACCACCGCACGCCACCCCGGAAAGGTGGGTGCGAGCCCCCGCCTGGTAGTTCACCGCGGTACGGGTAAACGACCCCGACACCGGGTAACCCCCCAACACTCCCGCCGCCAGGTTGGCCACTCCCTGGCCCACCAGTTCTTGATTGACGTCCACGCGCTCGCCGCTCTGGCGCGCCACCTCCCGGGCGATGGAGATCGCCTCCACGACGCTTAGCGCCGTCACCGCCACGGCACCGCTGGCCAGAGCCGCCAGCACCTGGCTGTCGCTCAGCCACGCCAGGTCGAACGTGGTAAAGCGGGGCAGCGCCCGGGGCACCGCCCCCACCACGGTCAGCTCCACCCCTGCCCACGCCAGCGCCGCTGCCCCTGCGGAGCCGATGAGCAGGCCCAGCAGGGCCGCAGGCAGTCGCGGGGAGAGGCGTTGCAGGATGACCACGGCAGCGAGTGTGCCGAGCCCCACCGCCACGCTGGCGGGGCTGAATTCCTCTAGGTGCTCCACCACTGCGGCGAGGGTGCGGTAGAGGTAAGGGCTGCGGGGGATGTCGAGCTGGAGCAGGTACTTCAGTTGCCCGGTGGCGATCAGGACGCCGGCGCCGGCGGTAAACCCCAAAAGCACGGCGCGGGAGGCGAAGTTGACCAACATGCCCAGACGCAGGGCGGCAAACCCCAGGCACACCCCACCCACCAGCACTGCAAGGGCGCCCGCCGCCGCCACAAACGCCGCGGACCCCACCGCCGCCAGCGGCGACACCACCGACAAAACGAGTAGGGAAACGGCGTTGGTAGGGCCGGTGGAGAGGTGCCGGGATGACCCCCACAACGCTCCCGCCACCGAGGCCACGGCCGCCGCATACAGCCCCACCTCGGGCGGCAGACCGGCAATGGCGGCATAGGCGATGGATTGGGGAATGGCCACCACGGCCACGGTCAAACCGGCGATCAGGTCGGCGCGCAGGTGCCTGCGCCCCACGCCGCGCACCACCTCCACGGGCCGAAGGAGTTGCCTGGCCAAGCGTGCTAAGTAGAAGGTGCGGTTGTCGGTTACCCCCGATGTGCCGCTAGCCATTGCTACTTGGCATTATAGCGAAGTCCTGTCCGCCGGAGGTATGCTTCCCGACAGAACGTCACGCTTTGGGCCACAGCCGTCTCGCCAGGGCAGCGGTGGGCACGGCGGCGGCCAGGAAGGCGACGGTGAGGGGGCCGGTGGGCAAGTCCCAGCGGAAGGACAGCACCAGGCCGCCGGCGACGCAGGCCACGGCGATGCCCACGCTGGTAGCGAAGGCGCTGGTGAGCCGCCGGGTGACCAGCAGCGCCGCCGTGGCCGGCGCCACCAGGAGGGCGAAGGCCAGCAGGGCGCCGGTCTCGTGGACGGCGGCGGCGGTAGCCCCCCCGATGGTCAGGTAGAGCACCAGGGTCCACAGGGTAGCGTGGATGCCGACGGCGCGCGCCGCCTCGGGATCGAAAACCACCAGCACGAAGCGACGGGCAAACAGGGCGTTGATCACCACCACGGTGGTGGCCACCGCTACCATCAGCACCGCCTCCGCTGGGGTGATGGCCAAGACGTTGCCGAATAACAGGCGCATCGCCTCGGCGTCCGCGGTGGCGGAACGGGCGAGCACCAGCACGGTGAGGGCCGAGGCGGCGGCAAACCCCCAGCCGATCAGCGATTCGGCGGGGATGACCCGGGGTGTGGCGAGGAGGGCGAGGGCGGCGGCGCCGGCCAAGGTGGCGGTGATGGCGGCGGCCTCCACCGGCCACCCCACGGCCAGGGCGGTGGCGGCGCCCAGGGTGGCCAGGTTGGCCAGGGTGAGGCCGACGAACACCACCCGCTTTAAAACCACGTACACGCCCATGAGAGAAAGCGCCACCGCGGCGGCCAAACCCGCCACCGCGGCGAGGCGCATGAACTCCAGGTGGAAGATGTCACTCATGGGGGGCTCCCACCAGGAGGGTGCGCCGATCCCCCACGGCCACCACCCGCACGGACACCCCGTAAAGACCAGTGAGGGTGTCATCCTGCAAGATCTCCGCCGCCTCACCGTAGAGAATGCGCCCGCCTTCCATGAGCAGGATGGTGGAGGCGGTGTTGAGGACGATGGGGAGGAGGTGGGTGACCAGCAGGATGGTCAGGCCACGGGTGCGGTTGAGGAGGGCCAACAACTCGACAATGGCGTGCTCACCGGCCAGGTCCATGCCGTTGGTGGGCTCGTCCAGCACCAAAAGGTCGGGTTCGGCAGCCAGGGCCCGGGCCAGTAAGACGCGCTGCTGCTGCCCCCCCGACAGGTCACGGAAGAGCCGCTGGGCCACATCCTCGACGCCGGCCTGCGCCAGGGCACGCCGAGCCGCCTCCCGGTCGGCACGGCCCGGCCGCAGCAGGGGGCCAAGCCGCGCCGTGCGCCCCATGAGCGCCACCTCCAGGGCGGTGACCGGCATGATGGTGTCGATGTGCTCCCGCTGGGGCACGTAGCCCACCACGGGTCGGCGAGTGAAGTGAATGCGCCCGGCCATGGGGGTGAGCAGACCTAGGATGGCGCGGAGAACAGTGGTCTTGCCGGCGCCGTTGGGTCCGACGATGCCGAGAAACTCGCCGGAGCAGATATGAAAGGAGAGGTGCCGGAGCACCGGCACCCCTCCATAGCCCAACGTGACGTCGTCAAAGGCCACCAGCGGTTGGTCGTGGGTCATGACTTCATGGTACGTCCTGGTTGGAGAGCCGCCACCAAGCGCTCGACGATGAGGTCGAACATGGCCTCCCGGGTGGCCACCCCGGCCTCCGCCCCCACCAGCACCGGCACTTTGACCAGCGGCACGCCGGTGGTTCTGGCGAGCATTTGCGGCACTCGGTCGTCGAAGTAGGATTCCATCAGGATGGCGGCCACCGCACCGGATGCGAGGAGAGTCTGCATGGCCGCGATGTGGGTGGGGGTGGGAGGGACGCCCGGCTTAGGCTCCAGTTCCCCGACGAACTCCAGGCCGAACCGCTGGGCGAAGTACGGCCAGGAGCGGTGGAACGACACCAACTTCGTGCCTCTGTACGGCGCCAAGCGCTCGGCCCAGCGCGCCGCTGCAGCTTCAAAGGAGGCGATGTACGCCTCGGCGTTGGCGCGGAACTGCGCGGCGCGCTCCGGGGCCGCGGTAATCAAGCCGGCGAGGATGGCTTCCACGATCGGCCGCGTCGCGTTGGGGTCGAGCCAGTAGTGGGGGTTGCCGTACCTGTGCAGGTCGCCGTAGGAGGCGTCCACCTTGAACGTGGGCACCTCGAGAGGAATGATGCGGCTCGAGGGGTCGACCACCACGAGACGCGCGTTGCGCGACCCGTCGATGAGTTGCTTCGACCACAGGTCCAAGTCCATCCCCACCTTCACGTACACCTGCGCCTTGCGGATCTTCACGAAGAACGACGGCAGCAGCTCCACCGCGTGCACGTCGCGGTTGCCGACGATGATGCTCTCGGCTTGCACCTCGCCGCCGCCGATGGCTTCGGCGATGACGGCAAAGTCGGGGATGGCGGTGACCACACGGATGGGCGTGCTGGCCGAAGCTTCCAAGGTCCACCCCGTCAGCGCCAAAGCCCACGTGAGAAGGATCATGCGTGTGATTGTTCTCATCGTCTCACCTCCTCCGGCGCTAGAACCAGTGCGCCTTGTGGGGTCCCAAAGAAAAGACCAGTTGCAGGATCGCTTCGCGCACCGAGGAACCCATGCCGGTGCCTTCGGTGCGGCGCAGGAGCAAACGGACCATGGTGGTTTCCTCCATCACCTGGAACCCCGCGAAAACGCCGGCGCGTTTGCGCGTGACGCCCTCCTCCTCGGGGTGGTCGAAGCGCTCGACGATGGCGCCGAGGTTGTAGCGCTGGGCGAAACGCCAGTCGAAGAAAGCGAAAAACCCGTCGGCGGAGAGGCGCTCCAGCTCATGGTGTTCATGCTCCTCGTCTAACCGGCCGATCGCCTGGTGATGGTGGTGGTGGAGTACATCCCGCTTGGAGCGAATCCACTCCCCCTGCACGGTGAGGGAGCGGTACTTGTCGGGCGCCCAGCGGTACTTGACGTCGGCACCCAGCAGGCGCATCTCGCGGCCGGTGAGGGTGTCCAGCTTGCCCTGCAACGCGTTGGCGCCGAACTCCACGCCGGCGTAGGTGCCGGTGGGGAGGAACAGCGACACGCGCTGGGAGTAACCGAGGTCGGTCTCAATCGCCTCCTCTCCATGCTCGTCTTCTTGGAGGGCGCGCCAGCCGAGCAGGACGGCAGCGCCATGGGTGTGTGCCTGCTCATTGTGCCCGTGGTCGTGGGGCTTGGCGAAGTCGCCCTTGAGCACATTGCCCGACAACGTCACGGCGGCGTTGCCCAGGGGGAGCTGCCAGTTGAGGTTTACACCGATGTCGTTAAGGCCCTCCTCCCCCAAATACGCCTGGTGCAGCAACGGCGGGTCTAGGAAGGAGTAGGCGTGAGGGTGGAGCAGGTTCAACTTGCCGAAGTCGACGCGGTACTTGCCGGCGCGCAGCTGCAGGCCGCCGGGCAAACCGCGCAGGATGGTGGCGTAGGCTTCCTCCACCTTGAGGGAGCCGTCGTGGTAGCCGATGTACACGTCGGCGCGCGCAAAGGGGTTGAGGTACCCCTGCAGGGCGAACTCGACGCTTTCGAGATCCAGCTGGAGCTTGCCCTCCTTGGGATCCTCGGGGTCGTTGGTAGTGAAGGCACGAAAGTCGCCGATCACCGAGATGTCCGGGTTGATGCTTTGCGCCATGGCAGCCGCCGCGGTGAAGGCACACGCCGCCACGACGAGGAGATAACTTCTCTTCATGGGTCCTCCCTAGGATCGCTCAGTTGGTGGATGAGGGGTGCTGATCAGAGCCGATCGGCGGGAGGGGCGCGGCTGCGGGTGTGCCGCATCGGCGGCGCAACAAGAGAGCCCGACGAGAGACCCGCACAGAGCTTCTCCTCGCTCGGCCTCGGCTGACTCGCCGAGAAGGCGAAAGCGGCGGCGGGGGCGGGACCGGCAGCGCACGCCGGGCACCGGGCCGGGTCGTGGGTATGGGCCCCGTGCAGGTGCACGTCGCCGCCGGCGCAAGGATTTGAGTCGGCCACGGGCACTGGCCCGACCCCGGCGTGGCTGTGCACCGGCGGTGGGGCCAGCAGGCCTAGCACCGCCACCAGCGGCACTAAAGTCACCCACCCGGCCACCACCCGTTTCATGGGCGTTACACTACGTTGCATTCTCCGCTGGGTCAAGGTCGAACGTCCGGCTACGGTTCGTCTTTGAGGTGCCCTAGGGCGATCATCTTGCGCCGCCACGCACGCTCGCGCTCGGGCTCGAGAGCCTTGCGCTGCGCCCGCAAGCGCTCCAGGGCGGCGCAAGCCGCACGGTGCGCCGGCTCGTCGCCCCGCGCCGCTGCTGTGTCCCGCTCCTGCCGCAGCGCGCGCGCCTTTTCGCCCAGTTCTCTAATGGTCGTCAGGATCTCCAGCTCCTCCGCACTGACGTAGCCGAGCCGGGCGCACGAGGAAGGCGCGGAGGTCGGTGAGAGCACCGGAAGTGAGATCGGGTCGCCCATGACGCTAGTGTCAAACCGGTTTGGCGTGGCGGAGATTCCACCGGCCCCCGTCGCGCCTCGGGCGCGGTAGACTGATCCCGTGCCTGCAAACGGCGTCGTCGTGTCGGTGGTGGTTCCAGTGCACAACGAGCAGGACAACGTCCTGCCCCTGGTGGAGGAGATTGCCCAAGTACTGCCGGCTCTGCCGGCGGCCGAGGTGATCTTTGTGGACGATGGCAGTAGCGATGAGACGTTGGCGCGGTTGCGAGAGGCACGACAACGGTTTCTTCCCCAGCTGCGCATCCTCCAGCACCCTACCCAACAGGGACAGAGCACGGCGCTGTGGCACGGGGCGGAGGCCGCAGCGGGGGAGTGGTTGGCGACTTTGGACGGGGACGGCCAAAACGACCCTAAAGATCTCTCAAAGCTGGTGCAAGTGGCCCTGAACGGTGGGGAAGGCAGGCCGGTGGGGCTGGTCATCGGGCATCGGCAGCAACGGCACGATTCCTTCCTGCGGCGGTTGTCGTCGCGGATCGCCAACGGTTTCCGCGGCTGGCTGCTCAAAGACGGCGTCCCCGACACCGGGTGTGGGCTCAAAGTGATGCGCCGGGAAGTTTTCCTCTCCCTACCCTATTTCGACCACATGCATCGGTTTCTGCCCGCCCTGGTGCGGCGCGAAGGTTTAGACGTGATTTCAGTTCCGGTGGGGCATCGGCCGCGGCGGGCGGGCTCCGCCCACTACGGCGTCGGCAACCGCGCCCTGGTTGGCTTGGTGGACACGGCGGGGGTGAAGTGGCTGCAGCGGCGCCACCGGCGGGGGGCAGTACGGGAGCTGTGAGCGAATCAGCGGCTTGGGAGCGGGGGGGCGGCCGCCACCGAGGGCCGGCAAGCGGCTTCCGGATTCACCTTCTGGCTGTGCTGGTGTACGCAGCCGTGGCGCTCGGGGCGGGTTTGGGTCTGCGCGACCCCTGGCCCCCCGACGAGCCGCGTTTCGCCCTCATCGCACGGGAGATGGTGGAGACCGGCCAGTGGCTCTTCCCCCACGTGGCTGGGCACCTCTACGCGGACAAGCCGCCGGTCTTTTTTTGGGTGGTGGCGGCGTTGTACGCCCTCACCGGCTCGTTGCGACTTGCCATCTTCGCGCCTGCCCTGTTGGCTGGCCTGGCGGCGGTGTGGCTGGTGGGGGATTTGGCCCGCCGCCTGTGGTCCCCCACGGCGGGGGTGCACGCTGCGGCGGCCCTGGCGCTCGCGGTGCAGTTCGCGGTGGAGGGGCGCAGCGGCCAAATCGACGGGCTGCTCTTCGGGTTCACCACCTTAAGTCTTTACGGGCTGCTGCGCCACCTGCTCCTGGGCCCGGCGTGGGGGTGGTGGGTGCTGGGGTGGGTCGCCGCTGGGCTGGGGGTGATCACCAAGGGTGTGGGTTTCCTGCCGCTCCTCGTGGTGCCCCTGGCCTCCGTGGTGGGAAGGCGCGGCACCGTGGGCAGCTGGCGGCGCGCCTGGCTGGGGCCGGCGGTAATGCTGGCGGTGATCGCCGCGTGGTTGGTGCCCATGGCCGTGGCGGCCACCGCCAGCGGCGATCCCGCGTTGGCCGCGTACCGGGATGAGATCCTGCTGCGCCAGACGGTGACCCGCTACGTGGATTCCTGGGGGCATTTGAAACCGCCGTGGTACTTCGTGGTGAACGTCATCCCGGTGTTTTGGCTGCCGCTCACCTTGCTGCTCCCCTGGCTCGTGCCCCGTTTTCGCGATGCGTGGCAGGCACGGGAGCCACGGGTGCTCCTGCCGTTGGCCTGGACAGTGGTGGTGGTGCTGTTCTTCTCGGCAAGTCCCGGCAAGCGCGGGGTGTACGTGTTGCCGGCGCTCCCCGGGTTGGTGCTGGCCAGCGCACCGTGGCTTGCCGACCTGCGCCAGCGGCGCGCGGTCCAGCGCCTGGGACGGGTGGCACTGGCGGTGGTGGCGGGGGTATTGGTGGCGGTGGCGGCGTGGACAGCGTGGCGGCCGGTGGACGAGGTGGTGCGCGCCCAAGAGGCGCTGGGCTGGCCAGCCTGGTTGGTGCTGATGAGCGCTGCCGGGCTCTTCGCACTGGCAGCGCTTTTGGGCCGCGGCCGGCGCGTGTACGCCAGTTGGGCAGGAGCTTTCTTGGTGTTGTGGGTGGGGTTGGGGTTGGCGGTCTTTCCCCGGCTGGACGGGGAGCGCTCGGGGGCGAACCTGATGGCCAAGGTCCGTGAAACCCTCCCCCCGGGCGGAGAAGTGGGCCTGGTGGGGTGGAAGGAGCAGTTCGTCCTGCAGGCGGGTATACCCGTGGCCACCTTCGGCTATCGCCGCAGAGACCGCGAGCAGGAGCTGGCCGACGGGCTCCAGTGGGCGGCAGTGTCACCGCGGCGGCGAGTGTTGGTAGCGGAGGATTACCCCGGCCTAGTGCTCCAGCAAGAGAGCGGGGCGAAGTTTTTAGGGGTTTATCATCGCCAGCGGTGGTGGCTGGTGTCGGCCGAAGACGTAGCTGCCGCCCCGGCCGCGTCGCAATGGATGGCCGCGCCCTCGCCCCCTTCCCGCCGCCGGGAGAGCGGCCTTGAGCCGCGCGGGGAATGAAATGGGCAAGCCCACCATTGGTTTCGACGTCCCGGTGATGAACTAATAATAGAGATAAGAAAGAGAGGAAGAGGGTATGCCCTTTCACGCCTACGCAGCCCACACCGCCCGGGCGGCCCTGCAGCCGTTTGCCTACGAGCCGCCGCCGCTGGCCCCCGGAGAGGTGGAGATCGCCATCGATTACTGCGGCATTTGCCACTCCGACGTGCATTTGGTGGATGGGGAGTGGGGCGATTTCTTTCCCATCGTGCCCGGTCACGAGATTATCGGGTCGGTGGTGGCGGGGGAGGGTGTCCCGGCCGGCACACGGGTCGGTGTGGGCTGGCAGTGCGGCTCCTGCGGCACTTGCGAGTGGTGCGATGAGGGGGAAGAACGCCTGTGCCCTTCAAGCCAGGCCACCTGCATGGGCCACTACGGCGGCTTCGCCGACCGCATTCGGGTGGACCACCGCTTTGCGATCCCCATTCCGGATGGTCTGGATGGGGCCTCGGCGGCACCGCTGTTGTGCGGTGGCATTACCGTGTTCACGCCACTGCGCCGATACGCCCGGGAGGGTAGCCGGGTGGCGGTGGTGGGGATCGGCGGGCTGGGGCACTTGGCCTTGCGCTTCGCTTCCGCCATGGGGTGCCAGGTGACGGCCATCAGCACCCGGCCGGACAAAGAAACCGAAGCGAAGAGCTTCGGCGCCCATCACTTTCTCACCGGGGAGCCGCCCGCCGGCGCGTACGATCTGATCCTCAACACCGCTCACGTCGCTCCCCCCATGGACTTGTATCTGCGGGCGCTGCGCCCGAAAGGGGTGTTCTGCCAGCTGGGCGCCGCCGCCGAGCCGCTGGTGGTGTCGTCGTTCGGGTTGATCGTGGGCTCCAAGACGGTGAGCGGTAGCGCCATTGGTTCCCCCGGCGGTATCGCCGAGATGCTGCACTTTGCCGCCGCCCACGGCATCGGGGCGCAGGTGGAGGTCATGCCCTTGGAACGCTGCAACGAGGCGCTGGACCGTACCCGCCGCAACCAGGCGCGCTACCGCATGGTGCTGGCCCGCTCCTGAGCGAGGTCGCAAGGGGCGCTGCGGCGCGACGAGGCCTGCCCGCTGGTAGCATGGGCGGGGGAAGGGTTGGACCCATGGACAGCGTGCTGCTGGTGGTGTTTGGACTACTGGTGGGGGTGGCGGCGTCGTTTACTGGCCTCGGCGGTGGTTTCCTCATGGTGCCGCTGTTGCTGCTGCTCGGACACCCGGCCCAGAAGGCTGTTGGCACCAGTTTTCTGGCTATCTTGGTCATTTCGCTGTCCGCCCTCATCGCCCACAACAAGTTAGCCAACGTGGATTACCGGCTGGGGATCCTGCTGGGAGTGGGCGGCATCCTCGGCGCCCAGATCGGCTCGCGGTTGCTGGAACACGTCTCGACGGCTTCGTTCAAGCGCATTTTTGCCATGGTGCTGGTCGCCCTCGCCGCGTATCTGTTTCTCAAGCGGTGAGAACGTTGGAGGCGGAGGTGACGAACCGGGCGGCGGTGCAGGAATTCGTAGGCTGTAAAAGGCTGGCGCTGGTGGGGGCCTCGCGCAGCGGCAAAAAGTTTGGCAACACGGTGCTGCGCGAGTTGTCGGCCAAGGGGTACGAGGTGCTGCCGGTGCACCCCGACGCCCAGTCGATCGACGGCGTGGTCTGTTGGCCGCGCCTTGAGGATATACCCGGAGCGGTGGAAGGCGTGGTGGTGGTGGTGCCTCCGGCGGAGGCGGCCAAGGTGGTACACGAAGCACTGGAGGCCGGCATCACGCGCGTGTGGCTGCAGCAGGGGAGTGAGTCCGCGGAGGCTATCGCCCAGTGCGAGGAGCGGGGCGCACTGATGGTGGCCGGTCACTGCATCCTCATGTTTGCCGCACCGGTGCGCTCGGTGCATCGGTTTCATCGCTTCCTCTGGCGTCTACTTGGCAAGCTGCCGCGCTGAGGCGAAGCGTCGGCGATCCTACAATGGTGCTGTGACACGCGCAGTTCACATCGCCGGTGGGGGGGTGTCGGGGTTGGCCGCGGCGGCGATGCTGGCC
>Ga0209101_1001860_pt1 | contig 14833 bp, 14 predicted proteins | sample ConPoolayeCmetaG_FD_185481 | JGI IMG/M metagenome (GOLD analysis project Ga0209101, IMG submission 185481) | Hot spring microbial mat communities from California, USA to study Microbial Dark Matter (Phase II) - Cone Pool mat layer C metaG... ...
CTGCAGTCGCAGTTGTTCGTGTACAGCTCGCCCTTCACCTTGCCGCTGAGCACCGTGACTCCCATCGCGCCGGACACGGTGCAGTCGCTGATAGTACCCTTCAGGGTGATCTTCTCCACACCGCTTGTGGGACACGGCTGGCCGACTTTGAGCGCCGGGCTGAACTTCGCGCTGCCTTTCGTGAAGGTGTTGCAGACGATCGTCGCGTTCGTGCAGTCGACCGCCGCGGCCACGGTCTGGAAGACCAGCAAGCCGACCGGCAGGAACGCGGATGCCATCGAGATCTTCCGCTGCATGAGACTTTCCTCCCTGCGATGGTTGCCCCTGGCCCGCTGACCAGGGAGTGCGCGCCCCTGATGGGTTTCGGGTGCCAGTGGCAGTCCGCCGCGTGGGGCGTGCGCGCCGCAGCGTCCTGCTCTACCGGCCGTTCTCCTGTTGCCTTCGAGAACCACCTCCTTTCTCGTCGTGCACCATGGAGGGAAACTGCTGACGTTAGACACCGTCATAGAAAAGCTGCCCCGCAGATGTCAAGAGGAAATTTCTGGTCTCTGCGCCCTGGAACGAGGCGCGCGCCCGATGGGGCCCTCGCGCAGCAGCAGCAGTCGTCCGCCCGACGGGCGACGCCTCACCGGCATTGAGGCGCGGAGGGCTCCTGATGTAGGCATGGAGGCATGAGGTGGCCTGGGGGCTGGCAGTGCGCTCTCGCGGTATTGCTCGCGATCGTCGGGATGCAGCGCGTCGGCGCCCAGCCCGAAGATCTCGGCCGCGTCGGGCGCTTGCCGCAGCGGCCGCCGCCGCACGGCTTCTGGCTCAGCGACGTATTGCTTCACCGCGTCGCGTTCTTCGATGCGAAGCGCCAGACCATGCTCGGAACGATCACCTCTGGCAGCGCGAACGTGGGTTTCGTGATCCACCCGGTCTTCTCCCGCGAGCGCGGCGAGATCTATCTGCCGGAGACCTACTACTCGCGCGGTGTTCGCGGAGAGCGGAGCGATCTCGTGACGGTCTACGACGCGGCGACGCTGGAACCCCTGGCCGAAATCCCGATCCCGCCGCATCGCGGCGAATACTTCGCAGGCGCGGCGGCCAACGCCCTCTCCGACGATGGGCGGTTTCTCGCCGTCTTTAACGTGACGCCGGCGACCTCGCTGTCGATCGTGGACACGATCGCGCGGCGCTTCGTCACGGAGGTCGAGACGCCAGGCTGCAGTCTCGTCTACGGTGCAGGCGTGCGGCGCTTCTTCATGCTGTGCGCCAACGGCCAGGCGCTGGTCGTGACGCTGGATGCGACGGGGATGCCGGAGACGATCACGCGCACGACGGCGTTCTTCGACCCCGCTACGGATCCCGTGATGGAGAAGGCAGTCCGGGCCGACGACCGCTGGTACTTCGTCTCCTTCGAGGGCCGCATTCACGAGGTGGACGTCTCGGGCGCCGAGCTGCAGTTCACGCGGCCATGGGCGCTGCTGGACGCCGCGGACGCGGGCTGGCGGGTGGGGGGCCAGCAGCCGCTCGCCGTCCACGCCCGATCGCGAGGGCTCTACGTCCTGATGCACCAGGGCGGTATCGATACGCACAAGGCGGCGGGCACGCAGGTCTGGGTGTACGATCTGGCAAACCGCCGACGTTCCCTGCGCTTCCCGCTGGACAATCCCCTGGTGGCTTTTCTCGGGCAACAGGCAGGTCTTGCCCGGGACGGCTGGACACGGGCGCTCCTGCGTCTCGTGCTGCCGAATCCCGGGGTGAGCGCCATCCTGGTGACGCAGGACGACGAGCCGGTGCTCATCGCTGCGGCGCAGGAGCCGCCGAACCTCTCGGTGCACGATGCGCGGACGGGCGCGCTGGTCGGGGAGATCCGCGACGCAGGGCTCGCGCTCGGCCTCCTGTTCGCCCCATGACGGTGTGAAAGTCGATTCGATGGATCCGGTGCTCGTGCTTGTCGTACGCAGCTTCACGGCTCTGGTGCTCCTGCTGGCCGCAGCGCACAAGCTGCGGGACCTCGAGGGCTTCAGGCGCATTCTCGGGGCATATCGCCTGCTGCCCGCAGCGGCCGAGCCGGTAGCGGCCCGGCTGGTCCCCGCCCTGGAGCTCGGCTGCGCCCTGCTGCTCCTCGCCGGCTGGCCCGGCGGCGGAGCCCTCGCGGCGGCTCTGCTGGCGCTGTACGCGGTCGCGATCGGAGCGAACCTCCTGCGCGGGCAGCGCGACCTGGACTGCGGGTGCGGAGGCCCGGGCAGTCGGCAGCCGATCGCCGGCTGGATGATCCTCCGCAATGCCGTGCTGGCGCTGTGCGCCCTCGGCACGGTCGTACCCCTCGAGGCCCGGGGCTGGGCATGGCTCGATGGCGTGACCGTGCTGGCCGGCCCGCTAGCTCTGGTGGCACTCTACGCCGCGGTGGAGCGGTTGGGCGCGAATCGGGTCGTGGCGAGACAGCTGCGAGGGGCACCATGAACGCCGCGCTGGTGGCCTCGCTCGTCCTCCTCTGGCTCGTCGTCCTCGTGCTCGCCGGCGTCACCCTGGCCCTGGCGCGGCAGGTCGGTGTGCTGTTCGAGCGAGTGGCCCCCGCGGGTGCGCTCGTGCTGCCCGCAGGCCCGGCCGTCGGAGCGGCGGCCCCCGTCCTGCGGGTCGAGGCATTGGATGGGACAACGCGGGTCATCGGCGAGCCACGACCGGACGGGCGAAGTACGCTGCTGCTCTTCGTCTCGCCGAGCTGTCCCGTGTGCAAGGAGCTGCTTCCGGCGGTCCGGAGCATGCGCGATGCGGAACGTCGGCGGGTGGAGGTGGTGCTGGCGAGCGATGGCGTGCGCGCCGAGCACGTATCCTTCGTCGAGCGGGAGCGGTTGTCGCGGATCCCCTACGTGATCTCGCCGGCCCTGGGGGTAACGTATCGGGTCGGGAAGCTGCCCTGGGCGGTGTTGATCGATGCCGAGGGCATTGTCCGCGCGAAGGGCCTGGTCAACACCCGCGAGCATCTCGAGAGCCTCCTCGAAGCGCAGGCGCTCGGTGTACCATCGATTCAGGATCATCTGGACGCTCTGGGGCGATCCGTGGGAGGCTCGGCAGCATGACGCGACAAGCCAGCTGGCTCGATCGCCTGGTCGAACGCGGGACCCGGCAGCTCGCGCGCCGGACGTCCCGGCGTGGGCTCCTCGCCCGCGCCGGCGCCCTGCTCGTCGGGGCCTCGGCCCTGCCCCTGCTCCCTGTCGCGCGGGGCACGGAGCCAGCCGGTGGTGGTAACGCCTCCCGCGTCCCGGTGCCCTCCGATGCCGGGCTCGAGGGCCCTGTGGGCGATCCGACCCGCTGCGAGTACTGGCGCCACTGTGCGATCGATGGCTTCCTCTGCGCCTGTTGCGGCGGCTCCCAGAGCACGTGCCCGCCGGGGACCGAGATGTCGCCGATCACCTGGATCGGCACCTGTCGGCATCCGGGCGACGGCAAGGACTATATCATCTCGTACAACGACTGCTGCGGCCAGGCCTTGTGCATGCGCTGCCGGTGCATGCGGACCGAAGGCGAACGGCCCGTCTACTGGGCCTCGAAGAACAACGACCTGCTGTGGTGCTTCGGCACGAAGAGCCGCGCGGTGCACTGCTCGGTCGCCATTGTGCTCGGCGTGGCGAGCGAGTCGTGAGCCCGTTGCCGTCCTGGCTCGCGGCGATGCTCGCGCTCGTCCCGGGGGTCGCCGTGGCCGCCGAGTACGGGCCCGCAGTGCACTACGCGCTCGAGTGCCAGGGATGCCATCGCGTGGATGGACAGGGTACGCCCGGGAGTGTGCCGGCGCTCGCTGGGTTCGCGGCACGTTTTCTTGCGGTGCCAGGCGGGCGGGAGTATCTCGTGCGGGTGCCCGGCGTGGCGCAGGCGCCGCTCGACGATGCGGCGGTGGCTGCGGTGCTGGAGTGGACGCTGCGTCGCTTCGATCCGGAGCATCTGCCCGCCGACCACCAGCCGTACACGCCCGAAGAGGTCGGACGACTGCGGCGCTCGCCGCTCACGGACGTGCGCGGCGAGCGGGCACGTCTCGTGGCGGCCATGGACGCGGCCCGTGGACGGGGCGAGTGACACCGCAGTCGCGTGCCAGCCGAGCGACGTGCTTGTGTCCGAGGGCGAGGCGACTATGATCCGCAGCGGATGAGCGATCATCGGCCAACCCACCGCGTGCCGGAGCGCGGGGAGCTCGAGATCGAGGTGCTCGGACCGCTGCGCTACGGTTCCCCCCTGCGTTCGCGCGGCGAGGGTTTCGTCGACGAGGCCGAACGGGTTCTCGTCCCGGCCACCGAGACGGAGCTACGGCCCTTTTTGGAGCGAGGAGCCGCCGTCCCGTCGTTCGAGCCCGCAGGGCCACGCGATCGGCTCTTCTTCGATCCCACGGCGATCACCTGCGGCGTCGTGACCTGCGGCGGTCTCTGTCCTGGCCTCAACAACGTCGTGCGATCCATCGTGCGCCAGCTCGTCTACGGCTACGGCGTGCCGCGGGTGCTGGGATTCCGCTACGGGTATGCGGGTCTCGCACCCCGGAACGGCCACGCGCCAATCGAGCTCACTCCGCAGATCGTCGACACGCTCCACGAGCAGGGGGGGACATTTCTCGGCTCCTCACGCGGGCCGCAGGACATCGGCGAGATGGTCGAGAGCCTGGTGCGCCTGGGAGTCCGGGTACTCTTCGTGCTCGGTGGCGATGGCGGGCTGCGCGGCGCATCCGCCATCGCCGCCGAGATCCGGCGGCGCGGTCTGCCGATCGCGGTCGTCGGCCTGCCGAAGACCATCGACAACGACCTGCGATGGACGGTGCGCAGCTTCGGCTTCGCGACCGCGGTCGAGGCGGCGCGCACGGTCGTGCAGGCCGCGCACGTCGAGGCGACTGCCGCCTGGAATGGGATCGGGCTCGTCAAGCTGATGGGGCGGCATGCGGGATTCATCGCGGCCCATGCGACCCTCGCCAGCAGCGATGTGAATTTCTGCCTCATTCCCGAGCGGCCCTTCACGCTCGACGGTGAGGGGGGGCTGCTCCACGCCCTCGAGCGGCGCCTCGCCGCGAAGCACCACGCGGTCATTGTCGTGGCCGAAGGGGCAGGGCAGAACCTGTTGCGGGAGGGACCCGAGGAGTACGATGCCTCGGGCAACCTCAAGCTCAAGGACGTCGGGGTCTTCTTGCGCGATGCGATCCTCCGCCACTTCGCGGCCATCGGCACGCCGGTCACGGTGCGCTACTTCGATCCCAGCTACTCGATTCGCAGCCTCCCGGCGAATTCGCTCGACGCGCAGTTCTGCCTCATGCTGGGACAGCATGCGGTGCACGCGGGGATGGCGGGACGTACGGATCTCGTGGTGGGCTCGTGGAGCGGGCGGTTCGTCCATGTGCCGACGCGCCTCGTGACCGAGGAACGGCGCCAGCTGGACCCGGAGGGAGAGGAATGGCAGCGGGTGCTCGACACTACGGGCCAAGACACCCTGATGGGGTCGCCCGCCGCCACGACGGCATCGATGGCCTGAGACCTCGTCATGCCGTGTCGGACGCGAGCACGGACCTCGCGCATGTCCCGGGCGGGCTCTCGGGGGATCGGCGCAGGATTGTGGGTGCTGCTCGTGGCCGTGCTTGGGGCAGCCATCGGGGCCGGGAACGGCTGCGCCAGCCGCCGCGAGACGATCGAGATCGAGGTCGAGGACACGATTACCACGGTCGAGACCGGCAACACGACGACCACGGGGCGCCGTGGGCCGGCACCGGGGTGGGAACGCCGGGGTGACCCGTGAGCGGAGCGTCGGTCGCATGCCAGTCCTGATCGAGCGTCCGAGCCGGGTGGCCGCAGCGGGCAATGCCCCCAAGCTCATCGAAGAGTACGTCGGGCGGGTGAACACGGGGACGACCGCCGTGAGCATCGCGCTGATGCGCAGCCCCTCGGGATGGATGGAGCCGGGCCAGACGCCGGCATTCGACGAGTATACGGTCGTCTTGCGGGGTATGCTGCGCGTGGAGCACCGCGGCGGAACGCTCGAGGTGCGGGCAGGCCAGGCCGTGATGGCTCGGGCGGGAGAGTGGGTGCGGTACTCGACGCCCGAGGCCGATGGCGCGGAGTACCTGGCGGTATGCCTCCCGGCCTTTTCTCCCGAGACCGTGCACCGGGAAAGCTGAGCCGCGCCGTGCGTCGCCGCCGCTTCCTCGCTGGCGTGCTCGGAGCAGGGGCCGCTGCCGGCGTGGGGGGGCTCGCCCTTCTGCAGCCGCGACGCACGACCTTTGGCGCTACGCAGCGACGGTCGCGTCGCGAGCGGTTGGCCAGTGCCCGCCGGGTCGTGGTGATCGGCGGCGGTCTCGCTGGGATCACGGCGGCGCTCGATCTCGCCGGCCAGGGCTTCGCGGTGACGTTGCTCGAGCGCGGATCCGAGCTGGGGGGCAAACTCACCGGCTGGGCCATCGATGCGCTCGGGGAGCGGTTTCCGCTCGAGCACGGATTCCACGGCTTTTTCTCCCAGTACTACACCCTGGCCTCCGTGCTCGCGGACGCGGGCGCGGACCAGGCGCTGGTGCCTGTCTCGGGCTATCCTGTCTGGATCGCGGGTCGGCCGGAGGAACGCTTTGGCGACACGACCTCGCTGTTCCCGGTGAATCTCCTCGCGGTGATCGCTCGGTCGCCCGGCCTGCGCTTCGTCGATTTCCTTCGCGAGGGGCCGGGGACGTTGGAGCTGATGCGCTACGACCCGCTGCGCACCTTCGCGCAATGGGACAGTATCGACTTCCTCGCGTTCTGTCGCGAGCAGGGAGTCAACCGGCAGCTCGTGGAGACGGTCCTCGCGCCCTTCGGGAAGACGACGCTGAATCGGCTCGAGCGCCTGTCCGCGGCCGAGGCGATTCGTTTTTTCCACTTCTACTTTCTCGGGAACCCCGAGGGTCTGGGCTTCCGGGTGCTCGCGCGCGACGTGCAGACCGCCGTGCTGGGGCCGCTGCGGCGCCGCCTCGAGACCCTCGGCGTGCAGATCGAGACAGGCCGCGGCGTGAAACGGCTGCTGCGCGCGGGCGAGCGACTTCACGGGGTCGTGGTGGAGGATGGAGACGCGGGCACGGTCGTGCGGATTGCGCGAGCCGACGTGCCCGAGCACGGGTGGCTGGCGGTGCCGCGGCCGGGTGGGGCGCCGCTGTTCATGCGCTGGCGCGACGGACGAGCGGTCGCCTACGATGGGCGCTGTACCCACCAGGGGTGCCCTGTGGTGGCAGACCCGAGTAGCGGGGGGTTTCGCTGTCCCTGTCACGCGGGAACCTTCGACGAGGACGGCCAGCCCACGAGCGGTCCGCCCCGACGCCCGCTGCGGTCCCTCGCCGTCGCGATGGATGGACACGACGTGGTGGTCCGCGAGCGGCCTGGGGCGTCGGCGCGGATCCTGCCCTGCGACTACTGCGTCGTGGCCTGCGATGTGCGCGGGCTGCAGCAGCTCGTCGCTGCTTCGCAGCTCGGTGCTCCAGCGCTCGAGCGGGCGGTCGCCGGCCTCGGGACCGCCGATCCCTATGTCGTGATGCGGTTGTGGCTCGATCGCCCGGTGCGCGATGACCGCGATCCCTTTGTCACGATCTCGGGCCATGGCCTGGCCGATTCGCTGGCGATCTACTCGCGATTTCAGGAGCCGTACGTCGCATGGGCGCGACGACGCGGCGGAAGCGTCGTCGAGCTTCACGCGTACGCCATTCCTCCGGAGCGGCGTGCGCCAGCGGCAGTGCTGCGCAGCCGCTTGCTCGACGAGCTCCGTGCGCTGCTGCCCGAGCTGCGTCAGGCCCAGGTGTTACATGAGGTGTTCATGGAGCACGATGACTTCACGCGCTGGGCGCCGGGCGATCATCAGGGACGCCCCGGGACCCTGACGGAGATCCCTAATCTCGTGCTGGCGGGCGATCACGTGCGCATCGACGCGCCAGTGGCCTTGATGGAGGCGGCCGTCGCCAGCGGGCGGTTGGCGGCGAACGCGATCCGCCGCCTCGAAGGGCTCGGGGAAGTCCCGCTGACGACGGTGGCGGCGCGGGGTCCGCTCGCCTCATGGTGGTAGGCCCGGCGAGCAGAGGCGCCGAGTCCAGCACTCAGGGGGGACGCTGTGACCAGCGCCAGCCGTCGATCTCCAGTCCGCGTCGGGCGGTGTAGCCGGTTGCGGTGGAGCGGACCGTACCGTCGCCATCGACGAGCACGAAGGTGGGCAGGCCGCTGATCCCGAAGGCGGCAAAGGTGCGACGGTCGCGGTCGATGCTCACGACCTGGGGAAAGACCCCGGAATAGCTGGCAAAGAAGCGATCGAGGCGTTCCCGCGGCTCGTCGCTGATGGCCACGACGGCCGCCTTGCGCTCGCGGGCGAAGGCGTCGAGCTCGGGCAAGGCGGATTTGCAGATGCTGCACCAGGTTGCCCAGAAAAACAGCAGATGGGGTCGTCCCGCCGCCAGTGTGGCCGGCGGCACACCCCGATACTCGTTTAGCTCCAGAGCGGGCGCAGGGCTGCCAGGCTTCGGTGGGCCAGGCAGGGCCGGCCAGCGCACGGGCATGGGCTTGGGAACGAGCGAGATCTGGACACGGTCGTCTCCCCGCAGCACCTCGAGGAGCTGGGGCTCGTCGACCCGCGAGAGCATGGTCCATTCGCGAATCTGGTCCGGTTCACGAAACGGGGACCCGGGGGGCCCGATCACGATATCGCCGGGCCGCAGCCCGGCAGCCGCAGCCGGCGACTCGGGGTAGACGGTCAAGACGCGTGCTGCGCCCGCTTCCAGGCGAGCCCGGCTGCGGCGTTCCGCATCTGCCGCCGCGAACTGGATGCCCATCCATGCCGGTAGCACCTGGCTGGCCGCGGCGAGGTCGTCCTCGAGGCGGGGGAAGGGCTGTGGACGCGCCAGGTCCGCGCCTGGGGGTACGCCGGGCGGCGGGATCTGGATGGCCTCGCAGCGCAGCAGGGCCGCGAAGGCGTCGCGCTCGGCCGGGCTGCCCTGCCGTGCGAGCCAGGTCCGACCGGCGATTCCGAGGAGGATGTCGCGCATGCGCTGGAAGACGGCGGCACGGACTTCCATCCGGTAGGCGATGTCGCGTGCGACGGACGTCCGCTGGCGCAGAGTGGCCAACCGCGCCTGCATGGCGGCGTCGGTGCGTGTCGCCTGCCCGAGGTCGGCCAGGAGGGCCCTGGCGAGCGTGCGGCTGGCGTCCCCCGACAACCGACGGAGAGCGGCATCGGCGATCCGCGGTTGCCAGCTCGGCGCACGCGAGAGAAAGGTGTCGAGGTTGGCGCGCCGTGCGGCATCGAAGGCGCGGTCCCAGGCCTGATGGTGGCTGCGAATCTGCTCGACCGTGGCCTCGAGCGTGGTCGACTGTTGGTGAAGCTCGGCGAGCGAGCGGGGACTGAAGAACCCGTAGGCCTGGCCGAGGCGATCGAGCAGTCGGATCTCGGGTTCCCAGGCCCCGGGCGTGCGCCACGCGTCGCGCAGCAGCTCCTCGATGAGGTCGTCGAATGCGCGGCCGGTCGCCGCTGCGGCGGCGGCCAGGCGGTCGCGCAACCAGACGTCGGAGCTGCGCAGGGGCACGTCCGGTGTCGCATCGGAAACGAGCGTCTCGCGGTGCGCCTCGAGGAAGTCCCCGCTGCGGGCCAGGGCGTCGAGGAAATGAAACGAGTGTCCGACGTTGTCGCGCCCGCGATTCTCCGGATAGCAGCCGTATGCGGGGCGATCGTGGGGAGAGGAAAAAAACCCGCACGTCGTCCCATCCGGTAGATCGTCCTTGCGCGCGCTGGCGAGGGTCGCGAAGCCACCCGAGTAGCACTGCGACATCACGGTGACGACCCGCACGTCAGGGGCGAGCCGCCGCAGCAGGCTCGCGAGCTGGCGCACCGTAAGCTTGTGGTCCGGACCCCAGAGGGTGATCGCGGTATCGAGCTGGTCGCCATCGCGCGGCGCCCGGGTGCCGTGATCGGTGACATAGAGCAGGAGCGTGTCTCCCGGCTGGAGTCCGGCCGTCTCCTCGGCGAACCAGCGCTCGAGCTCGGGCAGGGTCGCGGGACGGAGCCTGGCCCCCGGGAGCGTGGAGTTGGCGAGGACCGTGGGCGTCTGGAGCGCTGCCTCGAGACGGGTCCCCTCGAGGAGCCAGAAGTCTGGCTCGGACCGTACCTCTCGGGTGGCGAGGTCGAGACCGGGGTCCTCGCCGTCGCTGGCGAAGACCGTGATGCGCTCCGGTGGGATAGCCAGCTGACGCAGCATCGCGTGGAGATGCCGCACGTGCAGGAGGTGGGACTGGTAGTTCTGGGAGGGCGAGCCGCCGCCATTGATGGCGACGACGTGGAGACGATCGAGCGCGAAGGCCGGAGCCGGATCGGCGCGGGGGACGCGGCAGCCGCTCGTCAGACTCCCGGACAGTACCAGAGCCAGGGCGCCACGAGACAGCGAACGGGGGAGCAGCGGACGCATGAGTGCGCCCGAAGACGTTACGCAGGCGCTCTCGATCCCGCAACCGAACCTGCCCGCGGTGTCTCAGGACATGCTGCCTATCCGATCCGCGAGGCGAACCGCGGCGACCTGTCGGCCGCCATGGCGGGCGCCGGCCGGCCGCGTGCGCGAAGGCGTCCGAGCTGCTCGCGGATCTCCGGTCCGAAGGCCACGACGAGGGCGAGGAGCGCGAGAACACCACCAACGAGCAGACGCTCGACCGTAGCCATATCGATCGTGCCGATCACGGAAGACCTCCAAGTCCGACCCAGTGGGGAGGCTACATGACTCAGATGACCCTTCGGCGTCAAGCCTGTTGCGATCTGGTGGAAAGCATGCTGTTTGCGTGGGGCGCCTCGCGCAGGGCGCTGCGCATGATGTGGTCGTCTCGGATCGTGGTCGGCCTGGCTCTCGGGGGCTTCCTCGGCTGCGCAGGACCGCGTCCGCCGCTGGTGATCTGGGGCGGTGCCACGCACGAGGTCGGCCCAGTCCTCGGCGCTGGCGCGTCGGTCAGCGAAGGCCCGGTTCATATCGAGGAGATCGGGCGGACGGCGGCCGCGAGCCTGCACCTGGTGACAGCACGGCGCGCGGAGGCGCCGCATCGACACGTGCACCACGATCTGCTCGTGACCGTTTTGCGGGGCAGCGGCACCCTGCATCTCCCGGGGGGGACAGTCCGCCTGGCGGCCGGGGATGTGGCGTTCGTCCCCCGGGGAATGGGGCACTGGTTCGAGCCAGACGACCAAGGACCTGCTGTGGCGGCTGCGCTCTTCGTCCCCCCCTTCGATGGCACGGACAGCGAGCCCGTCGATCCAGGACGATGAGCTTCTGCAGCCCGTATCGAGCGCAATGCCACAGCGAACGCTTCGGGGACGACGTGGTGCAGCTCTGGTCGGTCGCAGATCTCGAGCGCCACGTGGATCGGCGCGCCTTGCTCGCCGCAGACGACTCCCCAGAGCCTCCCTACTGGGCACACTGCTGGAGCGGAGCCCGGGTGCTGGCAGGGGAAGTGCCGCGCGGTTGCGGTCGGGCGGTGGAAGTGGGCTGCGGGCTCGGCCTTCCTGGCCTGGTTGCTGCGCGTCGTGGCTGGCTGGTCACCTTCCTCGACCACCGACCCGAGCCCTTTCCCTTCGTGCGGGCGAGCGCACGCGCCAGCCGCTTGCCCGTGCCGCGCTGCGTTGTGGCTGACGTGCTCACGCCCGCGCTTGCCGGGGGGCGATTCGAGCTCGTGCTCGCGTCGGAGCTGGTCTACGAACGGGCGGCCTTCGCTGGCCTGGCCGAGGGCGTGAGCCGGCTGCTCGCGCCTGACGGGCTGCTGCTGCTCACCGACGCCGCACGCATCGACACGGCTGCGTTCTGGGCCGAGCTCGCAGCGTGCGGCCTGCGCCTCGAGATGAGCGAGCAGCGTGTGGAAGAGGAAGGATTCCCCCTGACCGTGCGCGTCGTACGCGGCCGGTGGGCCAGGCGGCGATCCGTCAGCTAGGTAGCCGTTCTCGCGCTCACAGCCCGTACTTTTCGATCTTGCGGTAGAGACGCTGGCGATCGATGCCGAGCATCCGGGCGGCCTCGTTCTTGTTCCCGCCACTGCGCCGCAGCGCGGCAGCGATCAGCTGCCGTTCAGCAGCGGCCAGGGTGGGCAAGCTCTCGGGCTCGCTGCTGGGCGTGGGGAGGGGTGGTGGCGATGTTCCACGCACGGCGGGCGGCAAATCCGCGAGATCGATCACATCGGCCGAGGAGAGGGCGAAGGCACGCTCGATCGCGTTCTGGAGCTGGCGAATGTTCCCGGGCCAGTCGTAGGCTGTGAGCGCGGCCATCGCCTCGGGGCTGATGCGCTTGGGGCTGACCTCGTATTGCTCGGCGTAGCGACGCTCGAAGTGCTCCACGAGCAGGGGGATGTCCTCCCGGCGCTCGCGCAGCGGTGGCAGGGCGATGTGCACGACGTTCAGGCGATAGAACAGGTCGGAGCGAAACCGTCCCGCGGCCACCTCCGTCTCGAGATCGCGGTTGGTCGCCGCAATCAGCCGGACATCCACTGGCACTGGGCGGCTCGACCCGAGCGGCGTCACCTCGCGCTGCTGCACGGCGCGGAGGAATTTCGCCTGCAGACCGAGAGGGATCTCGGCTACTTCGTCGAGGAGCAGCGTCCCGCCGGTCGCGGCGCGAAAGACGCCATCGTGATCGCTGATGGCTCCGGTAAAGGCGCCCCGGCGGTGACCGAACAGTTGGCTGTCGAGGAGGGTCTCCGAGAGCCCGGCGCAGTTGACGGCGATGAACGGTCCGTCGCGCAAGGCGCTGCGCTCGTGAATCGTGCGCGCCACGAGCTCCTTGCCCGTCCCGCTCTCGCCCGTGAGGAGGACCGTGCTCTTGTTCTGGCTGACCGCCTCGATGAGCCGATAGACCTCCTGCATGGCCGCGCTCTGGCCGACAATTTCCGCGAACCCCTGCAGCACGGCGAGCTCTTTTCGGAGCCGTCGGTTCTCCTGGCGCAGGGCCTGCATCTCGAGCACGCGCTCGAGCGTCTGGAGGATCTCTTCCGGCCGGGCATCCTTGATGAGATAGTCGGCCGCCCCGAGTTTCATGGCCTCGACCGCTGACTCGATGGTGCCGTAGCCGGTCAGGACGATTGCCGCCGCGGGGACGCGGCGCTCGTGCATGGCGTGGAGCAGGGTCATGCCGTCCATCACGGGCATGGCGAGGTCGGTGAGGACGACGTCGAACGCCGTCTCGCTCAGACGGGCGAGAGCGGCCTGGCCATGCGGTGCGTGCTCGACCTGGTACCCCGCGCGTTCGAGATTCTTGGCGAGCGTGCGGGCCATGTTGAGCTCGTCCTCGACGAGGAGAATCCGCCCCTGCATCTCAGGGCTCCTGCGTGAGCGGCAAGCCCTCGTCGTGACAGGGACAGGGGAGCTCGACCGTGAACACCGAGCCCTCCCCGACGGTGCTCTCGACCAGGATATCGCCGTGGTAACGGCGCAGGATGGAGTGCACGACGGAGAGTCCGAGGCCGGTGCCCTGCCCCGGCGCCTTGGTCGTGTAGAAGGGATTGAAAATCTCGCTCAGGCTCGCGCTGGGAATGCCGATCCCGGTATCGCGCACCTCGAGCCGCACACGGTTTCCCGAGGCGCGTGCCGTGCGGAGGGTCAGCTCTCCACCGCCGGGCATGGCCTGGACGGCGTTGGTGACCAGGTTGAGGACGATCTGCCGCACGGCGTTGGCGTTGGCCAACACGCGCGGCACAGGTCCCAGATCGGCGGTAACACGCACCCCCGCGTTCTGCAGCGCCTTCTGCATGAGCTGCAGCGCACGGGTGACGACGTCGTTCAGGTCGACGCTCTCGACCTCGGCGCCGGATTCCCGAGAGAACTCGAGCAGATTCTTGATGATCGCCTGCGCGCGGCCAATCTCCTCCTCGGCGATCACGAGGTCCTCGACGACGGCGCTGCTTGGGTTGGCCAGCAGCTGGCGTAGATCGTAGAGCGCGTTCATGACGATCGCCAGCGGATTGCGCAGCTCGTGCGCGATGCCGGCTGCCAGCTGCCCGATGGCCGCGAGTTTTTCCGACTGGATCAGCTGCGCCTCGAGGCGTTCGCGATCGGACACGTCGACGCAGACGAGCTGCAGCCAGCGGCGGTCGCCGTACTCGATGAATCCGGCGGTCGTCAATGTGGGAATCTGTCGCCCGTCGCGGGTCGACAGATGCAGACCATCGCGCGTGGCGTGTCCCTTGCGCAGCGCTGTCTCGATGAGCGATTCGTAGCGGTCCCGCTCGCCCGTCGGAACGAGATCAAGCAGCGGGGTCCCGATCAGCGTGGCCTGATCGAAGCCGAGCAGGCGTTCGGCCACCCGATTGGCCTGGAAGACACGGCGCTCCATAACATCCGCCATCAAGATCGCCGCCGGGGCGTGCTCGATGGCGCGCCGGTAGCTGTCTTCCTGTTGCAGCAGGAGCTCCTCGCGGCCCTCCACGAAAAAGTCGGTGATGTGGAGGATCCGCTGGCGAAACTCCTGGGCGAGCAGGGCGAGCATGGCGTCCCGGCGCCAGGGATCGTCGGCGAGGCTGTCGCGCAGGGCAGCCTCGAGGTACTGGACCAGACGCATCTGCGCCGCCAGGAACCGGGAGGCCGGGAACTGGGCGATGAACCCCCTGCGGGTATGGCGGCGAAGATAGTGGAAGGTCTCGTGGTCGCTGCGGTCGAGCACCTGGCGGGCCCAGCGGGTCAGCGCAGCCTGCTGGTCGGCCTTGATGCGGCCCCAGTCGGTCTCGGGAATGTCGAAGGCCGTGCCGATGTCCCGCACCCAGGCGTCGAGGATTTGCGGCCCGCGTTCCATCATGAATGTGGCGAGGGCGGCACGCAGCTCGGGGCGCTCGAGCGCAGGATCGACAAGACGAGTCCTGCGGACGTACGC
>Ga0209101_1001861_pt1 | contig 14825 bp, 7 predicted proteins | sample ConPoolayeCmetaG_FD_185481 | JGI IMG/M metagenome (GOLD analysis project Ga0209101, IMG submission 185481) | Hot spring microbial mat communities from California, USA to study Microbial Dark Matter (Phase II) - Cone Pool mat layer C metaG... ...
GCGATAAGAAGATCGCCGTGATCAAGGAGGTTCGTGCGGCAACGGGGTTGGGGCTCAAGGAGGCCAAGGACTTGGTGGACAACGCCCCCAAACCCGTCAAGGAAGGCCTGAGCAAGGAAGAGGCCGACCAATTGGCCAAGAAGCTTCAGGAGGCCGGCGCGACCGTTGAGGTCGTCGGCAAGTAGGCTATGGCATTGCCCTTCGCGGCAGGTGCGGGATAGGTCGGTGCGAGGTGAGACGGGCCTTGTCGGCCCCCTCGATCGGGACAACCGACCGAACGGACGGCATCTGCCGATTCGACGTATCGTCCCTTGTACAAACCGAAGATTGTGTGCGTTCCACGGGGTAAGGGGTCTTTAAGACGGAGCGCGGCGGGCGTACCGAAAGGGTACGGGGCGCGGGAGTCTGCTCAGCGGGCCAACCGGCTGGGGCGGATCACAGCGAAAGGGACTGACGATGATCAGCGCGAAGACACAGCGATCGTTCAGTAAGTCCGGGGATTTTCTCCCCGTACCGAACCTGATCGAGATCCAGACCGAGAGCTACCGGCGATTTCTCCAAGCCGATGTGGACCCCGAGAAGCGCAAGAACATCGGCCTGGAAGCCCTGCTCCGCGAGGTGTTCCCGATCGTCAGCTACGACGAAAACATCTCGCTGGAATACCTGGGATACGAGTTGGGCAAGCCGCGGCACGATCCGGACGAGTGCCGCCAGCTCCGACTGACCTACGGGATGCCCTTCCGCATCCGCTGCCGCCTGGTTCGCAAGGACAAGGACGAGATCCGCGAGGACACGATCTATCTGGGCGAACTGCCGATCATGATCGGCGGCGGGGAGTTCATCATCAACGGGGCGGAACGGGTCATCGTTTCTCAGTTGCACCGATCACCCGGCGTGGACTTCGTGAAGGAATCGGCCGAGGGCGACCGTGCGCTGCACGCGTGTCGGATCATCCCCGAGCGGGGCAGTTGGGTGGAGATCAATGTAACGCGCAAGGACGAACTGGCCGTTCGCATCGATCAATCCGGCAAGATCCCGGCCACGACCTTCCTGCGGGCGATGGATGAGAAGTACGGCACGGACGAGTCGATCATCACGGAGTTCTATGGGAACGTCATCAAGACGGTGAAGGTCGGCTCGCTCAAGCCGGAGATGTATGCCGCCACGACGCTCATCAATGAGGAAACGGGGGAGGAAATCATTCGCGCAGGTCGTCAGTTGGGCGACGCGATCGAGGCGATTCGAGGGAGCGGGATCAAGCAGATGCCCGTCATTGACGGCATCCAGGATCCTCTGATCCTCAACACAATGGCCCAGGACACCAGCCGGAACCATGAGGAGGCGCAGTTAAAGATCTACGCGAGGTTGCGCCCCGGCAACCCGCCGCAGTTGGATCGGGCCCGCAAGCTGCTCCACGAGAAGTTCTTCGACGAGAACCGCTATCGCCTGGGGAAGGTCGGTCGTTTCCGTCTCAACCGGAAGTTCGATCAGGATATCCCCGAGACCGAGATGACCCTCCGGGTGGAGGACGTCGTCAACTCGCTGAAGTACCTGATGCTGTTGCGGACCGGAGACAGCCGATACGACGTGGACGACATCGACCACCTGGGCAACCGCCGCCTCCGGACCATCGACGAGTTGGCGGCGGACGAGCTGCGCAAGGGGTTCCTCAAGCTGCGGCGGACCGTTCAGGAACGCATGAGCCTGAAGAACCCGGATGAGATGGAGCGGATCGCCGAGCTGGTCAACAGCAAGAGCATCAGCAGCAGCATCGACTTCTTCTTCGGCCGGGGCGAACTGAGCCAGGTGGTGGACCAGACGAACCCGCTGGCCCAGTTGACGCACGAGCGGAGGTTGTCGGCGTTGGGACCGGGCGGGTTGAACCGGAAGCGGGCGGGGTTCGAGGTCCGCGACGTCCACATCAGCCACTACGGGCGGATCTGTCCGATCGAGACGCCGGAGGGAACGAACATCGGGCTGATCGCGTCGCTCAGCATCTATTCGAGCGTGGACGCCTACGGTTTCCTGGTAACGCCCTATCGGGTGGTCAACCGCGGCAAGGTGACCGACGAGGTGCGTTACCTCCGTGCCGACGAGGAGATGCGATCCATTCTGGCTCCGCCGGACGCCGTCGGACCGGACGGTCGGATCGTGGGGGAACAGGTTCTGGCCCGCCGGCACGGCGACTTGGCCAGCGTTCCCGCCAAGGATGTTCAGTATGTGGATATCTCCCCGAAACAGACGGTGGGCGTGTCCGCCTCGCTGATTCCCTTCCTCGAGCACGACGACGCGAACCGCGCCTTGATGGGGTCGAACATGCAGCGACAGGCGGTGCCGCTTCTGACGACCGAACCCCCCATCATCGCCACGGGAATGGAGCGATCGGTCGCGGAAAACAGCGGGATGGTCGTTCGGGCGGCGCGCGCCGGCGTGGTGACGTACGTGGACGCCAACCGGGTCATCGTCGACAACACCCACGAGTACGTGTTGAGGAAATTCGTCGGTCTGAACGACAACACCTGCCTGAACCAGAAACCCGTCGTCAAGCCGGGTCAGAGGGTCCGGAAGGGCGAGGTCATTGCCGACGGGGCGGGCACCTGCCGGGGGGAGCTGTCACTGGGCAAGAACGTGTTGGTGGCGTTCATGACGTACGACGGACACAACTTCGAGGACGCCATTGTGATCAGCGAACGGCTGGTCAAAAACGACGTCTTCACCAGCATCCACGTCGAGGAATTCGAGATTGAGATCCGCGAGACCAAGCTCGGGCGGGAGGAATTCACGCGGGACATCCCGAACGTCAGCGAGCGGGCGTTGCGGAACCTGGACGAGGGCGGGGTGGTTCGGGTGGGAACGAAGGTGGGTCCGGGCGACATCCTCGTGGGCAAGGTCAGCCCCAAGAGCAAGAGCGAGCTCAGCCCGGAGGAGAAGCTGTTGCACGCCATCTTTGGTCGTGCGGGTGAGGACGTCAAGAACGACTCCCTGGAAGTGCCGGCCGGCAAAGAAGGCGTCGTGATCGACACGAAGCGGTTCAGCCGCCGGATGCACATGTCCGAGGAGCAGAAGCGGGCGCTGAACAAGCAGATCAAGGAGTACCGGCAGCGCTGGGATGAGAAGATCGCGGTCGTTTTCCGGCAGATGTGCGAGGAGATCGTCTCGATCACCGGTCAGGACATGGTGGACCCCTCCACGCGGCAGAAGGTGGGTCGGAGCGAGATCCTCGAAGTCATCATGGAGCAGGTGGAGAACTTCAAGCTGGAATGGATCAAGCCGGCCAGTGCCCGCGAGGAGGGCCAGAAAGTTTACAACCGGTACTGGCCTCGCATTTCCGAGATGATCGAGGAGCGCGACCGCAAGATCGCCCAGATGAAGCGCGGCGACGAGCTGCCCAGCGGGGTGTTGGAGATGGTCAAGGTGTACGTGGCGACCAAGCGACGGTTGTCCGTGGGCGACAAGATAGCGGGGCGCCACGGGAACAAGGGCGTGATCGCCCGGATCGTTCCGGAGGAGGACATGCCGTTTCTTGAGGACGGGACCCCTGTGGACCTGCTGCTGAATCCGCTGGGCGTGCCGTCCCGGATGAACGTGGGGCAGATCCTGGAAACCCATCTGGGGTGGGCGGCCGCCGTGCTGGGATTCCAGGCGGTGACTCCCGTCTTCGACGGCGCCAAGGAGCCGGAGATCCGGGAGTGCCTGATCGAAGCCGCGAGGCGTGTTCGAGAACGCAAAGCGAACGTCGAGGCCGTTCAACAGGCCGGTCACACGGGCGAGCTCTTGGTGGAGATGCCTCCGCATGGAAAGGTCCGACTGTACGACGGGCGCACGGGCGAGCCCTTCGATCAGGACGTCACGGTGGGTTACATCTACATGATGAAGCTGCATCACCTCGTCGACGACAAGATCCATGCCCGGGCGACCGGACCGTATAGCCTGATCACACAGCAACCCCTCGGGGGCAAGGCCCGCACCGGGGGGCAGCGGTTTGGTGAGATGGAGGTGTGGGGGCTGGAGGCGTACGGAGCCGCCTACATCCTGCAAGAGCTCCTGACCGTCAAGAGCGACGACGTGGAAGGGCGGACGAAGATCTACGAATCGATGGTCAAGGGGACCAATACCCTCGAGGCCGGCACCCCCGTGAGCTTCGACGTACTCTGCAACGAGATCCGCGGGCTCGGACTGAACATCCAGTTGGAGAAGAAGCGGGTGGTCTGACCGGGGCGGCGCGGTGGCGGACCGCCGAGGAGGAGCGGGCGACGAACAGGAGCAGGAGCAAGGTCACCGGTGATCGGGCGAGTGCATTTCAAGCCCCGGGAATTGAGGGGAGCATGGGTCCCGAAGGCCGGAGGAGACTCACAGCCAACGAACCGGCGGCAATGACCGACCGGGCGTTCAGCAAAAGGAAGTGATCCCATGGCGGAAAGCGTCTATGACCGGATCAACGACTACGGCAGTGTGAAGATCACGCTGGCCAGTCCGAACGACATCCGAAGTTGGTCGTTCGGCGAGGTGAAGAAACCCGAGACGATCAACTACCGCACGTATCGCGCGGAGAAGGACGGGTTGTTCTGCGAACGGATCTTCGGTCCGGAGCGCGATTGGGAGTGCTTCTGCGGAAAGTACAAGGGGACCAAACACAAGGGGATGATCTGCGACCGGTGCGGCGTGAAGGTGACCCACAGCCGGGTTCGGCGCAAGCGGATGGGGCATATCAACCTGGCCGCTCCGATCGTTCACATCTGGTTCTTCAAGGCCATGCCCAGCCGGTTGGGCAACCTGCTGGACATGAAGACGTCTGACCTCGAGAAGATCATCTACTTCCAGGACTACGTCGTCGTGGAGGTGACCGACGCGGAGTGCCCGCTGAAGGTCCGGCAGGTCCTGAGCGAGGACGAATACCGGGCCAACAGCGAACGGTACCCGGGTCAGTTCCGCGCGATGATGGGGGCCGAGGCGATCAAGGAGCTGCTCCAGCGGTTGGACCTGAACGCGCTCAGCCAGGAGCTCCGCACCGCGTTGGAGAACACCAACAGCCGTCAGAAGATCCGGGATTTGACCAAGCGGCTGAAGATCGTCGAGTCGCTCAAGCAGTCGGAGAACCGGCCGGAGTGGATGGTGATGGACGTCATCCCCGTGATTCCGCCGGACCTGCGTCCGCTGGTTCTGCTGGAGAGCGGAAACTTCGCCACGAGCGACCTGAACGACCTGTACCGCCGGATCATCAACCGGAACAACCGCCTAAAGAAACTGATGGACCTGAATGCCCCGGAGGTGATCATCCGGAACGAAAAGCGGATGCTCCAGCAGGCGGTGGATGCCCTGTTCGACAACGGGCGGTGCCGCCGCCCGGTGTTGGGGTCCTCGAACCGTCCCCTCAAGTCCCTCACCGACATGATCAAAGGCAAGCAGGGACGGTTCCGGGAGAACCTCCTGGGCAAGCGGGTCGACTATTCGGCGCGGTCGGTGATCGTTGTCGGACCGGAGCTCAAGCTGCACCAGTGCGGTCTGCCCAAGAAGATCGCTCTGGAGTTGTACCAGCCGTTCATCATCCGCAAGTTGAAGGAGCACGGTCTGGCCGACACGATCAAGTCGGCCAAGAAGATGCTGGAGCGCCGGGATCGGGAGATCTGGGACATCCTCGAAGAGGTGATCGACCAGCATCCGGTCCTTCTGAACCGCGCCCCCACGCTTCACCGGATGGGAATTCAGGCGTTCGAGCCGGTTCTGGTGGAAGGCAACGCGATCAAGATCCACCCGTTGGTGTGCCGGGGCTTCAACGCGGACTTCGACGGGGACCAGATGGCGGTGCACCTGCCGTTGAGCATCGAGGCCCAGGCGGAAGCCCACGTGCTCATGCTCAGCACGAACAACATCTTCAGTCCGGCCGACGGGCGCCCGATCATGTCGCCTTCTCAAGACATCGTGCTGGGGATCTTCTATTTGACGATGCACCACCCCGGTGAACCCGGTGAGCGTCCCGAGGGAAAGGAGTGGAGCTTCTCAACGCCCGCGGAGGCGATGTTGGCTTACGACCGGCGTCGGCTCGGTCTGCACACCAAGATCCGGGTGCGCATCCCGAGGACACAGATCGTAGACGGTTCGAAGGAACGGTCCCGGGACCTGCAACCCGAAGAACGGATCGTCACGACGGTGGGACGGTTGATCTTGAACGACGGTCTGCCGACCCGCATGCCCTACTACAACTTCGTGGTGGACGGCAAAGGATGCAGTCGCATCATTGCCGATTGCCACGCGCTGCTGGGTCGGTCGGCTACCATCGACCTCTTGGACGAAATCAAGGACATCGGCTTTCGGTGGGCCACGCTGGCCGGACTCTCCTTCGGAGTGACGGACCTGCGGGTACCGGCCGCCAAGCAGAGGATCCTTGAGGCGGCGCAGAAGACCGTGGAGCGAATCGAACGGGATCATCGGAAGGGAGCGATCACCGACCAGGAACGATACCACCAGCTCATCGACACATGGATTCACGCCCGCGAGCGGGTCACGGAGGCGATGCGCATCGAACTGCAGAACGACATGCGCGATGAGAACAACAACTACCTCCCGTACGACGGCGGCAAGGGCAGGTTGTACCTGAATCCGGTGTACCTGATGACCCATTCGGGTGCCCGGGGATCGGTCGACCAGATCCGCCAGTTGGCCGGCATGCGGGCCTTGATGGCCAAACCCTCCGGGGAAATCATCGAGACGCCGATCAAGGCGAACTTCCGGGAGGGTCTGAACGTGCTGGAGTACTTCAGCTCAACCCACGGCGCCCGCAAGGGACTGGCCGATACGGCCCTGAAAACGGCCGACTCCGGATATCTCACGCGGAAACTGGCGGACGTCGCCCAGAACGTGATCATCAACCAGATCGACTGCGGAACGATCAACGGCATCACCAAGCGGGCCATCTTTGAGGGGGAGAACATCAGCGTCTCGCTGAGCGACCAGATCGTCGGTCGGGTGGCCCGCGATCCGATTCGACATCCCGTGACCGACGAACTGATCGTGGATCGGAACCAGGTGATCACGCCGGAGATCGCGCGGCGGATCGAGATGCCGCCGCCGGAAGGATTGGGACTGGAGTCAATTCGGGTTCGCAGCCCGCTGACCTGCGAGAGTCCGCTGGGAATTTGCGCGAAGTGCTATGGGATCGACCTGGCGACGGGCGACTTGGTGGAAGAGGGCATGGCGGTCGGGATCATCGCCGCCCAGTCGATCGGTGAGCCGGGAACGCAGCTCACGATGCGGACGTTTCACACGGGCGGGGTGGCTGCCCACCGGGTGACCGATCGGGAGATCCGGTCCACCCAGGCGGGCGTGGTGGCGTACCACGACCTGAATGCCGTCCAGGTCGTCGACAAGGAGATCGGGCAGAAGCGCCTCGTGGCGCTCAAGCGGCGGGGGGAGATCATCGTCAATGACTCGAAGGGGCGGGAACTGGAGAGGTTCGTCGTGCCCTACGGTGCGACGCTGCTCGTCAAGGACGGCGAGACCATCCGGGCCGGTCAGGCGATTGTCAACTGGGACCCGTTCTTGACGCCGATCCTGGCCGAAGCGGCCGGTTATGTCCGGCTTCAGGACATCGTGGAGGGGGATACGGCCCGGCGCGAGTCGGAACGTCCCGACGCCAAGCTGGTCGTCGTGGAGCACAAGGGAGACAAGACCCCCCAGATCATCATCGAGGACAAGGAAGGCAAGATCCTCGAATACTGGTATCTGCCCCCGCGGGCCCGCATCGAGGTCGAAGAGGGCCAGCAGATCACGCCGGGCACGCTGTTGGCGCGGCGACCGCGGCAGATCTCCGGAACGCAGGACATCACGGGCGGTCTGCCGCGGGTCACGGAGATCTTCGAGGCGCGGAAACCCAAGGAGCCCGCCGTGATGGCCGAGATCTCCGGCACGGTCGAGCTGCGTTCCGATCGGCGCCGAGGCAAGATGACCATCATCGTCCGCAGCCAGAGCATGGAAAAGGAGCACCACGTTTCACAGGACAAGCCCCTCCTCGTGCACGCGGGGGACTATGTGGAAGCGGGTCACCCGCTGGTGGAAGGTCCGCTCGTTCCGCACGACATCCTTCGAATCAAGGGCGAGGAGGCCCTGCAGACCTACTTGTTGGACGGGGTCCAGGGCGTTTACCGAAGCCAGAACGTGAGCATCAACGACAAGCACATCGAGGTGATCCTGGCCCAAATGCTGCGAAAGGTCCGCGTCGAGAACCCGAACGACTCCGGCTTCCTGCCGGGCGAAGTGGTGGACAAGTTCAGGTTCCGAGCGGAAAACGAGCGCCTGCGGAAGAGCGTCAAGATCGTCGAACCGGGCGACACGTCATTCGAAGAGGGTCAGATCGTCGGTCGGAACGAGTTCAACGAGGCCAACGAGCAGGTCGAGGAATCCGGAGGGACGCCGGCCAAGGGGCGGCGCCCGAAGGAGGCGACGGCCAAGACGCTCCTCCTGGGCATCACGAAGGCCAGTCTCCAGAGCGAGTCGTTCATCTCCGCCGCGTCGTTCCAGGAAACGACCAAGGTGTTGACCGAGGCCAGCTTGAGCGGTTCGGTGGACCGACTGGTGGGTTTGAAGGAGAATGTGATTCTCGGGCACCTGATCCCCGCGGGGACGGCGTTCAAACCGCACCTGAACCTTCGGATGAAGAGGACGGGTGAGCCGGTGATCGTCCGAGAGGTGCCTGCCGTGACGTTCGAAGAGGAGATGCGCCGCGAGCTGGCCACCGCCGGGGAGGGATCGTCCGCCACGGCGGGCTCGAGCGCGGAAGCGGAGGCGGGTTCGTGACGGACCGGCCCCCGGTCGGGTGGGATGGGTCGGACGTTTTGAGGAGTGGTTCAGCCAACGGGTCCTGGGCGATTGGACGTGAGAGACTGCCATGCCAACGATCAATCAACTGATCCGGCGTTCTCGTAAGAACGTTCCGAAGAAATCGAAGGTCCGCGACTTGGAGCAATGCCCGCAACGTCGGGGCGTCTGTTTGCAGGTCAAGACGCAACCGCCGAAGAAGCCGAACTCGGCCCTGCGGAAGGTGGCCCGCGTGCGCTTGACCAACGGCCGGGAGATCACGGCGTACATCCCCGGCGTCGACCACAACCTTCAGGAACACAGCATCGTGCTGGTTCGCGGCGGGAGGGTTCGGGATCTCCCGGGCATCCGCTACCACATCATCCGTGGCACGCTGGATTGCGCCGGGGTCATCGCGGACAAGGGAGGCCGTCCGCGCAACCAGGGTCGCAGCAAGTACGGCGTGCGGCGGCGCAAGTCGTCCTGACGAGACGGGGGTCCCCGGTCGAATCGGCCGGGAGATCCGTGTATCCGACGCCGGTTTCGTGCCGGCGAGTATGGTGAGCGGCGATTGATTCGCCGCCGTAGTGGAGGGTTCTCCAGCGGTCCTCCACGCCAGAAGAAGGAGCAATCGAGATGGCCTACAAGAGACGAACCCGATCCGAAAGCCAGCTTCGTGCCGACCCGCGTTACAACAGCAAGCTCGTCGGCCGGTTCATCAACTGCCTGATGTGGCGCGGGAAGAAGACCGTGGCCACGCGGATCTTCTACGAGGCAATGGACATCGTCGCCCAGCGAATCAAGGACAAGCCCGCCCTGACGGTCTTCGAGACGGCCGTGGAAAACGTCAAGCCGGAGCTGGAGGTCCGCAGCAAACGCGTGGGCGGCTCGAACTACCAAGTCCCCATGCAGGTCAACAAGAGACGACAGCAGTCGTTGGCGATCCGCTGGATCATCCAAGCCGCTCGCGAGAAGAAGGGCAAGCCGATGGCCCCGCGACTGGCCCAGGAGCTGATCGACGCGTACAATCGCGAGGGAACGGCCATGACCACTCGCGAAAACATTCACCGTATGGCGGAGGCCAACCGGGCGTTCGCCCATTTTGCGTGGTAGTGCGATGAAACTTGACCAGCTCGTCGAGGTGTTGCAGGGGGCCGGCGCGGCGCACCACGTCGTCCGGCGCGGGCAGGGGGGCTACGTGGTCTTCCCCCAGGGCGCAAGGGTTCTGGGAGCGTGGCCCGATGGCCAGGACGAAAACATCTTTTGGACGGCTGACCGCTGCCAATCCGGCCGGACGCTCGCCGAAGCGCTCCAAGCAAAGGAATGGAATTACGGCGGCGACCGCCTGTGGTTTTCCCCGGAGCTGAATCTGTTTGTCCGCAGGCCGCTCGCGACCGATCCGGAGTATGTGCCCCCGTCGATCGACCCGGGGGACTATGACCTCCGCGTCGAGGGCGACACGGTCCACATGCGGCAGAGCGGAACCCTCCGGGATGGGCGCGAGGGCGTGGACATCCGCTTCGAGGCCAGCCGAACGGTTCGACCGGTGGAGGCGCCGCTGGCGAAACTTTCCGAGGTGGCGTACGTCGGCTACGAGTTCGTCTCGCGCATCGAGGCCGGAACGGACGGCGGCGCGGCACCGCGGGTGAACCTGTGGCAGCTCGCCATGGTGCCGCCGACCGGCGAGATCCTGATTCCGACTTGGCGAAAGGCCAAACCCTACGACTTCTTTTCCACGGGTACAAAAAAGTGGTGCAAGGTCAAATCCGAGTGTGTGGTGTTCCCTGTCACCGGTGATCGGCGGCACAAGATCGGGGTGAACGCCTCGGTGGTGTGCGGGCGGATCGGTTACCTCCGCCGGCTTGGCAAGAAGCGGTGGTCCCTGCTCGTGCGGAACATGCAGCCGGTCCCGGGCGCGTACTACCCGGACTACCCCATCGCCGACCCAAGCCGCCGGTGTTTTGCGGTCCAGTGCTACAACGACGGCGGACAGTTCGGTGGATTCGGCGAGGTGGAACACCACGCCCCTGCGGTCGTGACGGGCAAGAACACGTGCACCAGCATGGACGTTTCGCACCTGTGGGCGTTTGTCGGTCCGCCTGCGGTGATTCGCCGCGTGGCCGCCGAACTGTTGGGACCGTCAGGCACGTCATGGAAGTGATCTCCGCGGTTGGAGGGGAGGGCCGCGGCAAACGGGGGCTCGGTATCCGCAAGGCCATGACAACTCCCTTCTGGTCCGAAGACAATCCGACCCGTCGAACCTTTTTGGAAATGGGGATCGCCGGCTTGGTGTGGGCCGCAATGGGGGTGAGGCGAGCGTTCCCACACTCCGGGCTCGATGCGGAATGGCCGTTTCAATGGGCCCTGCACAGTCACTGTTTCCGTTGGTTTGCCCCGCCCGAAGCCTTGCGCCTGATCCACCGGGTGGGCGCCGGTCTGATTGAACTGGACCCGGTCCATGCCCCCTGGTGGGGCGGAAAGAGGTACGCGTTCTTTCTGTCTTCCAATGCGTCGGGTCGCCGTTCTGCCCCGGGTTTCGTGCCGACGCCGCGGGCGGAGGGGCACATCCGAGCCATTGCCTACGGCGTGGTCCGGCCGACACCGCGGAATTCCGCGTGGCCGATGATCGTCCGGCACGCCTCGAGGATGGGTTGTCGAATCCTCACCGCCGAACCCGACCCGGCAAGCGTACGGGGACTTGGACCGCTGTTCGAACACTATGGGTTGAAACTGGGGGTCCGCAACGCCGGACCGGGGCACCGCTACGGCACCACGGACGATCTCCTCCGCATCGTGGACGGTTGCCCTGCAAGCATCGGGGTGTGCATCGATACGGGGCACTTCCTCCGCGCGGGAATCGACCCCGTCTTGGCGGTCGAGCAATTGGCCGGTCGTATCTATAGTGTTCACCTGAAGGACTGGTGCAACCGGACCGGGCGGTTCGTTCCACTGGGCCAGGGGGACCTTCGGTTGGGAGACTTGCTTGCGCGCCTGAGGGGATCCGGTTATTCCGGACCGCTTGTCTTGGCCTACGACGGCGAACCACAGGGCCCTCTGCCGGGGGTGAGGACCTCGCTGGCGGCGCTGACCACCGCCGTCTTCCGGGAGGCAAACCGGTTGGCGTCCCACTTGCCCCCGCCCGCGGCGTTTCGGAACGGTGGATCCGAAGGGTCAGACCCAACCCAGGTCTCGTAGATCGATAGCATTCGGTACCGCGGGTATCCGTCCGCACGGTTCGTGGAGGTTGTTCACATCCGTTCCAATTCATCCGTTCGCTCTGCGGTGTTTTTCCATGTGCTCCTGTTGTGGGGGCGGGCCGGGTTGGCGGCCGAAGCGGATTCCTCGCCAAGCCGCTATCTCCAAGGACCGGCCAGGCAGGCGCTGTGGCACGTGCTGGACCGGGAGGCAAGACGCTACGATCCCGCCGCCCGCCTCGTCGTGGTCGAGAAGATTCGAGAGGCGGATTACACCCGGTTGGCGGGGCGGCGCGGACATCCCACCCGCGACTCCCTGGATTACGCAGCCCTGTTGTTGGAAGCCAACGAGCCGGACTCCCGCCGGCGCGCCGGCGAGATCATCGCGAAGGTCATTTCGCTCCAGGACGCAGACCCCGGGAGTCTGACGTACGGCGTCTGGCCATGGTATGCCGAAGAACCCCTGCACAAGATGCCCATCCCGGATCACAACTGGGCGGCCTTTCTCGGCAAGACGTTGCTCCACATCCTGATCCACCACGAGGCGCAGCTTACCCCGGATCTTCGGCGAGACGTTCGTGAATCGATCCTGCGGGCCTGTACGGCCATCCGCCGCCGCCCGCTCCATGTGGGGTATACGAACATCGCCGCGATGAGCAGCTACGTGACGGTGGTGGCCGGTGAGCGGCTCGGCGAGCCTCATGTACTGAAATACGGGCAGTGGCTCTTCGATCAGTGGTACGACTACACGATGGAGCACGGTTCGTTTACCGAGTTCAACAGCCCGACCTACACGCGCGTGACCCTTGAGAGTGTGTCCAAGATGCTAGCGGATTTCCGCGATCCTCATCGCCGTGCGAAGGTGGAGACGATCAACCGGATGCTGTGGACGCACCTGGCCCGCCGATTTCACGAGCCGACCTGGCAATGGGCCGGTCCGTATTCCCGGGCATACTCCTATCTTGAGCACCCCGGTTTTGCGCATTGGATACAACGGGCTATGGACGGGGCGGTTCGGCTTGTCCCGCCCGAGGTGCTTGGACCCGACGTGAGGGATTGGCGACACCCCTACAGGGCACCGGCCGATCTGGCACACTACTTTCACCCCCTGACTGAACCGAGGCAGGAGATCGAGGTCTTCGTCAAGGCGGGAAATGCCTTGCCCAACGGCCTGGGTCTAAAGGGTGGCCGGACGACTCAAATCCCCATCGTCGGTACGACCTACCTGCACCCCCATTTTGCGTTGGGGACCGTGAACGCCTGCGATTTCTGGGAGCAACACGGAAATCTGGTCGCTCATTGGGGCAACCGTCGAGAACCGGCGTTCCTGGTCATGCGCTGCCGGAACGAAGAGCACGGCTTCTGCTCGGCGGCCATCGCCAGTGTGCAGCTCCAGGGCGACGCGCTGGCGGCGGTAGTGTTCATGACCGATTTCGGAAATCGCTTCATGGATCTGGACCGTCTCCCGAATCAGACGCTCAAGACCACAAGCCTCCGCGTGGAATTCGAATTCGGCGGTCACCTTGGCGAAGCGCGTTGGCCGGATCGTTGTGATCCGGCGGCGCCCTTCGTCATGACGGATCGGGGTGTGCGACTATCCATTGCCTACCTGGGCGGCGGGTTCGCGGATGAGCCCTCCTCGTGGGAACTGACCCGCCCTCCGGGCCGAATCGTCCTGCAACGCCATCTGTACAAGGGACCGCGCCGGGCGTTCCGCCTGCCGGACCTGACCCAGGCCGTCGGACTGTTCGCCGTAAGTCTTGGTGAAGATGCTCCGGTAAATCAGGAACCCCAACGCCCCCGCGTCGTCTTGAAGGATGACAGGTATCACGTGGCGTGGGAGGTTCACGGCGGTCGTCTGGTGCTTGAAGGCGCGATCAGACCCCTTCCGTTCGCGGAACTCCAGAAACAGACCGTCGCCACCATCAACGCCAAGCCACCATGGGAGTACGCCACGTCATCACGGCCCGCCTCGTCGCACTGATCGGGTGATCCGGGGTCGCGGACAATTCGTTTCCCAACCGCCCTACCTTCTGTTGTCTGTTATGTCATACTTGATGGAGCGGTTTGGGTGAGATTCCAAGTACATCACCCCGGAAGTTGAGGGGGGAATCGGGGCATGGTTCAAAAACGGGGACAGGCACCTCGCCGGAACCCGTTTTCTGGGTCGTAGTCGAGGGTTGGCTCGGAGGTGAGTCCCCGTTTTTGAACCATGCCGGAATCGGCAACCCGCTTTTCCTGAGCCGAGTTGCACAAGCAACCGGATCACCCGCTTTGGGGACCGGCCCCTTGCGCTCTTCGGCTCGGGACGACGGATGCCCCTTTGCTTTCGGTGCGGGCCGAACGTACAATGCCTCACGATAAGGTTCATAGCCGCTCGTCGGGGAAGAGCTTGGCCGCACATTGAGCGGGGAGGTGTTCTTCGTGAACCGTTTTCTGAAACTCGGCATGTATCTGAACGATGAACCGGGTGACAAAGAGGCCGTGGCATTCGCCGGGCTGATCGCCGGGATCACGCGGCCCGAGTCGATTCATTGCATCCATGTGCGGGGCATTGAAGACCCGGCCGAAACACCCCCGCCGGAACCCGATGCAATCCGTCACCGGCTCCTGGAGGCTCTTCCCGAGGATCTGGCCAAGGGTATTGAGATTCACGTCTCGGAGGCCACCGGGCTGGGAGAGATGCTCCGCACGGCTCGGGATCGCGATCTCGACATGCTGGTCGTGGGGCGTCGCCTGCCGAGCGATCAACTGGGAGTGGGTGCGGCGTTCTACCGGCTGGCCCGCAAGACCCCCTGTGATGTGCTTGTGGCTCCGGTCGGGGCCCGCCCGCATCTGAAC
>Ga0209101_1001862_pt1 | contig 14802 bp, 18 predicted proteins | sample ConPoolayeCmetaG_FD_185481 | JGI IMG/M metagenome (GOLD analysis project Ga0209101, IMG submission 185481) | Hot spring microbial mat communities from California, USA to study Microbial Dark Matter (Phase II) - Cone Pool mat layer C metaG... ...
CTTAGACACTCATTTTTGAGACTAAACCTGGGGTCTTAGATCAAGACGCCGCGACATTGGTGCGACGGGGGTGATGTGTTGCGCGGGGGCTTTGGGGGCCGGGAGCATCGAATCGCCACGACTCGAAAGGAATAGGCTCCACCCTGAGAAGCCAGCTTCATGTCGAATGATTATCAAGACGGGCACATTTGCCAAAATGACGAATGTTGAGACGGGACTCTGTAAGAGACCTCTGTATGAGCCTTGACGAGGGCGGCGGATGAATGATAGATATTTTCTGCCCGAATACGGGAGCGGATATGCCTACTCTCACGGTACGGTGCGGATCATGCAAAGAACTTTTGGTGCTCCCAGAGGAAAACGCGGGCACGATTATTGATTGCCCAAAATGCGGCGGCATGGTTGAGGTGCCGATGCAAATACAACGCCCAGCCAGCGCCCCCAAACAGGGCAACATCTGCCCTCGATGCAATACGATCATGCTTTTGATTGAAAAGCCAAAGGGCACTTCGGTTGGGGGTGTGTTTGGGGCGATCCTGTTTGCGTTTGGGCTTCTCGGGTTGCTAGGGAATCCCTTAATCGGAATTGTACTGATGATTCTCGGGCTATTGCTTTCAGTCGTTTCGAGGGGCAAGAAACTTGTTTTGTTATGCCCGTCATGTAAATACGAAAAAGCGCTTTAGTCGTTGCACTCACACTCTTTCTTTTGGGTCAGTCCTTGAGAATTGATATTTTGCGACATACCAGTCGCAAACGATGAGGTTCCGTCGCCCAAAGCGGCTGGATTGGTCAAGACGCTTCCCTTCGCAGGGATCCATTCGGATATAACCCTAATCTTTAGCGAAGCGAAGGATTTTTCCGTTTTGGGTGAAAAAAAGCGTGAAGAGGGAGCGATGGATGTACCGTGCATGGCGGACAACTGACCGTGGCAGCGGGGTTGGAGCGGTTCGGGTTGAAGAAGCGCGTGAACGCCGAGCGAGCGCTGGATCCGCGGACGGCAAAGGGCAAGGGGTACGATGGTGGCAGACCTTCGTTCGAGAGATGCTGCCTCGTTGTGGTCTGGCTCCACCGCGCGCGGTGCTGTCGTAACGAAGCGATAGCCATAGCTGGCTCCTGGGGATCTCCGTCGGTGGGGTGTTCGTCCTCTCCCCCCCTTTCCCAAGCCCAAATCTCCCTTCGCTAAAGATTAGGTCGATTCGCATTGACTCGTCACCGACATATTGTACAATTGTCCAAAATTGATGGAGAAAGATCGGATGGACATTGTGATTGATACGTCGGTCTTGCTCGCCGTTATCGTCCCCGAGCCGGAGCGGGATCGGATCGTGAAACTCACGTCCGGCCATACGCTGATTGGCCCGGGAGTCATCCCATGGGAAGTCGGAAATGCCTTCTCGGCAATGCTGAAGCGACGGCGACTGACGTTGGATGAAGCCCAGAAGGGACTTCGGATATTCCAAACCATCCCATTGCGTTTCGTCAAGGTTGACATCGCGAATGCGCTCTCTATCGCCCACAAGGCGGGGCTGTACGCCTACGACGGCTACTTCCTCGACTGCGCGGTTCGCCAGGCAGCCCCTCTGCTGACGCTGGACCGCAAGTTGCAGAAGGCGGCCAGGCAAGTGGGAATCAAGCTACTGGAGGTGTGATATGTCAGTCTATACCTACTCAGAAGCCAGGCAGAAATTGGCCTCGATTCTTGACCAGGCGGAATCCACAGGTCGGGTCATTATTCGGCGCAGAGACGGCAGGCTATTTGCCTTGGTTCCCCAGGCGAACGTAGCATCACCCTTGGACATTCCCTCCATCAAGGCTCGTATTACGACGTCAGAACTGGTCACTCTTGTGAGAAGAGAACGAGGCAGAACAAGAGGAGGGAGGTTACGTCGCTGACAGCCACTCGCCTCTCCGCGGCAAGGCCGGGTTCCTTGCTCATGGCTCCCGATCCCGATAGCGATTTTGATGAAGACATCAAACGCGCGATTTTGCTTGCCAGTGGGCTCCCACATAAAATAGAGTTAACGCCTTTTTCAGCGCCCATCGTCTATCGGTCAGGACACCAGGTTTTCATCCTGGTAAGCCGGGTTCGACTCCCGGTGGGCGCGCCATACCCTGTTTGGTTCACTCGTCCGCCGTCCCAACACGGAGAAGCCGCGCCACGGCCACTCCCACTCGCGTGGAGCCGGCCTTGAAGGTCGGCGAACGCAGTTCCAGCCGGACCGCTCCGCCTCCAGCCGGCATACCAAAGAAATAGAGGTCCCACGACCGACCCACGTCCCACACGGCCAGTCGCTCGCCTTCCTCCCACAACTCCACGGTCAAGGTCTCCAGGCGAGGATGCTGATGGGCCATTTCAAGGGCCCATCGTCCTCCGGCACGGGGCGCATAAAAAACGCCTCTGCCCCCGAGGATCCGTCGGTGGGGAATCCGTTTCCCCTGCTCATCCCAAGCGAGGCGAAGGCCTGAAAACCCCTCCACAAGCCCCATCGCCGAATGACTAAAGGCGATTTCGTCCGGCACGGCTCCCCCATGGCGCACAACCCGGTACAGCATCGTCCGGCGGCGCTCCGAACGCACCCGCTGGGGAAGCCGGTCGGGACGCTGCTCCAGAGCACGGTCCTCTTCTTCGAAGCAACCGGCCAGCTCGAGACAAAGCACCGGATCGGCAAACCAGGGGCCTGCCCAATAGACCGTTTTGTTCTCCTCCAACCATTGCCGCATCAGCCGGACCGCATGAGTCGCATCCCCAACTCCCTCATGACTGCTGAGTCGCGTTAATCCCCAGGCGGGCAACCCATGAACATAGCGCCACACCACGGCCGGATCCCAATGGTCGCACAGAATCGCGTCCCCATCTCGCATCGTTTCCGCCGCTAGGCGCAGTCGCCGTTCGGTCCCTTCATATTCCCGTGTCGCAAGAACCGGGCGTGCTCCCGCCCAAAGCCGGGCCAGCCAGAGTCCGCCCAGGAGAAGCAGAGTCCCCTGGATCAGGCGCCGCGCCCGGGGGAACCGACGTGCCGATTCGAAGGCCCATACCCCGCCGGCGGCGGCCAGGAAGAGCACCACGGGCAGCGGCCACTCGACCCATCGGCGCGCGCCCCACAGATAGAAGGGTTTGGCCATCTTGTTGACCAGCAAGACCCCCGTCGTTCCCAACCCCGAACAGAGAAAAAGGAATTGGCCGGCCGACCACGTCCCCGGCAGCGAGGCGGCTAAAAAGGCAAGCGCGGCGGGAATGCCGATCCCGCCTGTCAGCGCCGTAAAAATTCGGGTATTCCAGGCCTCGGGACCAGAGTCCCACAGGGGCCGGACCCATCCAACTCCCCAGAGTCCCGCCAGTCCAATCGCCATCAGAAGAGAGGGCCAAGGCCGACCGGCCAGGAGTGAACTCCCGCCTTCCCATCGGCGCCAGAGCGCCAGGACAAGAAGGCCGGTCAGTCCTGCGAGGAAGGTCCCGCTCATCCACCAGCCCGGATGCTGAATGGCCAATCGCAGCAGGACATGGGTCATGGTCCCTGCCCGTAGGACATTCCAGATAAACGCCCCTGCGCTCGCCGCCATCACAAGGCCTACCGGCCAGGCTCGTCCCGGCTCCTTGAAAACGATCGCTCGGATGCCCAACACGAGAAGGGCCAGCCCGACCGGCAGATACGCCGTACCATGAGTCAGGATGGCGGCGGCCCACGCGGCGGCGCCCGACGCCAGCAGGCCCAGGCGGCCACGCGGTTGCTCATGCGCTCGAGCCATCGCCCAACATCCCCCCATCAGGAAGAACTGGGTCATCATCTCCGCCGTTGTACTCCGCATGGCATAGAGCTGCGCCGCACATCCGAGAAGGGCTACTCCGCCCAGCAGCGCCACCCGGCCGCCCAGAAGGGTAGCTGCCGCGAGCATCGCCATCCCCAGGGCGGCGATCGCTATCACGGCATGGCCGAACCAGACCCCCTCGACGCCTGACCTCCAGGTCCAAAGGGAGAGCCAGGCCGGATAGAGATGGTAGAACTCAGGACGCAACCGCCCCTCTGCGGCGTCCTGAATGAGAAAACCGGCATGCCAGGCCTGACGCGGAAGATTCGGATCATGCATGAACGCCCTGCGCTCTTCATCCGAGAGCCGCTTCAGAAGTGGATCCATCACATCCAGCGATCCCCCGCGTCCGATCTCGCAGGCCGCCGCGGCATAGACGCCCGTATCCCATCCGCCCAAATATCGGTTCCCCTTCGCCACCATGGGGACCGCCGCTAACAGAATCATCCCCCATCCGATCCAAAAGGCAAGCGAGTGACGGGGTGCCTTTTCAGGACCGTAAGGCGATTCGCCACCGGAGCGGCGCCGACGACACGCCAACGCTCCGATCCCTCCCACCATCCACAACCCCGAGAGCCCTCCCAGAACTCCTTGGCGAAGGAGACCGGCATGGGCCAGCGCAAGAGCGGCCACCGCACTCCACAGCGGCGCCCATAGAAGAAAAAGGATAAGCCGGTCCTCCCGGCTCACCGGGCGCCGGCTGATCGCTGCTGAGAGCCCCACTCCCCCAATTCCCCCGCAGAGGTGGATCCCCAGCACCCCCAGCCCTGACAACAGAAGATGGTCTCCAGGCATGATCCGCAAGCGTAACCGGTCGTAAACCTCTTTGCAACCGGCCGATTCGGAAAGCCGTCAGAATTTTCGTTGACACCGCCGCATCCCGGAAACTATGCTTCTACTGCCAGTCAAAAAGAGTGTGGCCTCGTAACGGATAAACCCATTTTCGGGAGCCAGCATGGGCAAGCTACTCAGAATTCTTGTGGTGTTCATTCTCATCCTGAGCGTTGTTGCGCTGGCCCTGGGTATCATCCTCTTTAAAAAGCGTGAAACCCTGAAAGGGCATGTGATCACCCTGGCCCGCCATGTGACGGCCCTAACGCCTTTTATCGAAGCCGAGCAATCCGATGACCTGACCGACAAAGAGAACAAAAAAGTGTCCGACTTTTTCCGGGAATCGGATCTCCTCGACTACAAACCCAACCCGAAGGATCCGACCGCCCCTACAACCATGGATACCGCCATGCGGGATCTCCTGGCCCGCGTCCAAAATCAACTCGCTCATCTCAACGATACTCGGGACGCACTGGCTCGTCGGAATAAAGAATACGAAGAAGCGACGAATACCATCGCCCGCCTCGAAGGCAACATTCAACAGCTCGAGAGCGAGAAGGCCACCCTCCAAAGCCAGGTCGCTTCGCTCCAGAAGGACCTTGCCGAGAAAAAGGCCAAAATCGAGGATCTCACCGCCCGGACGGAGGAACTCCAGGGCACCATCGAGGACATGAAAGACCGGATTGCGCGGCTTAACGACACCATCAAGGATAAGGAAGACACCATCCGCGCCCAGGAGCGAACCATCGAAGACCTTCGCCGCAAAATCGCTCCTACCGGCACCGACGCCCCTGCCGAAAAGGTGGAACAGGGACACAAGGGGCGGGTGGCCCTGGTCAACCCAGAATGGAACTTCGTAGTTATCGCGCTCGCCCCCAATGTCGCCGTCAGTCGGGGGCTGGCACTGACCGTCCATCGGGGCGACCGTTATGTCGGCAAGGTCCGGATCGCCGACTTCAACGATCAATACCATCTTGCCATTGCGGACATTTTGACGGATTGGAAGGAACTCGAAGCCGAGGTCGGAGACAATGTCTTCTATTAAAATTTATGCCATTTTGGCTCTGCTGGCGGCAATCGGCTTCATAGCGCTCATTACGCTCCAGATTCTGGAAATCCAGTTTTACAAACCTCTCGTGTAGAGGAGCCGATGACTCTCTGGCGCGCCGTGCGTTCGCTGCTCGTGACTGGGCTGGTACTAGCGGCCCTGACAGCGCTCAGCGGTTGCATCTCCCCGGCAGCGGATAATGCCGATCTGCCTTGGAACACCCCCCCGCCCTGGGAGGGTGTTCCAACAATTCCCGGTCTTTCGACTCCCTGAGGGAGGCGGTTACTTCCGGATCAGGGCCTCAGCAATTTGAACCGCGTTGAGGGCGGCTCCCTTCCAGATATTGTCGCCGGAGACGAAAAGGGCCAGCCCATGTTCGGCGCTTGGGTCGCGGCGAATTCGGCCTACGGACACCTCTTCCCGACCCGAGACGCGGATCGGCATGGGATAAAGCGCCTGACGCACATCGTCCTCCACCACCACCCCCGGCGCCTTGGAAAGAATCGCACGTGCCTCATCGGGGCTGATCGGCCTTTCGAACTCCGCAAACAGGGCCTCACTGTGCCCATTGAAGACCGGCACTCGAACGCATGTGGCTGAAATGCGAATGGAGGAATCCCCAAGAATTTTGTGGGTTTCCCGCCGCATCTTGGCCTCCTCGGTCGTTTCGCCACTCTCGTCCTTGACGCTGCCGATCTGGGGCAGGACGTTAAAGGCGATCGTATGGGGATACTGTTCGGGTTTTGGAAGAGGCTCCCCCGCCGCCCAGGCGCGCACCTGATTTTCGAGTTCCCGGATGGCGGGAGCACCCGTTCCCGAAACCGCCTGGTAGGTGGCAGCGCGGAATCGGATCAGCCGGGCTGCCCGGTGAAGCGGCGCCAGGGCCATGAGCGCAATAATGGTGCTGCAGTTGGGATTGGCAATAAATCCCTGATGCGACCGCAGAGCCTCGGGATTGATTTCGGGAATGACCAGCGGAACACGGGGATCCATTCGAAAGTCGTCGCCGTTGTCTATGACAATAGCCCCCCGCCGGACCGCCTCCCACCCCAGCGTCTGGGAGGCCCCCTTCGCCCCTTCCGTCCCTGCGAAGAAGGCGAAATCCATCCCGTCAAACGCTTCGGGAGCAGCTACCTTTACCTCGTATGGCTCACCGTCAATCGTCTCCACCCGCTCCGACCGGGCCAAAATGGTCAGATGCCGAATCGGAAAACGCCGCTTCCTGAGGACCCGGACCATCTCGGTCCCGACGGCGCCAATGCCGACGACGCAGACGTTGTATGTTTTCATCGTTGGTTTCTCCAAATGGTTTGGGCTTAGGTGGGGTTACTATAACAATTGGTGATATCCGGAAATTCTCCGGATCGAACAGCCTGCTGATACACGCCCAACGCCCGGCGAATCTCCCCTTCGAGGTCGGCAAAGCGGCGCGCGAATTTCGGAAGCCGTTCCACCGGCGTCAAACCGAGACAGTCATGCCACACAAGGATCTGTCCATCACAATGGGGCCCGGCGCCGATCCCAATGGTGGGAATCTCCACCGCCTGGGTGATGGCTTTCCCGACATGAGGCGGCACACATTCGACCACCAGAGCAAAAGCGCCCGCCGCCGCGACCGCGCGGGCATCCGCAATCAAACGCTCGACCGCCTCCGGTGTTTTGCCCTGAACCCGGTACCCGCCCATTTCCCGGATGCTTTGCGGCGTCAGGCCGATATGCCCTAACACGGGTATCCCATTGGCCACCAGCGCCGCAATCAATTCCGACCGAAAGGTGCCCCCTTCGATTTTGACCGCGTCCGCTCCCCCCTCTTTCAAAAAACGGCCGGCATTGGTCAGCCCCTGCTCCACCGAAACCTGAAAACTCATGAACGGCATATCCCCCACGAGCAGCGCCGAACGAACACCTCGGGCCGCCGCCGCCGTGTGGTGAATCATCTGATCCATCGTGACAGGCAGCGTCGTCTCGTACCCCAGTACCGTCATGCCCAGCGAGTCGCCCACCAAGATCAGCGGAATGCCCGCCTCATCCGCCAGTCGGGCGGTGCCGGCATCGTAGGCGGTCAGGCAGGCGAAGCGCTCGCCGCTCTTCTTGAGGCCCCGAATTTTTTCCACCGTCCATTTCATAGCCATGGCCGCATGGATTCGTTCCTCATTCACCAGGAATCCGCTAGGCGGCATACCCCGCCGGGGGGGAGACGCTCCAGGATCGTTCGAACCGTTTCCGTCTGACCGGGGAGGATCAGCTCAGGTCTCACATCGGCGAGAGGCGCCACGACGAACCTCCGCTCCGCCCACCGGGGATGGGGCACGATCAGTCGGTCGGTCCGAATCACCAGTTGATCCACATAAATGATGTCGAGGTCGAGTGGACGGGGTTCGTTCCGGCGGTTCGTGCGAACCCGACCGGCCTCCGCCTCCAGCGCATGGGCGACGGCCAACAGGGCATCTGGCGTATCCGGCCAGTCGAGAATGACGACGGCGTTGAGAAAACGAAGGCCTCGCCACTCCGCCGGAACCTCCACGGGTTCAGTCTCGTACAGAGGCGACCGTGCAATCACCCGAGCCCGCTCCCGCCGCTCTAACGCCGCTACGGCTCCCTTCAACGCGGCCAGACGGTCGCCCAGATTCGACCCCAGACTGAGAGCGGCTTCCATACTAGGTTAGCCCCAGTACATCGGCCATCTCATAGAGGCCGGATGGACGCCCCACCACCCACGCCGCCGCCCGAAGGGCACCTCGTACAAAGGCCTCTCGGCTCGACGCGCGATGCGTCAGCTCCACCCGTTCGCCATCGCCGGCCAGAATGACCGTATGATCGCCGGCCACATCGCCGCCGCGAAGCGCGTGAAAGCCAATCGCTTCGACCGGTCGCTCTCCCGTCTCCCCCTTTCGCCCATGGCAGGCCACCGCGTCGAGCAACCAGCCCCGACCTTCCGCCGCAGCGCGGCCTAGCGCCAACGCCGTTCCGCTCGGCGCATCCTTTTTGTGCCGGTGATGCATCTCGACAATCTCGATATCGTATCCCTCTTTCAGAAGTGCCGCCGCCTGACGAACCAGCCGGAAAAGGACATTCATGCCCGGGCTCATATTGGCCGACCAGACCACGGGAATATGGGCCGCCGCGGCCCGAACAGCCTCCGCCTCCTCCGGCGTAAGTCCCGTCGTCCCCAGCACCCAGGCCACCCCACGTTCCCGACAGCCCGCGGCATGAGAAACCACCGCCCGGTGGTCCGAAAAATCCACCGCCACGTCGATATCCGCCAGAACAACGGAGAGATCCGACCGCACACAGACGCCCGCCTCCCCAGCACCGACCGCCAGCCCGATATCGCGTCCCTCCCAGGGATGCCCCGGACGCTCCACGGCCCCCGCCAGTCGAAAACGGGCGTCGGACAGAACATGCTGCACCAGCAGGCGGCCCATACGGCCACCTGCGCCTAGGATCGCCACCCGGATCATTCCGCCCTCCTGTTCACGACACCAGACCCAATGCTCGAAGCGTCCCCCGAAGACGCGCCCGGGACGACTCGTTCATGGGACAAAGCGGCAACCGATAACTCTCCTCGATCAACCCCATCATGGCCATGGCCGCCTTCACGGGGATCGGGTTGGTATCCATGAAGAGATCGGTAAAGAGCCCGAACAGCCGGTCGTGCATCGCCCGGGCCTTGTTCCAATCGCCGCGATGAGCCGCCCGTACCATCTCACCCACCTCGCGGGGCGCCACGTTGGAGGCCACGCTCACCACCCCGGCCGCCCCCACGGCCATCATCGGAAGGGTCAGAGCGTCATCGCCCGAAAGAATCGTGATCGAACAAAGCGCCCGGATCCGGCTGACCCGCTCCACGCTGCCACCGGCCTCCTTGATCGCCACCACGGACGGATGCCGCGCCAGTTCGGCCACCGTCGCCACTTCGATCTCCCGCCCCGTCCGCCCCGGAATGTTGTAGAGCATCACGGGCAGCCCGAGATCCGCGACGGCGGTGAAATGGCGCAGCAGTCCGGTCTGGTTCGGCCGGTTGTAGTAGGGCGTTACCTGAAGCGTCCCGTCCGCGCCAACCGCCTTCGCGTGACACGTCAGCTCCAACGCCTCGGCCGTCGAATTGCTTCCTGTTCCCGCGATCACCTTGACCCGGCCGGCCGCCCGGCGAACAACCGTTTCAATGACCCGCTTGTGCTCGTCGTAGTCCAGAGTGGGCGACTCCCCGGTCGTGCCGACCGGCACCAGGCCATCCACCCCCGACTCGATCTGCCAGTCCACCAGCGCCTCCAGGCGTCGGTAGTCCACCGCCGATCCATCCGCGGTAAATGGCGTCACCAGCGCCGTATATAACCCTTCGAACATCAGGCTCCTTTCCGGCGGGCGCTCTCCCGCCGCACTCCCCTACTCCCAGGGATGTTCCCCTCGGATCAGATCGGCCCAGGACTCCCGTTCCCGAACCAGCCGATGCCGATCCCCCTCGACCATCACCTCCGCCACGCGGGGCCGGCTGTTGTACGTGGAGGCCATGCTGAATCCATACGCCCCCGCGCTCATGAGGGCTACGCACTCTCCCTCGCAAACGTCCGGAAGGTCCCGCTCTTTGGCCAAAAAGTCGCCCGATTCGCAAATCGGGCCAACCAGATCGCCGAAGCGGCGTTTGGCCGTCTGCCGGACCGGCAGAACCTCATGATGCGCGCCGTAGAACGCCGGCCGAATCAGATCGTTCATACCGGCGTCCGTCACGAAGAACGTCTTTTCATGGCTCTCTTTCACCACCTTCACCTGGGTCAGCAAAACCCCCGCGTTGCCAACCAGAAACCGGCCGGGTTCCATCACGATCTCCAGGCCGGCCGAACGGAGAAGCGGAATCATCTCCGCCGCGAAGCGATCGGGATCCATCGGCGTCTGGTCCGGACGGTATTGTATCCCCAATCCCCCTCCGATGTCCAGCCATCGAAAGGTCGAATAGCGGGCCTTCCATTCCGCGGCCAGCGGAAGCACCGCCCGCAACGCCTCCCCGTAGGGCGCCGTATCGAGAATCTGCGAGCCGATATGAATATGAAGTCCCACGATCTCCACCTCAGGCCGAGCCGAGACCTCCTCGGCGATCCGTCGAGCACGATCGCTGTCCAACCCGAACTTGTTCTCTTTCTTCCCCGTCGTGATATAGGCATGGGTTTTGGAATCCACGCCCGGGTTGATCCGAAAGGCCAGCCGCGCCCGTTTTCCCGTCCGCTCGGCCAGGCGTGCAATCCGGTTCGCTTCCGACTCCGATTCGACCGTGAAGAAGAGAATTCCCTCTCGTAGCGCATAGGTGATCTCGTCCTCGCGTTTGCCGACACCGGCAAAAACGACCTTATCGGCAGGAAGCCCGGCCTGACGCAACCGATAGAGCTCGCCGCCTGATACGACGTCGAATCCCGATCCCAGCTCCCCGAACAGACGCAGCACAGCGCCCGTCGAGTTGGCCTTGACGGAATAACAGATCAGAGGGTGAACCTCGGCCATCGCCTGGGTCAGGCGCTCGAACTGCCGGCGCATGTGCGTCCGGCTGTAAATGTAGAGCGGCGTTCCATAGCGCTCGGCCAGTTCTCGCAGCGGAACGTCTTCGGCATATAATTCGCCATTCCGATACCGACATGGTCCCAGGTATTCCGTTTGCGTGCCCATCGTCCATTCCCTTTGCAATGGGGCTGTTCCATAACAGAATAGGCCGCCTCTGTCAAATCCGCCCGTAGCCGCCCTTCCCCGGGGCACCTCCGCCCTCCCCTGTCGAACGGGGAGGAAAGAGGGCCATCAGCGCAGGCGTCACCTCCTCGATCCGTCGAACGCGCGCTCGAAGACAGGGTGCCCGCCAGCCGGAGGCGGCAAAAACCGCTGGATTCAGCGTATGCGTCCGAATGTCCATCCGCTCGATGTTCCCGTGATCGCTCGTGAGGATCAGCAAGCGGCGCCCGCCCCGCCACTGACCGCTCAGCCGGGCGAAAAACCGGTCCAGACGGTTCAGGATCGCCATCGCCTCATCCCAGGAGCCCCGGTGCCCGACCCGATCGGTCTCGAAAAATTCAAACAGCGTAAAATCGTGATCGGCCGCAATCCTCACCAGATCGTCTGCCGCCTCTTCAGGGGTTCTTAGCGGCCCGCCATAACCACGCGCCCGAAGGGCTTGCCGTGTCAGGTCATGATAGACGGCCTGCCCGGCGGCCAGCGCCTGCTCGTCCCGCACCGCCCCGAAGGCCGCCAGCACGGCCACCGTTGTCACGGACTGAAATCCCCGACGAGCCAGCGGAGAGGGCGATTCGAGATAGTAGGCATTGGCGAAAGTGGCCCGATAGCCTAGCGCAAGGAGTCGGCGGAAAAGGTTATGCTCTCGAATGATCGGGCGGAGCCGTGGGCCCGGAAACCCTTCCACATGGCGGCCCAGGGACCGGGCCGCGTTGCACCCCGTCAGAAGCGCCGTCTGCCCGGTGGCGCTCTGGGGAAGCCCCGGCACGCCCATGTCCGCCGCCATGGGATGGCCGAAGCGCTTCAGAAAACGAACCAGAACAGGCGCCGCTCCGGCCGCAAGGGGGTTGACGGCAGAATCGGAAGAGCCCACCCCAAGCCCATCCACGAAGATCATGAGCGCCTGGGGAGCAACCTTGCGATTCATTCTTGCCTAGATCGCCCCGACAGAGCCCGAATCTCCTCGCCCAGCAGCTGGGCCCCAAGCGCCGTCAGAGCTGGCTCCAGCCGCCAGATCGGACGTTCCCACGTCCCCTCCACCGGGATCTTGAGAGTCACGTCCGGAACCGTTCGCCTCCCCACACGAACCCCGTTCAGCCGGACGGTAATGACCGACGACGGGGCGTCAAACTGTCCGTCACGAACGCGTAAGGCGGCGGTTGCCGTAATCCGTTCTACGCGACCGGTGACGTTCAATACCGAGCCGAGCCAGGAATCGGCCCAGGCTTTGGGAAGCTCCCCCGTCTCGGCATCCAGATCGAAGGAGCGTTTTCCGGCTGAAAGACCTGGCCCGACCCGGAGGGTCCAGGAAATGGGGCCTTCGGCATTTTGCCATTCGATGCGGCCGCGCCCGGACAGAAGGCCCCACTCGGATTCCGGTGCGTCGGAAGCCGCCGTGGTCAAGTCCCTGCCTTCGAGATCGAAGCGAAGGCGCACTTCACTACCCCTGTCCATGGACTCCGGGCCGCGCACGCGGATCAGAAGAGGGCCCGAGATCCGACCGACGGAAAGGGTGGGAAATGGCCGTGAGGATCGCTCGAGGGCGGGAGGCGGGACGGGCTGTTGTTCCGTCGGCGCTGGCGTGGTCGTCCCGGGCGGTTGTTCGATGGCCGCCGGCTCAACCAAGGTTTCGAAGTTCCATCGGCCGGCTTCGTTACGGGTCAGCATCAACACGGCCTTGTCGAATTGGATCTCCCGAAATCGGGGATGAGAGGGATGCCACAGGGTCGAAAGGGGGAAGGTAACCACCAACCGTCGAACCCGGACCATCGCGCCCGTACCGCTGGAGTCGGCCAGGCGAAGGTCCTCAAACACGGCTTTCCTTTGCCAGAGCGAGAGATGCGTGCGCTGCGCCTGAACGCCGAGCCCGCGGGCAAACCCATTGGCGGGAACCGCCCGCCGAAGGAGGCGATTCGCCTGCCATTCCATCACGAAAAGCGCCATCCCAACAATCACAACCCCGGTGCCCAACCAAAGCCCGAAACGACGAAGGAGTAGACGTGTCATCATGGCGTGGACGGGGGAGACTCTTGAAGCACCATCGCGACTTCGGGACAGGTGAAGGGAGAGTCGTACTTGGTGCAGTTCAGACAACCGATATAGAGCTTATGCATGAGGGTCTCTTTCGGCACCTTGACAAAACCCAGCTTGGCAAAGAACTCCGGCCGGAAGGTCAACACGAGGATCTGGGCCGGTTTCAGCAATCGAACCCGTTCGATCACCTTCTGAACAAGCGCCCGACCGACACCCTGGCCCTGGAAATCGCGGCGGACCGCGACGGACTTGATCTCAACGGTGGGCTGGCGAGCCTTCCCGATCTCCGGCAGGATCCCCCAGGCGGCCGTTCCGATAACCGCGCCGCCGCTTTCGGCCACGACAAAGCGGTCCACATTCTGCACCAGGTCCGGGAGGGATCGAGGAACAAGTTCGTCGGGAAAGGATTTGATGAGGGCGAAGATCGCCTCCACATCATGAAATCCCGCCGGCCGGATTTGGTAAGGGCTGCTCATGGGCCTATCCTACCATGCCCCCGTTTCCCCCCCAAGGAAAAAGCCGAGGACTGTCGGCACCCTCCTTCCGCCGTTGCTGGTCCAACGTCCCTTGGAGGGTGCGGGGCGGACCACAAGGAAATTGACTTTATCCGGCCGTCTCCGGTAATAGGAATTGTAAATGACTTCGCGCCGTCCCAGTGATCGTGACGCTGGCTGAAGGGATGACCATTCCACCGGGCGGGAATTGAAAAAGGTTCCGTCAGACGTGAAGCAGCTCAACCGGTTCTATATTTCCAAGACCTGGGAAATCATGAATCGGGAAACCAGGCGATAACGGCCGAGGCGATAAACCTATTGACAAAGGGGGAATCCCTCGGCGATCACGTTAACACCATCCTTTCGACAGCGGCGACAATCCAAGGCGAGGCCGTCATGGCTGACAGTCGGTACGAAACCTTCATGGGGCGGGGCCCGAGGCGGATCGTGCATTGGGAACACTGGTCCAATCCCGATGCCGCGACCTACATCACGGGCATTGACTACTATGAAACATCCCCGCCGGTGCATGCAGGCGCTCAATGAACGGTATCCCTTCCTCGGGCTCGCCGTCCCGGCCATGGATGATACCAAGCCGCGTCCCGAAGACCAGGACGACTTCACCGGCCGGATCTCGCGCCGATCAGAGATGGGCAAAGGGGGGCGTTTCCTTTGCGGCCGCGGCGGAGGCCGACACCGTGAGGATTCGCTTCGGGTCCCCAGCCAGATAGAGCGTCTGGGTCGGAAAGGCAAATTCGATGCCAGCCTCGTTGAAGCGGCGCAGCAGCTCGAAGTTCACCCGTTCGCTGAATGCCAGGTAGGCCATAAAGTCCGGCGGGTGATACCAGTAGATCGCGAGGATGTTGAGCGACGCCGCAT
>Ga0209101_1001863_pt1 | contig 14799 bp, 7 predicted proteins | sample ConPoolayeCmetaG_FD_185481 | JGI IMG/M metagenome (GOLD analysis project Ga0209101, IMG submission 185481) | Hot spring microbial mat communities from California, USA to study Microbial Dark Matter (Phase II) - Cone Pool mat layer C metaG... ...
GCTTATGCTGTAGTACAGACTCGATGCAGCGGAAGAAATCCACCACGCATCTGGCACTGAGGCTATACCAGATTTGCGCCCCGCGCTTCTCGAGTTCCACCAAGCCCGCGTTGCGCAATACCGATAGATGTCTGGAGACCGTGGACATATCCGCACCGATCAGACCGGTCAGTTCGCAGACACAACGTGGCCCGCTGCGTGCCAACTCGCCGATGATGAACAACCGGCTGGGATGGGCAAGCGCCTTGAGGATTTTGGCTTGAGCTTCGTAGCGAGCGCGGGTCTTGGCGTCCACTGGCTTATTCCCATGAACTCAGGCAGGTCGGCGCCATCCAACGGTACACGCCGACGCTGCCGACTGCCAACCTCATTTGGTATCGCCCTTGCAATTGTAATCCCGCGGCGCACGCACTCAATCCCGACTTCCGCTGCCGCCTTCCCTTGGCTTCATGTCAGCTCTTGCTCGGTTTAGCTTCCCATATCACGATTGATTGCACCTACCATTGCACTGAACTTCCAGATTTGCGGCTAGCCCAAATCGTCTTCCGGCAACAACTTACAAACAAAAGGCCGTGCGCACATCCGGGAACTCGGCGCACGCACCCCACATCGACAAGCTGGCGTACGAATGGCTACAGCCTCGGATAAACGCCGCTCCTAAAGTCCCCGCCGATAAAGCCCGATTCACCACAGTGTCTTGCGCACCCAGCGAGTCGGCTCGGACACTCTGCGCAAAATGGGAATAACGGGTGAACTGGAGAAAATAATGAAAGTCGGCATCTCGCCCGTTAATGGGTCTTCTCTGGGTTTTTTGACCGTCGTCAAAGACTCGCAGCATGGTTTGTTCGGCGGTTACTTGCTGCTTAATTGCGCCGGAAGACCGCTGGAGTTCCATTGCACCGCGCCGATCAAACCCAACCGGGCGCAGCAAATACTTTACGGTGCAACGCTGGAAGAGTTCTTGTTCGGCGAGCACATCGGGCGGACCTTGCTAGCTCAGACGCAACTACAGCCGCTGGTGGTTTGCACCGATTGCCCGCCGGCGTTCAGCGTCCGCCAGTTCTCCACCGCACCGGTAGTGCTAGTGATGGACGAGCAGTCATGTCCCGGGACGGCTGGCGACTGTACGACGCTTCGGGCAAACAGCCAGCATCGTACCGTGGAGCTTACGTGCTTCCAGGTCGGTCGAAACCGGCTTGCCGTACCCCGCGCGGCAGAGGAAGATCGCCGGCTGGCCGAGGAGCGGCTTCAGCGATGGGCGGAGTCGCTGGATTTGCTGGAGCCATTCGAGCGCATCCGACAGGCAATCGAGGAAGCAAAACAGGCCGTCTGCCAGCAAAGCTGAATTGGCAAGCCGGAAAATGCGGCAAGCCGCAACCCTGCGCGCCGCCAACGCCGGGCGTCCGCGTAACATTACCACCAGTAGGCACAGCCATCAGGAGCCACAGACGTGTCTGGGCAGGTGCCGTGTGCTCAAGCGCCGATTGCCTGGCAGTGGAAGGCCGAACCGGCCGCCGCGATTCCCACCTTCTCTATCAGCGCCGTGGAGATCGGCGGCGCCCTACCCGCGTTGCTCGACGGGCCGGCGGTAGCGGCGCTGAAAGCAGCGGCAGGCTCTTTCGGGCCGGTACGAGTGTTCACGCTCGAGTTGGAGCTTCCGCGGCCGCCGGCGGTTTCGGTCGCCACGGCTGCCGCGAAGCTGCGTGTGCGCAGCTTCTTCTTCGATAAGCAACAGCAATTGCCAGCCATTGGAGAGAACCGGCTGCCGAGCAGCATGGATCAACCGGCGAAAGCTGGTTCTGCTGTCGAATCCGGACCCGGAGGCGCTATGGCGGCAGCGGCCGCGCGGCCCGAGGCAGCCCCGCCGCCATGCAATTCGGAGCTTTGCTGCGCGAGTGTTGCTGGGCATCACCGCATCGTGCCGCCGCGCGATGTGATCAAACTGCAAGACCGACTGGAATACATTCTCCAGCCGTCGATCGAATCGCTGCTGGCCGAGCGATCGCTGTACATGCCCTGCCAGCCGTTGCCCTTCCAGCTCCAAGGCGTTGCTTTCCTGTACCCGCGGCAAGCGGCCATTCTTGCCGACGAGATGGGCCTGGGCAAAACCATGCAGGCCATAACGGCCATTCGGCTGTTGTTCCACACGGGACAGTTGCGTAACGTTCTCGTAGTTTGTCCCAAGGCGCTGGCCACGAACTGGCATCGCGAGTTTCGCCGCTGGGCGCCCGAGTTGCCGGTGATGGTAATCCAGGGCGACCAGTCGCGCCGGGCCTGGCAATGGCAATTGCCAGATGTACCAGTGCGCATCGCCAATTACGAGCTGCTGTGCCGCGACCGGCAATGGCTTGAGCGGCCTGCCGGCAGCCCTTTGCGGCGGAGGCGTTCACGCTGCCGCGAAAGCGATTGCACTGCGTCTGCGCCAGTTCAGTTCGACCTGGTGGTGCTCGACGAATCGCAGCGGATCAAGAACATCTCGGCAACCACCAGCCAGGTTGTCCGCGCGCTGGCCCGCAAACGCAGTTGGGCGCTGACCGGCACGCCTGTGGAAAACAGCACGGGCGACCTTGTGGCCATCTTCGAGTTTTTGGCGCCAGGGCTGCTGCGCTCCGATATGAAGCCGCGGCAGATCGGCCGGGCGATCAGCGATTACGTGTTGCGCCGCACCAAAGATCAGGTGCTCAAGCAGCTCCCGCCGGTCTTATATCGCGATGCCGAATTGGAGCTTACTGCTGAGCAACAGCACACGTATGATCTGGCAGAGCGCGAAGGGGTGTTGCGGCTGACCGAGTTGGGCCAGTCGGCCACCATCAGCCACGTCTTCGAGTTGGTTCTCAGACTGAAGCAGATCTGCAACTACGACCCCGCCACCGGTCAGAGCAGCAAACTGGAACGGCTGCGGGCCGATTTGGAAGAAGTGGCTGCCAGCGGCCGGAAAGCGATCGTCTTCAGCCAATGGGTACACACCTTGCAATGGCTCGCCGAGCGACTGCGGGACTTCGGACCGCTGCAATACCATGGCCGCATCCCGGCTGCAAAACGCGAAGCCATACTGGCCCGCTTCCGTGACGACCGCCGCTGCTCGGTGCTGCTAATAAGCTACGGCGCCGGCGGAGTGGGGCTGAACTTGCAGTTCTGCAACTACGTGTTCCTGTTCGACCGCTGGTGGAATCCGGCTGTGGAAGATCAGGCGATCAATCGTGCGCATCGGATTGGTGCTGCCGGGCCAGTTACCGTAAGCCGATTTCTGGTGCTGGGCACTATCGAAGAGCGGATCGATCGCATCTTGCAGCAGAAACGGGAACTACTGGAGACGATTTTCGCTCACACCGATGGTCCGGCGCAGCTCGGGCTGACCGAAGAAGAACTGTTCGGGCTGTTCGACCTGAATTGTCCCGGCGCAGAGCTTCGCCACGCCGCATAGCTGTCCGAGAGTAGCCCGCTTGCCCAACGGATGCCCGGCCATGACCCCTGTGCCGGCACGATGTTTCCCACGTCCCGGCATGACCTGTGCGGAGGTTGGCACGGCTTGTCGGTGAGGGCAGCCGTTATATGATGAACTCAAACTGCAATTGATCGGTTAACGTCCCCGACAAGGGGCAGAAACATGGCCAAATCGGTTCTGGTGAACCGAAGGAATCGATCCGTCGGCGAAACGCAATTAACACCTTATTTTGCAATAATTTATGGCCGGCAACTGGCGGTAGGGTTTAAAGTTTGATTGATGAACTTATGGCCGCCTGTTACCAGTTCGATGTCGTCGTGGTTGGCGGTGGGCACGCTGGCGCCGAGGCTGCGCTGGCCGCTGCCAGGCTGGGCGCCAAGACCGCCCTGCTGACCAGCAACCTGGACACCATCGCCCAGATGAGCTGCAACCCGGCCATCGGCGGCGTGGCCAAGGGTCAGATCGTCCGCGAGATCGACGCCCTGGGTGGGGCGATGGGTCTGGCCATCGATCGGACCGGCATCCAGTTCCGGATGCTCAACCGGAGCAAGGGGCCGGCAATGCACGGCCCGCGCGCGCAAGCCGACAAACGCGCTTATCACCAGGAAATCCGCCGCATCCTCGAAGAGCAGCCCGGGGTTAGCCTCCGCCAAGAAACCGTCGAGGAACTGATCGTCGAGCGCCAGACCGACCGCTCGGCGCCGCTGCGCGTCGTTGGGGTGCGCGTGCTGGGCGATGCCGTTTATCGGGCCGGCGCCGTGGTGCTGTGTGCGGGAACGTTCATGCGCGGGCTGCTGCACGTTGGCGACGTGAGTTTCCCGGGCGGACGGATGGGCGAACCTGCCGTCGCCGGCCTGAGCAGGTCACTGGAGCAACTCGGCTTCGAGCTTGCGCGCTTCAAGACCGGCACTCCTGCGCGGCTTAACGGCCTCAGCCTCCAATACGATCGGTTGACCGTCCAGCACGGCGACGACCAGCCGCAACCGTTTTCCTTCCTCACCGAGCGCATCGACTGCCAGCAACTGCCCTGCTGGATCACCTACACAAATTCGGAAGTGCATGAACTTATTCGCGCCAATCTGCACCGGGCGCCGATGTACACCGGCCAAATCCGCTCGACCGGCCCGCGCTACTGCCCCTCGATAGAAACCAAAGTTGTCCGCTTCGCAGACCGGACGCGCCACCAACTGTTCCTGGAACCGGAAGGACGCAACACCCACGAGGTGTACATCAACGGCCTGTCCACCAGCCTTCCCCGCGACGTGCAAGACGCCATGCTGCGGCTGATCCCTGGGCTTCAGCGGGCCGAAGTGCTGCGCTACGGATACGCCATCGAGTACGATTATCTGCCGCCGCATCAGCTTCGCCCGTCACTGGAAACAAAGCTCGTCGAAGGGCTTTTCGCTGCCGGACAGATCAACGGTACCACCGGTTACGAGGAAGCGGCCGGCCAGGGACTGATCGCCGGCGCAAACGCAGCCTTGAAGCTGTGTGGAAAAGAGCCGCTGATGCTGCGGCGCGATCAGGCTTACCTGGGCGTAATGATCGACGACCTGGTTACCCGCGGGGTGGACGAACCATATCGGATGTTCACCAGCCGGGCGGAATATCGGCTGCTGCTTCGGCACGACAACGCCGACCGGCGCCTGACGCCGATCGGCCGCCAGTTGGGGCTTGTTGACGATCGCCGCTGGAGGCGGTTCGAACTGAAGGACGCGGCCATCCGGCGCATCAGCGCTTTGCTGGAAGAAGTGCGTTGGCAAGGCGAGCCGCTTTCGAGGGTCTTGCGGCGGCCAGACGCAACGTGGTCTGACGTGCTGGCCATCCTGCCGGAACTGGCCGACACGCCGACAGAGGTCGCCCAGCAGGTGGTCTGCGACGCCAAGTATGCCGGATACATCGTCCGGCAAGAGGCCGAAATCGCCCGCCAGCAACGGCTGGCTGCGCGCCGTATCCCGCCCGATTTTCGATACGATCTGGTGCCGCATCTGCGGGCCGAAGCGCGGGAGAAGCTCTCTCGCATCCGGCCGGTCGACTTGGCTCAGGCGGGGCGGATCAGCGGGATCACGCCGGCGGATCTGGCGGTGCTAGTGCTGCACTTGGAAGGCCGCCCCGCATTACGCCGCTGAGACACCAGACTGCGGCAGGGTCAACGGGTGAGCATCGCCGGGCAGGCTGCCTTAGCGGAATTACCACTTGGTAGCTACCCATTGTTCCTGTTTTGTTGAGAATTCCTAAATCTCCGGGCACGGAAAGACGATTTTCTTACCCGATCCCGCGCAGGTTCGCCAAAAGCGTAGCGCCGGGGGGGTAAATGGAAGTTTTATCGGGCTTTTGAAGTTTGAAACAGTGAAATGGGCGGCGTGGCCGCAAGGTGTTACCAATTGGGCATTTAGGTAAATAACATCGGTATTGACTGACCCGGAAAGATAGATATAATTACCGCTTGTTGGCAATTCCGGCAACGTCGGCAGGGCCGGAAGAAGCTAACGATTGCGGCGACATAACGTCGTTGGCAGTCTGTATCAAACCAGCATTTCGGTCGGTCAAGGGTCAACCAAACATGGAGGAAGGCGTCGGGCAGGTTCTGCCGACCAGTGGACCGCCGACGCCCACTCTAGCTGTTGCAAGCTAGTCAAGGAAATGGGTAAGAAGGCCATGAAAACCGTCTTCACGACCGGCGAAGCGGCCAAGATCTGTAAGGTCAGCCAGCAGACGATCATCCGGTGTTTCGATTCGGGACAGCTCAAGGGTTTTCGCGTTCCCGGCAGTCGTTTCCGGCGCATCCCCCGCGATCAGTTGTACATTTTTATGCGCGATAATGGCATCCCGACCGATGCGCTGGAGAGCGGCAAGCGAAAAATCCTGGTCGTCGACGACGATCAAGAGCTGGTCGAGCTGATTACCGACGCACTGGAGCGCGACGGCCGCTTTGAAGTCCGCTCGGTAAACAACGGCTTCGACGCCGGGATGATGGTTAAAGAGTATCGCCCGGACCTGATCGTCCTGGACATCATGCTCCCGGACATCAACGGCAAGGAAGTCTGCCAGCGGGTCCGCACCGACAAGACCATGGATGACGTCCGGGTAATCTGCATATCTGGGATGGTCGACGAAGATAAGGTCAGCGAGCTTAAAGCCGCCGGGGCGGACGACTTTCTCCAAAAACCATTCGAGGTGGAAAAACTCGTGGAGCGCATCTGCCACCACCTCGATATGGAAGTAGCCGCCGGGACGTGAGCCTGGGTCAAGTCGGCGCAGGCTGTTTTACACCCAGGCATTCTCGCCGGGTGTTGATAGGGCACTCAGCACTGCGCTCGTCTGGCGGGCAGACATTCGCCCGGTGGACCGCTCGCGGCAACTTCTGCTAAAGTTCGCCAAACTTTTGCCGGTGGGGCCCTAGTCCGACGTATAACAACCGAGGGCGCGGATGCGACTATTGCCCGGCCTGCCCACGCCGCCAGGGCCGCTTGTGTTGCCTATGTCCGATCGCTCGGCCGCTGCTCTGGTCGAGCTGCTGCTGGCGCCCGATCTCACGCGGTTGATCGCGGTGCTGAAATGCGATCCACCGCTGGTGTTATGGGCAACCTGGGTGTCCGGCAAAGGTGGTCAGTGCCGCTGCACCAGTTTGGGGCATCTGGCCCAGTGGCTCGTCGAGCACGCCTTAGATGTGCTTCAGTGGCCTGAAGATGCCCCGATCGGGCCGCCCGCGGACTATGTTGCGCCGGAGCTTTTAATCGCTCAGGTAGCCAAAGACTTGCAGCGTGCAGAACTGGCCTCGCTACTGGCCGCCGAAGGCATCCCAGCGGCCACCGAAGAAGCCTATTTTTTCGGCCTGCTGGCCGACGCGCAGAGTTGGGCGCGGTTGTGTTTGCATCGGCCGCGCCAATCTACTCGGCCGCAGCAATCTACAGCGCCCATTGGCTGCGGCGAGGAAACGGTCGTCCAGTGGATCGCCGACGCCATTGCTGCACGCCCGGTTCCCGCAAGGGCGGTACGATCGGCGATCGACATAATAGGTGGCGTCGCGCCGTCGGGTGGATCGAACATCGACCTTGCAGCGTGTCAGCAGAAAGCACATCGGGCGGCCCAGCACTGGGCTGAGCGTCTTCCCGGTCCGGGCGATCATTTGCACTTGCTCAGTGCTCGGCTTGCGCGGCTGGCCAAGTTGGAGCGCGATTTTCAAGCGGCGCTGGAGGCCGAGAAACTGGCTTCTTTGGCAGAGTTTGCTGCCGGCGCCGGGCACGAGATAAACAATCCGCTTACGGTAATCACCGGCCGCGCGCAAATGCTTTTGCGAACCGAAACGCACCCGGAGCGACGGCGCGACCTGGCGCTGATCAGTGCGCAGGCTTTGCGCGTCTATGAAATGATTGCCGATATGCGGTTGTTTGCCCGGCCGCCCAAGCCTAAGTTGGAGCCTGTACAGCTTGCGGCGGTAGTCCAGCGCGCCATCGAAGCTATCCAGGAACAGGCAGAAAGGCAGCACACGCAGATTGTCAGCCGTTTGCCAGCAGTTCCTTTGACCTTTCAGGCCGACCCGACACAGATTGTGGTGGCGTTGCGGGCAGTGTTGCAGAACTCGCTGGAGGCGCTCGGGCAAGGGGGCCAAGTGGAGATTTCGGCGGCGGTTGTGGACGCAAACGGTGCTCATCGGTCCTCGCCGGCCGGCGGTGTGCCGAGCAGTTTCGCAAACCGGGCAACACCTGGCATTGATAAGACGGCTGTCCAGTGCGACAGCCGTTGGGGAAAACAAATCGAGTTGCGCATCGCCGACAACGGCCCTGGTATCACACCCGAGGAACGACGGCACATTTTCGACCCGTTCTTTTCGGCCCGGCAGGCTGGTCGCGGGCTGGGTATGGGACTGTCGAAGTGTTGGCGCATAGTAACCAATCACGGCGGAACAATCGAGGTCGATAGCCAGCCCGGGCAAGGAGCCACGTTCCGCATACGTCTTCCTGCGGACTCGTGACTATGATCTTTGCGAAACGTAGCGACCGCTTGATATAACTGAAGCTGTAAACGCTGCCGCCAGTGGTCGGCCATAAATTATCGCAAAATAAGGTGTTGATTGCGTTTTGCCGACGGGTCGATTCATTCGGTTCAACAGAACCGATTGGGCCATTTTTCTGCCCCTTGTCGGGCATGTTAAGCGATCATTTGCATTTTGAGATATTAGGTTTTTCCTGGTGTTCCGTGTCACCTCGTATTGCGAATGTCAATAGGTGTGCTGGTCCCATCAACACGCCGGCTGCTGCGCCCGGCCGATGTGGTTCAGTGGTCCATTTGCGCGTAACTTTTGCGCGCCGTGCGCGCGTGCTGTAGGGCTAACTGGAGTCGACCGGGATGAAGATCCGCCATGGCCTCGACGGCCGGGGGAAGGACGGCCACGCGGTCGGCCGGGCTGCTCCGACAGTTTGGTTCACGCCGGAGAATCCTTTTTTGTTACCAAACTGAGCACTCATAGCAATACATACAAGCGACGCGCTCCGTCGCGTTCGTTGTGTTTGCCCGGAAAGGCCGTCCGATCGTAGGCGGCAACTGCGGCCACGACGGAACGTGGTCCTCCAACTGAACCAACAATGGGCACAAAACGCGCACAAGTTGCGCAGTAAGCACCTCGCCAGGACGTTCAATCCACAGAAGTCCAAGACAACTGTTATGCGCGCGTGGTTCGCAAAGTTGAACCAACCGGTTCTCCCAAGCACATGCCCAGGAACTGTTAATACGAGGGACTGCTGGTTTGCCAAATGGCTACTTTCATAACTGAAGTACACCCTGGCGAACCGGCACCGCCGAAGCGCGCCGGCTGCAATCCGGGCGGGTGGCAGGACGGAACGCGGGTGATCGCAAACCGGCGCACCGGGGCAACACCAGCGCGAAGCGCAGACGCGTGCATCAAGTGTCGTTGTGCTCGGGCTGCGGGCGCGTATTATCCGCGCGGTGAGAAATGGCGCGTTTTCGGGGAAAATACATGGCGTTTCGCCCCACGCGAAGCATAAGGCTCAGCGGACCTTCAGGTCTTCGGGGCTTATGGCCACCGGCAGGCCATCTTTGGGGATCGGTAGCTTCAAAGTCCACAGTATGCCCTGGGCGACCAGCCGGCGGCAAACTTCCTGCTGCCAGTTGTCGTGGAAGTGCAGGCAGCCGAAGCCGAACGATCGCCCGCCGTCGGGACGCTCCAGCGCCCAGGCGATGGTTTCCGGCTTGCCGTCGATGTCGGCCTGCACCAGCGGGGTAACCTTTCCGCCGGCGGCGAACTTCAGTTGATAATAGTATTCATCGTGCAGGCGCAGGTCGCGCAGACCGGCGGTGATCGGATGCTCGCGGTTGACGATCGTCACTTGCGTGGTGGTCACCACGTACTTGCGGTCCGAGCCGCCGTGCATGCCGCCCATAAGCTCCAGATGTCCGGGCACGTACTTGTCGTCCTTTGCACCGATGCCCCAGTGCAGCCCCACGATGCCGCCGCCGCGTGCGGCCAGTTTTCGGATGGCCGCTAGCCGCTGCAAGTCGGTTTGCATCCAGCGGCCGCCCTCGCCCAGGTACAGCACTATTGCGTCGGCCTCCTCGGCGATCAGCCGATTGCCATCCGGCCAGGGCTGATCGACGTTGACGATGGTGGTCTTGACGTTCTCGACCGGCGCCAGGCACTTGGCCAGTATGTGCAAGCCGGACATATACTCGTGCGTGCCCGGCGGATGGTCGCGGTTTGCGCCCAGCAGCAGCACCAGCTTGGAACCAGAGGGTTGTTTGTCGGCGGCCGCAGCAGCTACTCCACACGCCGCCGGCAACGCCACAGCCGCGATTGCCGCCAGGGCCAAAATTGCCTTCACAGCGCGGCGCACCGCCCAACCGCTGGTGCCAAATTGCCACATAGCAACCTCCCTATTGGTGGTTTATGCCCGAAGCCCGCGCCGGGTTGCGGCGGCAACTTCAGGCGCCGATCATGTCGCTATACTCCGCACGGGCAAGAATGCACCGTTCTCAAAGGAAACACATATCATTTCACCCCGCGCGAAGCGCTAGCTGCGCCAGTTCACTTCGGCTTTCTCGCCGTGTTTGGGACTGGTTTGATCCAGACAATGCCGTACCAGCGATAGCCCATCGGCCAACAGCGCGGCCTCGACCCAACCAGCCGCTTCAGCGGCCGAGAAGACCCAGGCGGTGGCGGGAATGTTTATCAGGTGGATTCCTTCGTGTTCGGTCACGCGCCACACGTGACTGTGCCCGAAGACGAAAGCCTTGACCTGCTTGCGGGGCACGATCACCTCGTACAACTGTTTGACATCCAGCAGACCGCTCTTGACGACCTTTTCCGGATAGTGATGGGCCACGACGATCGCCGGTTTGTCGCTGCGCTTGTCGAGCGAGTCGGCCAGCCACTTCAGTTGCTGCGGACCGCACTGGCCGGGAGTGAAGTTGGTTCGCAACAGCGAATCGAGCAAAAACAGGTTCGCCTGGGGCGTTTCTACGATCGCCACGTGCCGGTCGGCCACCGACTGCTCGGCCTTAAGCTCCTTGAACGCCGCGAAAAAGTTTTCCCGATGGTCGTGATTGCCCAATACCAGGTGAACCGTCAGCCCTGCTTCGCGCAAGGGTTTGAGTTCCTCGATGAGTACTGCGTAATCGCCGGGCTGGCCGTCCATGTAAGCCAGATCGCCGGCTATCACCAGCCCGGCCGGTTTATAAGGCAACCGCAAAATCGCCTGACGAACCGCTGCGAAGTTGTCTGCCGGTTTTACGCCGCGGTGCTCGTTGTCGCGCTGGGACCAAAGGTGCGTATCGGCCAGGAAAATCCAGCGGCTCCGATCGGCCTGATCAGCGCCGAAGGCTGCACGCCCAAATGCCAAACTTGCGCCGGCAGCCAGGGCACCGGCCAGAAACTCTCGACGCGAGATGGGAGGCAATGTAATTGGCATGGGAAACTCCCTGCCGCGGTTGTCGTGTTACCGTATGTGCGAGATCGTGTGCTCGCGGGCATGTATGGGGGCGTTCTCGGCGCCAAACCATATCATTTTACCCCGCGCGAAGCATAAGTACGTGCGTTGCGTCTTGGCCTATTGGTGTCTTGGTGGTAAGTCCTTAGCAGCTGAGTTCCACTGCCCAGCAAGCCAGCAGTCGCACACTGCGACTGACCGTGCGGTGGCAATTTATCCATCGATCTTGGCCAAACCTATTGAGCTTCGCAAATCGTACAGACACGAAAATTCCTGGTTTTTGGCCACTTTAGCGTCCTTTGGTATTGCGAAGACCAGTAGTGACTACCTGATATACGTTTTTTTCGAGTGTGTCCTGTTACCACGTATTGCGCGTGTCAGCACGCATTGCACGTTTCACCACATATTGCGAATGTCAACAATCGTTTGCCCGACGCCCATCTACAAAGCCGACGCACAGGCACTTCAATCAATCGGGGCCGTCGACCGGCAGTGCTTCGTCGCCCAATGTTACTATCGTCAACTTGGCAGCGCCGCGGCCGGTCCACTCCAGGTGCAGTTGGTTGTCGCCCGGAGCCAACTGTGGGGCGCCACCGGGAGGCTCGGCGGTCACTGTTTTCTGCAAGTTCCAGTTGCGATGGAAAAGTTTTATCGTCCCGGGCTGCGAACAGTCGGCGATGTCTCCGGTATTGAGCGTGGCGGGAATGACGAGCTTTTGATTTCCACAAATTATCGCCGGGTTTTCCAGCCGGCTGTCGCTTTCGGCCAGCGCCTCGACTGAAAGTATGGTACAGCGCGGCAGCGGCTGGGTTGCGCGCATCCAGCGGAAGTTCAACGCCGAGATATTCTGATAGTGGAAGTTGCTGTACATGGCCGCTTTGAAGGCGTAATTGGCGTGCGCTGGGCGGAACTCGGGCAGCATCCGCTCGGTGGTCGGCTCGGGCAGGAACACCACTTTTTCGCCAGTGAAGTCCAGATCGATGTAATGATCGCGGTAGGTCTTGTTCGAGGCCTCCAGTTGCACATTCAGAACGGCACAAGGCCCTGCTGCCGGCAGCGGCTGATCGACCCGCAATCGCACCGCCAGCCCACGGTGCTTTACCAGACTGAGCGGCTTGCCCGATGCGGCCTTCTGCGCCCCTGCGCCGGCGCCAACGGCACCGCCTGTGCCGCCCGTGCCGCCCGCGCCCCCTGGGCCGCCCGTGCTGCTTGCGCTGCTTGCGCTGCTCGCGCCGCCGCCAAGCTGCGTCAGATCGACCGAAGCTGCCATTGCCCCGGGCATGGGCGACTTGGGCGAAGGGGGCGGCAGTTCGATCGGGCTGTCGGCTCTAAGCAGCACGATGTTGGACCGGTCGCCCGGCTGGGCCAACCCGGGCACCGCCTGAAGCCGAAACCGCAAGGGCTGCCCTGCCGAACTGTTGCTGACCGTCAGGGCACCGGGCTGTGCCAAGCGGTGCGTATCGTAGCGGACGGGGCGAAACTCCGGCCGCGGGCCATCCACCAAGCGCCATTCCCCCTGCCGCAACCGCTTGCGCACTTCCGGCGGCACCTTGCCGGACAGTCGCAACCGCTCGTAGCGGCCCAGCAGCTCCAGCAACTCGTCGGTGCGTCCGTGGCGCTTCAGCGCCGCCATGGTGGTTTCCAGCGAGACGGGGGTGTCCAGCGCTATCATGCGAATGGCGTAATATTCTACTTCGTCGGGTGTGGTGGCCGGATGGTTCGGCTGGTCGTCGAAGAAACCCCACCAACCCAGTTCCGCCGGCATGAAACTGCGCGTGTAGTGCGTCCAGGAATCGGCGATCTTGTGGTAGTCGAGGTACTGTTTGACGGCCACGGCGGCGAAGTCGTCGCAACAGCCCCGGGCGAAGATGTGCCAGGTCCACGGCGTGCCGCCGGAACCCTGCACCAGGATGTCGCGACGGATGCGGTTGTAGATGGCCATCTGCTGCTGGCTGACCCAGTACCAATACGGGCCGTTGGCCGCGTTGCACTCGCCGCCGTCGAAGTAGATCATGTCGAAACCGCAGCGGTTGAACACGCCGGCGATCCGCTCGGCCAGCTCGTCTTTGAGCGAGGTGCGCAGATCGACCAGATAGCAACCGTAGCGCTCGACCAGGTGATGAATCTTCGCGCCGGCCTTGTGCGGCGCAGCGGTAGTGCCTGCAAAGCCCCGCACGCAATGCAGAAACTTGCGCCCCTGGTGGTCGATCTGCCGGTAGTGGATGATCTCGTCGTCGATGAGGATGTCCAGACCCTGGCGTTCATCACCGTAGAAAGCCGGGCTGAGCGGAAATTGATCCAGCGGCGTGGCCGAGGGAATCTCCTGCACCTGCGCGTCGATGTCGGCGGCCAACACGGCCTCGGCGTCCTTGAGCAGTCGTGGGTCGGGCTTGGGGCGCACCAACGGGTCGTTCTTGCCCACGAAACTGGTCAGCATGTGCATCCCCACCTTCAGCCCGGCGGCATGACACTTGTCGATGGTGGCCTTGAGGCTTTCCTCGCCGCGGGGAAAGTTGCGCAGATTGATCGGATACGAGCCGAGCGAGCTGGCCCAGGTGCCGTCGTACGTCATGATGTAGCCGAAGTGCCCCAGTTTGGCGTAGCGGATCGCCTCGTCGACGTTCTGCTCGGTCATATCCACGAACAGATAGCCGCGGCGGACGTCCTCGGAGCGCTTGGCCCACTGCCCGCCGATGCGCGGAGAGGGCAGTTTGCAATCGCGCTGGAGCTGCTCGATCACATCCAGCAAGTCTTTGGTGGGCACGGCCACGAAGGCGGCTTGCTGGCCGGTCATGCCGAACTGGCGATAGACGATCGCTCCGACGTTGCTGGTGTTCACCCGGTCCGACAACCCCACCGCGCAGCAGGCGAACTGCTCGTTCCAGCGGACCGACAGCCACCAGCCGATGTTCTCGTCGATGGCCGGTTCCAGCCGCCCCAGGCCGATTTCCTCCACTTCGCCTGTGCCGTCGCCTTCGATCTGCTCCAGGGTCACTATGAAATACCGCGGCCGGACGGTCAGTCTGTAAACGGCGCTTATGCCCGAATCGGCGAAACGAACCGCAAGCTTGTCGCCATCGCTGGCCAGCTTCGTGCCAGCAAAGAGCTTGCCTTGCTTTTTGAGGTAAAAGAAGTGTCCGGGCCAGCCACGCAGCCACTGCCGACCGGTGGCCTTTTCCAGCAGGCTCTTGCAGCGGCCATCTTCCCCCAGCACGATGCGCACCGTTTCGTTCTCGATGGTCACCGCGCCGGCAGGCTGGGCTGCTTGGCCAGCGGCGGATTTGTCGGCCTGCTCGGCGGCGGATTTGTCGGCCTGCTCGGCGGCGACAATGCCCGGCGGTCCGTAACCCGACAAACAGGCAACCAACATCGCAGCCGCTGTGCGGCAGACGAATCTCATGGGTTGCTTTC
>Ga0209101_1001866_pt1 | contig 14781 bp, 10 predicted proteins | sample ConPoolayeCmetaG_FD_185481 | JGI IMG/M metagenome (GOLD analysis project Ga0209101, IMG submission 185481) | Hot spring microbial mat communities from California, USA to study Microbial Dark Matter (Phase II) - Cone Pool mat layer C metaG... ...
CGGGAGAGGGGAGGTTGTAGGATAGGCTCTTAAGCGTCTCGGCGCAACCGTCTGGCGCAACGGCACAACCGGCCAGGCACAACCCTCGTGCAGAAATGGCGTGGTCCTTGGGAACTTTATGATATGGAGGCCGACCGAACGGAATTGCACGACCTCGCCTCGCTTCATCCTGAGGTGGTCGCCCGGCTGGAGGCAGCATGGAAAGCCTGGCAAGCTCGGGCGTTTGTGGATGAGTGGCCCGGCCCCGACCATACGAACTGGGGCCAGGATATCCTTCCTGCCGCCGAGAAAGGCGAGACTCGAATTTCCAAGCCCCAGGCCGCGGATCCCGGGAAGTGATGGAGCGATAGGCCCGGTGCGCTTACGGCACGCCTTGCTGAAATCAGGTTTACCCCCCCGATCGAGCCGACGCCAACACTTCGCGCCGAATCTGCGCGGCAATGTAGAAGGAACCGGTGACGCAAATCAGGTCGTCGGGCGAGGCCAAATCGCGGGCGGTCTGCCAAGCCTGGTTGGGCAGCGGCGAGACACGAAAAGGCCGTCCGGCGACTTGATCGGCGATTGCGGCCAGTTCGGCCACCGGCACGGCCCGGGGGTTGTCGGTGTATTGCGTCAAGATCACCTCGTCGAACTGGCCAAGCAACTGGCGGAGCATCGCGGCAATTTCTTTGTCTTGCGTCGAGGCGAAAACGAGAATCCGTCGCCTGACGCGGAAACTCTCGTTCAAGACCTCGATCAATGCCCGGACCGAGGCCACGTTGTGGGCCGCGTCGATGATCACAGTGGGCCGTTGGGCCACGATTTCGATTCGGGCTGGCCAATGGAGTTGGCGCAGGCCGGTGCGGACCGCGGACTCGGGGATTTGCCAAACTCGATCCGACGTGGACGGCAATCGGGTCAGGGCGGCCAGGGCCAAGGCGGCATTGACCGCTTGGTGGCGGCCGAGCAAATTGATCGCCACCCGAGAGTAACACAACGGCCGCTCGGCCGAACGATCCACGAAGTCGAAGACGGCCTCGGCGGCATCGCTTGCCACGTAAGGCGGCGGGAAGTAGTTGACGTCGAAGTCGGTTCCCAGTTCCACGAGCCGGCAGCCCCGCTCCTGGCATGTGAGGCGGATCACTTCCCGGGGACCAGGCTCCACCACCCCACTGATGACTGGAACACCCGGTTTGATAATCCCGGCTTTTTCTCGGGCGATGGCCTCCAGCGTGTTTCCCAGTTGCTTCATGTGGTCGAAGCTGATGCTTGTGATGATACAAACGAGCGGGGAACAGACATTGGTCGAATCCAATCGCCCGCCTAACCCCACTTCGAGTACGGCAAGGTCCACCTGTTGCTGGGAGAAGTATTGAAATGCCATCGCGGTCACTATTTCGAAATAGGTCGGACCAGGCTCCGCCGGATTAGACGAGGCATAGCGCTTGTCCAGGGCCTGGATGGCGGGCATCATTTGTTCCAAGAGGTCAGTGAATTCTTTCGTTCCGCAAGGCTGTCCATCGATTGACAACCGTTCCTCAACCCGATCAATATGGGGGGATGTGAACAATCCAGTTCGGTATCCCGCCGCCGTCAGGATGGAAGCGGCCATTGCCGACGTAGAGCCTTTGCCCTTGGTTCCGGCGACGTGCAGGGCAGGCACAGCAAGATGGGGGCTTCCAACATCCCCCAGAAGTTCTTGCATCCGAGCGAGTCTGAACTCTCGGGCGGTATAAGTCGGGCTGAAAACCCGCTCGTAGTCGATTCGCTGACTCAGGAATTGATAGGCGTCGGCCATGTCTGCGAGTCTACCTTGGGGCGACCGGTTTGTCGGCGCGGAATAGTCGGCGGCAAAAAAAGGTGAACAGGGGGAACACGCGGAACGTAGAGTCCTACAGTTTAGTTTTGCGCGACCACGAGGCCAATGTATGCAATCTTCCGAAGTCGTTATTGAAACTCGGAGTCTCAGCAAGGTTTATCGCGACTTCTGGGGCCGGCAAAAGGTCCGGGCATTGAAGGCTTTAGACCTGGAGATTCGTCGGGGAGAGATTTTTGGGCTTTTGGGTCCAAACGGTTCCGGCAAGACAACCACCGTTAAACTGATCCTGGGCTTGCTTTTTCCCACCAGTGGACAGGCCCTGGTGTTCGGCCGCGACGCGACCGACGTCAAAAAAAATGAGCGGATCGGCTACCTGCCCGAAGAATCCTATCTCTATCGGTTCCTCAACGCGGAGGAGACGCTGGACTTTTACGGGCGACTGTTCGACATGCCCGCCCCGCTGCGGCGGCAGCGGACCGCCGACCTGATCGAAATGGTGGGTTTGGGTTGGGCCAAGCGGCGGCAGTTGCGGGAGTATTCCAAAGGTATGACCCGGCGAATCGGGCTGGCCCAGGCCCTGATCAACGACCCCGAGCTGATCGTGTTGGACGAGCCAACCACCGGCCTGGACCCCATCGGCTGCCGCGAAATGAAGGACCTAATCCTTCGATTGAGGGATGAGGGCAAGACCATCTTGATGTGTAGCCACCTGCTGGCCGATGTCCAGGACGTTTGCGATCGGATTGGCATCCTCTATCAGGGGGAGTTGCAGGAACTAGGTCGGGTTGACAGCCTGCTCAAGGTTCGCGACACCACGGAAATTCGCGCCACCGGCCTCAGCGAGGCCTGTCAGGCCGAGATCCGGCAGGTGATCGAGCGTCACGGGGGTCAGGTCCTCTCGATCGGTAATCCCACCACGACGTTGGAAGAACTCTTTTTGCACATCATTCGCGAGAGCGAAGCGCATCCTGGGCGGCGCGTGCGGGGAGGTTCGGGCAATGGTCATTGAAAATCCGCTGCCGCATCTGGCCGAGTGGTTGCCCGCGGCGGCATTGAACTGGCTGCTCGTGGCCGGCGCATTGGCCTTGGCCGCAATCGTGTTGGGTTGTTTGGTGAGCGTGCTGCGTTACGGTCCCCGGGTGGGGTTCCGGACGGCCTTGGGTACGGCCCTGTCGGGCGTGGTCGACGTGGTCTGCATGTCGCCGCGGCGCGTGGCGGCTTTGGCCTGGCTGGCGGTGAAGGAGTCGATCCGGCGGCGCGTGATCCTGGTCTTCGCCCTGTTCGTGGTGATTTTGCTTTTCGCGGGTTGGTTTCTCGACGTGGGGAGCAGCGAGCCGGCCAAGCTGTATCTTAGCTTTGTGCTCACGGCCACCACTTACCTGGTGCTGCTCTTGGCCTTGTTCCTCAGCGCCTTCAGTCTGCCGACCGACGTCAAGACCCGCACGATCCAGACGGTGGTCACCAAGCCGGTTCGCCCCAGCGAGATCGTGTTGGGCCGGATGCTGGGCTTCACGATCGTGGGCACGGTGTTGCTGGCGCTGATGAGCGTGGTGAGCTATTTCTTCGTGATTCGCGGCGTGAGGCACACCCATGAGGTGGTGGTCGAGAACCTCAAGCCGGCCGGACCCGCCGTGGAGGGACGACAACCGCTGAGCGGCACGACCGAGTCGGCCCAAGGCCACCGCCACAAGCTGTATGTGGACGCCTCGGGCAAGGGCGTCATCGAGTCTGAGTTCGGCCATTGGCACGAGATGGAATCGGTGGGATCGGGCGACAAGCTCGCGTTCGTGGTGGGCGGGCCAGAAGGGATGTTTCAGGCCCGGGTGCCCATCTACGGCAAGCTCCGCTTCCGCGGCCGCGAGGGAATCGACGTCGATCGGGGAATCAACGTCGGCGACGAGTGGTTTTACCGCAGCTTCATCCAAGGCGGGACCGTGGCGGCGGCCATCTGGACCTTCTCGAACCTGCGCGAATCGCAGTTCAGCGACGGACTGCCCGTCGAAATGAACATCGAGGTCTTCCGCACCTACAAGGGAAACATCGAGAAGGGCGTGCTGGGCAGCCTCTCGCTGCGCAATCCGCGGACCGGCCTGATCGTCGAAGTGAAGGTCTTCGAATCCAAGGATTTCACCCCGCTGTTCATCCTGGTGCCGCGGAAAATCACGGAGTTCTCCGGCGCAGACGTGATTTCCTGCAAACGCGAGACGCCGGACAGGGGCGTGGAATTCTCGCCGCCCCAGGAGATGCTCGACCGTCGCCTGGCCGAACGCAAGGAGTTCGACCTGTTCAACGATCTGGTCGCCGACGGCGAACTGGAGGTCTGGCTCCGCTGCCTGGAGCCTTCGCAGTATTTCGGGGCGGGCCAGCCCGATCTGTGGCTCCACGCCGCCGACGCCTCCTTCGAGATGAATTTCTTCAAGGGCTACTATGGCATTTGGCTGCAAATGGTGCTGGTGATCGCGTTTGGGGTGACCTTCAGCACCTTTTTGAGCGGCCCGGTGGCCATGCTAGCCACGGTCGGCGCGATGATCGGCGGCTTCTTCAGCGACTTCGTCACTCGCCTGTCGCAGCACGCGGTCTTCGGCGGCGGCCCCTTCGAAGCCATCATCCGTCTCGTGCGCCAGGACAATCTGCTGACGGAATTGGAACCTGGCCTGCGGACCACGGTGGCGCAGATGGCCGACCGGGTGGCGGAGGCGGGGTTGTGGGTCGTGGCGCACATCTTGCCGCCGTTCACCGAATTCAACTATGCCGATTGGGTGGCCTACGGCTTTGACATCACCTGGGACCCTTGGATCCTGGTCCCCACCCTCCGCGCCCTGGCGTTCATTCTGCCCGTGTTCGTGGCCGGCTGCTTCTTCCTCAAGTCTCGCGAGGTGGCCCAATGAGTCCGCAGCACGCCTTTGCTCGAAAGATTTATTACCTCGTCGGCCTGGTCCTGCTGGTTGCCGTGCTCAGTTGGCTGGGACAACCGACGTCCGGCGAAACGAGCGCCGAGGGGAAGGAGGGGGCCGCCTCGGGCCTGGGGTTGCCCAATCTGGCCCAACTGCGTCTCCGCTACAAGCTCAGCGAGGCCCAGTTGGGAGAAATCGACCCGGCCAGTTCCACGATCAAACTGGCCACCCTGGGGCTTCGCGGCGTGGCGGCCAACATCCTCTGGGAGAAGGCCAACAACTACAAGATGAAGAAGGATTGGACCAACCTCTCGGCCACGCTTCAGCAAATCACTCGGCTGGAACCGCATTTCATCAGCGTGTGGCGGTTCCAGGCGTGGAACCTTTCCTACAACGTGTCGGCCGAGTTCGACGACTACCGGGAGCGGTATCGTTGGGTGATCCGGGGCATCGATTTCCTCCGCGAGGGAATCCGCCGCAACGAGCGCGAGCCGATGCTGGTTTGGGACGTCGGCTGGTACATTACCCATAAAATCGGCACGGCCGACGAGGCCAAGCAGTTCCGCCGCCTGTTCAAGGAGGACGACGAGACGTTCCAGCGCTGGGAGGACTACCGCCCGGCCGCCGATCGCGACAACTGGCTGGTCGGCAAGGATTGGTTCGCGCGGTCCGAAAAGTTGGTCGACCAAGGGGCGGACCTGCGGAAAACCACGCCGGTGCTCTTCTTCTCCCACCGGCCGATGTCCCAGATGAACTACTCCGAGGCCATCGAAAAAGACGGCATCTTCGGCGAGAAGGCCAAGGAATCGTGGAAGAAGGCGGGCGACGAGTGGTTCGAGTTCGGGGCGAGGGCGATTCCGACCACGGAGAAAGACCGCTTCATCCACCTGAACGACGCCGAGCTGTTCGACAAGGAAGCGGCCGACCGCGTGGCCAAGCTGGAGGCCTTCGAGCCTGGTTTGCGGGAAAAGATCCGCAAGGAGCGTTACGAAAAGCTGCCCGCCGCCAAGCGCAAGGCCTATGAGACGCCGCCCGAAAAACGCACCCGCGACGATTGGGAAAAGGCCCAGGAGGTCACCGAGCAGCTCGTTGTTACCCACGATCAGCTCGCCCGGCAGATCAGCGGACCCAATCGGCCAACCGCGATCAAGCTGGCCCGCGAGGCCGCCGAATTCGAGAAGAAGTCCGAAGAGAACCGGCTGTATCGTCAGATCGTCAATTTCGAGTACTGGCGGGAGCGGGCGAGGTACGAGCAAACGCCCGAGGCCATATTCGCCCGCGAATACGCCTTCCGCGGCGCCGAGGCCCTGGCCAACGCCGACCTGATCAAGGCCCGCGAAATGTACGAACAATGCTTCGCCAAATGGCGGCAATTGTTCGACCGCAAGGAATTCGCTCGCCTCAAGAATGACGAAATGCTTGGCCAGGAGATCTGCGGCATCGTCTACAAGTATCGGCAAGTGCTGGAAAAGAGCGACAAGCCGTTCCCCAAGGATTTCGTGCTCAACGACATCCTGGAACTCCACGAGAAGAACTGGCGGGCCCGCGAGGGAAAATAGCCGTGCCGTGCCGGTCGCCGTGCGGCGCTGGAGCGTGAGCGGCGCCGTGGACCGAGTGTCCGACAGTCCGAACGGCCACAGGTCTCCTCTACCGCCTTCCTGCCCGCCGAAGAGGGCCGACCCCGGTCGTCCCGCGCCGGCGGGCATCCCCCTCTCCCGCCCATGGGCAAGAGGCCGCGCGGTGAGGGCGGCCGGAATCGCGGCGAGTCTTCCCGACGGGCGTGATCCCCCTTCCCACGCCAGATCCCGCGGCTATCCTCAATTGTTTTGATCCAGCAACTTGAAAAGAGGCCAAAGATGCGTTGGCTCGCGCAACAGATCGCGGCGGCAACGGTGCCGGAGGGTTCGGTCCGCCTGTGGTGGCTTTCGCAGGCCGGGTTTGCGTTCAAGACGCCGGCCGGGAAGGTCGTGTATCTGGACCCCTCGCTGTCCGACGCCTTGGAACGGTTGTACGGTTTCAAGCGGATCTGCTCACCGCCCATCGCCGCCGAGGACGTGCGGGCCGACCTGGTGATCCTGACCCATGAACACGCCGACCACCTCGATCCCGACGCCTTGCCGGTCATCGCCCGCAACAACCCCCAATGCCGCTTCGCCGGACCGTGCGGATGCGGCGAGGGTTTCGCTCTGGCGGGAATCCATGCCGATCGAACGGTGGTTCTCGAGCCGAACCGCTCGGAGGATTTAGGGCCTGTCGTTGTTCACGCCGTGCCGGCCGACCACGGAGACTATTCGGAATCGGCTTTGGGCCTGCTGTTGGATTTCGAGGGAGTGCGGATTCTCGCGACGGGCGACACGTCTTTGCGACCGCGCTTGTTTCGGCCCCTGTTCGACCTCAAGCCGGACGTGATGTTGCCGTGCATCAACGGCGGGTTTGGCAACATGACTCCGCTCGACGCCGCCCGGCTGGTCCAGCAAGCCCAGCCCCGCTACGCGATTCCTTGCCACTATTGGACCTTCGCCGAGCAAGGCGCCGGCGATCCTGGCGGGTTCCTCTACGCCTGCAAACACCTCTGCCCCAACGTCCACGCCTTGCTGTTGAAGCCCGGCGAAGGATTCACGGTGCGTCGCCGGGAAATCGCGTAGGCCGCCGCGGAGCCGATCGAGGCGCGGGCCGTTGACGCCCGTCTCCTTGGTCGGCGGTTCGTTGGTCCGCACCAAGCGCAACGCCCGCTTGCCCGAGTGCGCGTCGCCGGTCACCTCGGCCCGGCCAATCGGCCCCCAGCCGAAGGGAAAGCCGTTGGGCGCGAGTTCCTCAAATGAACCGTTGGGGCACACGTCGGCTTGCGCGTCGGCCGCGGACGCCAACATGACGAACGTCGCGACAAGGGAACACCAGGTCATGGGCAATCCTCCTGCTGTTTTTGCCTCGATGGTAGGATGCGTCTTCGAGGCATGGGCTTCTGGCTTGTAAACGCCGTCGCTCACACGACCATAATCGCTTCGGTGAACTGCGGCAGGTCATGCTGGGCGTATTTCACGTCGATGGGAACGACGTATCGGCCGGGCGGTAGGTTGGCGGGAATGGGCAGGGCGAGCCGGGCCCGACCCTCCCGCTTCGGCGCCGCTTCCACGCGGCTCCAATCGGTCGGGCCGGCGCGCCAGGCGCGGGGCGGGATCGCGCGGCAGGCGAGGACTCGCGGCGCCGCCGAGTGGTTCGTCGCCACCACCTCGATCGCCGCCGTGGTCCCGGGCCGGACCTGCTGTTCGTAAGGGTGGCAGCGGACCCAAGGCTCGTCCATGCCGTAGTTGGCGTGGTCCCAAGGAAACAGCTCGCCATACAGATTTTCCCGCTCGGCCAGGTTGGCCCGCATGAAGCGGCACTCCTCGGGCGTAAAGTCGAAGGCCTGGTCCACGTGGCAATTGAAAATATGCGTGGGGCGGAGCTTCTCGATCAAGGCCACGCAGCGGTCGAAGCCCACGCCTGCCCCCAGCCAATTGCGGTTGTGGGCGCAATAATCGTCGATGCCCGCCATCGTGAACGAATCGCCCACGAACAACATCCGCAACTCGCCCGACTCGACCAAAAGGCCCGCATGATACAACGTCTGGCCCGGAAGATGAAACGCCGTCAGGCGGAACTCGCGCCATTGCCACGATTCGCCATCGCGGGTGACGCGATCGACGCGGGCCTTGCTGGGCGAGATGCAAGGCAAACGCCACGCCAAAGGGTCGGTAATCACCATGGCCACGTGCTGGTCGGTGATGCACGGGCAGTCGAACGTCTTCTGGAACTCGGGAATGGCGTCGACATGGTCGTCGTGATAGTGCGTGACCCAAAGCCCCTCCACCCCCGTGATCTCCCCCCGGTCGCGGAGCTGCGCGAGCTGCTTGACCACCGCCGGGCTGCCGCAATCCATGACGAAGGCCGCTCGGTCCTTCGAGACCACCACCCACGTCGTGCCGATGTGCCGGAGGCAGTTCGGCGCCGGCTTGCCCGGCCGGATCGGCATGTGGTCCTTTCGATCCGCGTAGTCGGCGAACATCTTGGGAAAATAATGGCGCAAGGCGGAAATGGCCACGTACTTGTCGTAGCAGACGTCCAAACGGCGAACGAGGGCGTCGATCGCCCGGGCCGGCTCGTCCATGATCCGCCCATGCGAGGGCACGAGAAGCCGAGGCGACGCCCGCTTGATTCGGCCCAGGCTCTCGACAAGTTGCGGCCGCGCCCCCAGAAACCCGTGGTAATCGGTGGTCATGACGCCTTTCTGGAGGCTGTGGAGTTCCCAGATCCGGCCCGAGTCGTAGATCGCGTCGCCGCAGAAAACCACTCGCTGGCCGTCCACCTCGACCACGTAGCTGACCGAGCCGTCGGTGTGGCCGGGCGTGGCAAGCGCCTCGATGGCGGCGCGACCCCAGGCGAACTTCTGGCCTTCGCGGACGACGTCGGCGACGGGCACGGGCTCGGCGAGCATGAGGTGGTGCGGGTGTTGGTTGTAGAGGTGCCATCGGCTGGCGGGGTTGTTCCAATAGGCCGCCACCTTGTCGAAATAGTCGCGTTCCGCGGCGGGCACGACGAGCCGGGCCTTGAGTTCCACGAAGGCCTCGGCCCCGCATGCCTGGTCGCGATGATGGTGCGTGAACAGCACTTGCTCGACGGCGGCGATTCCGCGGCGGCGAAGCTCGGGCAGGACGCGGCCGTCGCCGCAGTCGATGAGCAAGGCCTTGGGGCCGTCGCGGACTATGCCCACGTGAATCGGCCCGCGATAGACGGCCAGATGTTCGCTGATTTCCATCCACCCGGCGTCGCCCTCGCTACCCCCCTCGACGCCCGATGCCAAGGTCTGGCAAGGCCCAAGGGCCAACGGAACAACATCCGCCGCGGCAGCCAGCGCCGCCCCACCCAGCGTTCGAAGAAATTCACGACGCGAACCAAATTGGAAATCCATGGGACCGGCCTCGATTTCCCGCAAGCGTCTTGTACCAGTCATCGGGAGCGACGACCAAGGTCATTGTGGCGAGGCAAGGCGGCCCAAGTCAATCATTTGAAGGTTTCCAGGAATTGAATTGACCTAAGCGAATGGACTTCCGTGGATCGGGTTTCGCGTGCGGGCAATAGACAACTCCTCGAGGGAAGTCCGAATGATGGCAAGTCGCGCCAAGGAAGGCGCCTGCTCGGCGAGGTCTTCGAACCTCGCTTTGCCGACGCCTCGGGAGGCCGAAATTCAGCGCCCCAGCGTTTTTTCTGCCCGGAGAACCCACGTGGCGCCAGGCAAGAGAGCAGGAAGGCGAAGCAGCCGCCGATTTCGACCACGACCCGCCAGCGACGGCGGCGACGTCGGCGGTGTCGCGAGTTCCCACCAAGCCGCCGTGGGCAGAAGCTCGATGCCCGACGCGGTCAAACCGTGGAGTCGTTCAATGACTGGCTGAAATCGTTGTTTGAGTTGGAGCATCGTGTGTGGCGCCGGGGACTGGACAACAATCGCGCCCAACTGTTGGCGGCGATCTTCACCCATCAAGTTCTCGCGTTGCAACCATCGCCGCGGCAACGAGAAAGAACAAGTCACATGGATGCTCAACACCCTAGGAATTCCCAGACGCCCTCGATTAAATAGAAAGGTGGTCAGAGGCCGAGGCGACTGGAAGGTTGCCCGGTTGGTTGTCACCCCTTGCTCGCCGGAGGGCGTCGCATGTCTTTATCGTTGGAACAGCACCGCTATTTTTTGAAAGACACGATCCGTCTGACGATCGACTTTTCGCGGACCGATCAGTCGCTCGGCGTGCCGCCGCCGCCGATCGAAAAGCCCTACGCGGCGGACGCGGTTCGGGTGGATTTGCCGCCGGTGGGCCAGTGGCGCGGGGTGCCGCCGATGGCGGTCGAGGAGGCGATCCGCCGGAGAGAGAGCCGCAGGGATTTCCGCGCCAAACCGCTTTCGCTCGACGAGGTTTCGTTCCTGCTTTGGGCAACGCAAGGGGTGCGCGAGGTCCTCGACAGCGGCACCGCGCTTCGCACGGTTCCCTCGGCGGGGGCGCGCCACGCCTTGGAGACCCATCTGGCGGTGCTCAACGTCGAAGGGCTCGAGGCGGGTTTTTACCGTTATCTGCCGTTGGAGCACCAGCTTCTTTTCGAGTTCAAGGAAGCGAACGCCGGCCGCGAGCTCGCCGAGGCCGCGCTGGGCCAGGCGTTCGTGGCCCGCTCGGCCGCCGTGTTTTGCTGGACCGCCGTTCCCTACCGCATGGAATGGCGCTACGGCCTGGCCGCCCACAAGGTCATCCTCCTCGACGCCGGCCACGTGTGCCAGAATCTCTACCTTGCCTGCGAGACGATCGGCGCCGGCACGTGCGCGATCGCGGCCTACCATCAGGAAGCGATGGACCGCCTCTTGCGCGTCGACGGCCAGGAGGAATTCACGATCTATTTGGCCCCGGTGGGGAAGACATGAGGGCTGTTTTTGCCCCGGCTATGCCTTGAGTACGTTGGCCTTGGGCGTGACGCGGTCGATGTTGGGCGAGACGTCGGCGTCGACGCGTCGCAAGGCCCAGGCCAGGCCGCCCAGCACGATTTGCTGGAAGATGTCGCTTGTCCAGACTTGCTCGAAATGGCCCATCGAGGTGTAAAACACGCGCCCCTGGCCGTGCCGCCTCGCCCAGGTGGCGGGAAACGGCGGACGCTGGTAGCAGTCATCGACCATGCCGGCCGTCTCCTGGACCAGGACGACGTGAAGGTCCTTGGCGAAGTTTTTCTGGGCATACCACTCGTCGAACATCTTGAACGATTCGCCCAAGCGTTCCACGCCCGGAAACTTGGGCGAGGCCACGCGCATCGTCGCCTCTTGGGGCCGGCCGTGGACGACGAACTCGCCGCCGATCATGGCCACGAAGTCGCTTACCCGATCGCCCTCGGAATGGAAAGAATCCGTGGCCGCGTGGAAGCCGACAAACCCCTTGCCGGCGGCCACGGCGGCGAAGAACCGTTTTTTTCCGTTGGGCGTCATGGGCGGTTCGTCGCGGCCTTGCACCGGGTTGGTGAGCACCCCCGAGGTGTAAAAGGCGAACGCCGCGAATTGCTCCAAATCGCCATCGAAAACCCCGCCATCCTTGGTGCACACGACCTCGATGTTGTGCCGGGCGCACATCTTGGTGAACTCGACTTCGGAGAAGCTGAGTTCGCCGCCCTTGCGGGCCACCACGGAATGCTCGTATCCGGCGCTGCGGGTGAAGTAAAGGACCTTTTGCCGGGGCGCGTCGGCCGCTCGCCCAAGACCCAAGGGAAAAGCCGACAAGCCCACCAGGGCCGCCCCGCCCGAAATCAGCACGTCACGGCGTCTCATGAAGCACCTTCTCTTTCTGCGACCGTTTCGCCAAGGACCGCTTCCTTATTGTGGACGCGGCGGAAATAATACGCAAGACCGACGGCGGCAGTCCTTGCCGGCCGCGCTTCATGGCTTTTGCCACCCGGTCGGCTTGATTGAGGGGAATCCCGCCCGGCGCCGAGCCAACCCTCGCGGCATTTCTCGCCTGAAAAAGGCCCCGCGCGTGCGAAGATTGCTGAAAATCCTGCTTTCCGCGATTGCGGTCCTCTTGTTGCTGGCCGTTTTGGCGGCGGTGATCTTCCTCCGGGCGCTCCGCCAGGCGCCGGAGTTCTATCAGGCGGCCCTGAAAGGCGATCCCGCGCGGCAGAAGGCCCTCGGTCGCGAAATGCAAATGCGGTCGGTCGAACTGGCCAGCCACGCCCAAGTGACGGGACGCTGGCAGCAGACCTTTACCGCCGAGCAGATCAACGGCTGGCTGGCCGCGGGAAGGTTCGAGTCGGTTGACGGCGCCTCGCCCGAGGCTCGCGCATGGATTCCCGACTCGGTCATCGAGCCCCGCGTGGCCATCGACCCGGATGGCGTCACTCTGGCCTGCCGGTTCGCCACCGCCATGGCGGGCGAGGTAGTGCTCTCGCTTCAAGTCGAACCTTTCCTCACCGAAGAAAACGAGATCGGTTTGCGAATCCGCAAGGCCCGCGCCGGCGCGATTCCAGCCCCGCTCGACGTCGTCTTGAATCGAATCTCCGAAGCCCTCCGGCAGGCCAACTGCCCGGCACGCGCCTCGCAAATCGATGGCGATCCGGTCGTGTTGATTACGCTTCCTTCCGTCGGCAAACAGGGGGAATTGACGATCCACCTCGACACGCTGCGACTCAGCGACGGCAAGCTGGAAGTCGCCGGCACGACGAAACGGCGGTGAGCCGAACGAGAAGGAATCCATCGAAAATCGAGGCCGCTGGCGACCGCTGGTCGCCGAGACCCTGCGTCGAAACTTCCCTCCCCCTCGGGAGAGGGCTAGGGTGAGGGCAAGCGAGCATCGGGAACGGGCTGAAAAACGCCCAGGGATTTCAACCACCCTCACCCCCAGCCCCTCTCCCGCTTCCGGGAGAGGGGTGTTTGTGGGATAGGCCCGACGATCCCATGAATCTCGGTGGCGGAGGCGTCTCGGTGGCGGAGGCGTCTCGGTGGCGCAGGCGTCTCGGTGGCGCAGGCGTCTCGGTGGCGCAGGCATCTCGGTGGCGCAGGCGTCTCGGTGGCGCAGGCGTCTCGCCTGCGTCGCTCAGTAGCCTGCGCCGCCAGAACCCAGTCAAGACGCCTGTTCCAACATTCGGAATTCTCCCGTGCACGAGACCTGGAGTCATTCGGCGGTAGCCCCCCGGGACGACGGGAGGTAGGCGAACGTCCATTGGGTTGGGGCTTCGGACGAACGCCGGAGGATGATTTCGCCGCGAAGGACCTCGCCCGCCACCACGGCCACGAGTTCGTCCGCCTCGCGGCGCTTGCAATGATACGTGCCACGGTCCCAGCGGGTCACGGCGCCGCGACCGGCGGAGAGAGGGCCTTCGTAATCGAGGTAGGCGATCCGATGGTCGGGCAGGGGCCGGGCCGCGACGACCCCGGCGGCATGGGGCGCTTCCGCCAGCGCCCACGTGGCGAGCACGCCGCCCGTTTCCAGCATGAAATCCCAGTGGCGGCCGTCGGGAGAATCGTGCCGCAAGACCACGTAACGTGTCGGCATGGAAGCGTTCCCGCAAGGACAGGCTGGCTGGAGAGCTGAAGGAAGCCTTCACGGGTCGGAAACGGCCACCCGCTTGGCAAAGGTTCGCGCCCTCCTGGCATTTTACCGTCCAGGCACGATGGTCGTCCTTGCCTCGGCCAAAACGGGCTGACGCTGGTTTCGGCTGGTCAGTTCGGCCTTCAGACGGACCTCGCCGGCGGTCTTGGCCTGGACCCGCACGCGATAAGTGAGCGTTTCGCCGGGGCGGAGCCGTTCGACGGGCTGGAACCTGACTGTTTTGCCTTGGACGTTGACTGGCGTCGGCCCGTGCATTCCCAGCAGGGCCGGGATCATCTCGTCCGGCAAGAGCACCTTGAGTTCCACCTGCGACTCGTCGGTCTTGCCGCCGTTGGTCACTTGGACAACGTAGGTCAACTCCTTGCCCACCGCCACCGGCTCGTGCAAGGCGGAAACGGTCATGGAAAGGCCAGTTGGGGGGGCCGCCGCGGCCGGCGCGCGGATCGTCACGCAAGTCTCTTGCTGTGCGGGTCCAGCCTCGGCGGCGGTGACCTTGACGCGCAGGCAGGCCTTGGCGGCCTCTTTCATGCAGGCGCAGCGGACTTGGATCGTTTTCTTTTGCCCTGGCGACAGCGAGGCCAAAGTCCAATACACGGCGTCGCCTTCATAGCCGGCCACGGCCTCGCTTGCCCCCTTGGGTTCCAGGGCGGCGTCGAAGTCGGCCAGGACCTTGAGGGCGGTCAAAGGCACGGCGCCGTCGTTGGCGAACTCGACGAAGAAATCGACCTCCTGGCCCACCGAGGCCGACGGCGGACCCGTCACTCTCAACGTGACTCGCCCGGTTGTTTTTGCCGCTGGCCCCGTGCCGGGCGAAGTGGGCGGAGCGGTCGTTCCAGGTGGGGTGGAGGGCGGGGCGGCGGGGGTCGAAGGGGCCGCCGGCGGCAAGGCCCCAGAACGCTCCATCACCGTGACGCAGTGCTCGGCCCGGGCCACGCTCCCGTTGTTTCCCGTGACCTCGACCGTTTGGCATTGACGGCCGGGC
>Ga0209101_1001868_pt1 | contig 14777 bp, 12 predicted proteins | sample ConPoolayeCmetaG_FD_185481 | JGI IMG/M metagenome (GOLD analysis project Ga0209101, IMG submission 185481) | Hot spring microbial mat communities from California, USA to study Microbial Dark Matter (Phase II) - Cone Pool mat layer C metaG... ...
GGCGGAGCGAAGCGCAGCCCCCGGTAAGCAGACGCCTTACCACCCCAACGCCCTGAAGGGGCGACATCAGGACGCCACGCGCGGAGCGCACGCCGGCGGCGTCATCGCGCCCTTTCAGGGCTGGGGAGGTTTGGGGGCGTCGGACTAACCGGGGCCGTTGGCCCCGGCTATTCTCTCGTGCCCCTTCGGGGCGGAACATAACCCGCCAAAACTGTCACGCACCCCGTCACGCACCCCCACCGGTTCAGACGCCGACGGCAGGAGTTGACAAAGGACCTCCCAACCCGACACCAAGGTGACGTTCATGCCGACCTCCCGTTGTGTCGCGTTCCCAGCAACACCGTGGGAAGGTCGGCGCGGCGTTTTGTGAAGACCCGCTGTTCATGAGCGGCCTGGAAAAGGGCTAAAGTCCGCTCTGGACATCCTCGGTGTTTTCGAGCACTCTAATGCACCGTCGGTGTGGAAGAGGGCATGATCATTAGATCAAACAGGAGATCTCCATGGCCAAGCAGACGAAGATTCGTGTCGGCATCATCGGTCCGGGCGGCGTGGGGTGGCACCGGGCGATGCTTCTGAACAACGAGCCCAATTGCGAGGTCGTCGCGGCGGCGGACGTCGACGCGAGTCGCATCGCGTTTCTCCGCGAGAAGCTCGCCAAGCCGGATATCGCAGGCTACCTCGGTCCCAACGGCTACAAGAGGATGATTGAGAAGGAGGACCTTCAGGCCGTCGGAGTCTTCGGACCCCATTCCCATCACTACGATCACGCGATGTTCGCGCTGGAGCACAACTGCCACATCCTGATCGAGAAACCGATGGCCAACGGCGTCGCCCGGGCAATGGAGATCTACAAGCTGGCGCGCAGGAAGAATCGCATCCTGCTGATCCACTACCAGCGACACTTCGAGCCGGTGTACGTGACCGCGCGGCGTCTGCTCGCCAAGGGCGCGATCGGGCGGCTGCGCCACTTCTACTGCTACATGGCCCAGGACTACCGCATCGTGGGCGGCTGGCGGTTGGTCAACCGGATCGCCGGTGGCGGGCAGATCAACGACTCCGGCAGCCACTATCAGGACATCATGATTTGGATGACGGGCCTGATGCCCGTCCGCGTGGTCGGCAGCACCGACAAGTACATGGGGGGGACCCTCCGTGACATCGAGATCAACAGTTCCCATCACGTGGAATTCGAGAAGGGCCTGACGGGGCGCATCATCATCGTCGGCGACTACATTGACGGATTCACCGATGATGTCATCCTGGAAGGCGAGAAGGGCATTTTGAAGCTGACCGGCGGCAAGGTGGTGTTGAAGGTCGACGGCAAGGCCCGGGAGATGCCGATGAACGTGCCCAGGAACTGGCCCAAGGACCCGTGCAACAACTTCGCCGGTCTGCTCGACGGACGCTACAAGGAAAACTGCGTCGACGGCATCCTCGGTGCGCGGGTGGCCATGTTCACCGAGGCGCTGCTCGAAAGTGGCCGCACACACAAGCCGGTCGAGTGCGCCAAGATCCTCAAGCGGGCGGGGCTGACGTTTCGGGATATCCGATAGCGCGAGCCGATCCCTGCACGCCGGGAAAGCGGGCCTTCCGGCGTACCAACCTCCGCCGTCGGCAAATGGGCTTGTCTACGCGAGCGGTTCGGTCTCCCGTTCGGGTCCGCGAGGCGGACCCGACTCCGGGGTGGTCAGCGTCGGTGGTCGAAGGCGGCCTTGACACATCCCGATCGACCGCGGTTCACGATCGTCCACAGAGCCCGGCGGTAGTCCTCCAATCGGAAGCGATGCGTCAGGAATCCGTCGAGCTTCAATCGCCCATCCCGAATCAGCTCGAACGTCAGTTCGTAGGTGTGAACCCGTCGGCCGTCAAACTCCTCGATGCAGCGGCCGTAGCACCCGATGACCGTCAGCTCGGCGAACCACAACGGCGTCGTGTCCACCACGGTGATCTGTGACGTGGCACACTCGACGACGGTGCCGCGGCCGCGGGCGAACTTCATCGCGTCGGTCAGGCTGTCTCCGGTCCCGACGCCGTCATAGACCACGTCAAAACCGCCCATCAGCGCCTGGTTGCCGAACATCGCGTCGAATCGGCGGCCTCCCACGCGGTCGGCCACTTGTTGATAGCGCCGGGCCTTGGTCTCGTCCCGCCGGGAGCGAATCACGTCGTCCGCACCCAGACGCCGGGCCAGGTGCTCCTGGTGATCGTACCGGACGATCGCCGTGACGTGGGTTCGGGGGGCGAGGGTCCGCAAAGCCGCCACCACGCCCAATCCGATGATTCCGCCCCCGATGACCAGCGCGCGTTCACCCGGTGCGGGACGACGGCGCAAGACGGCGTGAACGGCACAGGCGATCGGGTCGATCATCGCCGCCGTCTCGTCGCCGACGGCGTCGGGCACGGCGAAGAGCTGCGAGGCATGGGCGACCAGCGACTCACCCCACGTCCCGCCGGTGAAATGATTCCATCCGATCATTGCCCCGGGCGGCAGGCGACCTTCGGTGATCCGCTCGCAGAGACTGATTTGACCCGCCTGACACCGCGGACAGACGGGCTCGATGCCGCGCGGCACGCACGACAACATCGGCTCGACGCAGACCCGCTGTCCGACCTTCCAACCTCCTGCGCGCGACCCCACTTCCTCGATGACGCCGACCCCCTCGTGTCCGATGAACACCGGGAACCGCGTGAAACACCGCAGCATCGTCGCCGGGTGATTCCGCTGAAGGATCGCGGCCAGGTCCGACCCGCAGATGCCTCCGATCAACGGTCGGATGCGAACCCAGTCCTCCCCCGGTAGGACCGGGGGCTCCACCTCAACAAGGCGCAAACCCGACAGCCGGCTCCAGTAGATTCGCGGGCTGATCAAACCGGCGATCTTGCAGATCGGCCAACGAACGGGATGAACACCGAACCGAATCGCCTTCACAGCGACGCCAACCTCCTCCCATCCCCACCGGAATGCGGCGTCATTGTAGCAGTCGGTCTGCTTCCTCCCAAGACGGGCGCACTATATCGACTTCCCTCGAAGGGTTTCGTGAATGATCCGTCTCAGCCAATCGATCTCCTCGCTTACGGCGCTTCCCGTGGGCAGTCGGCTCAGGGCGTCGCGTTGGGCGCTCAGGGTGTTCAGTGCGGTGCGGACCTTCGAGATGAAATCCTCTTGGTCGCGCGACCGAAACAGGATCACACCGGGCGGGCGCGGTGCGGCGTCGCTGACGACGGTGGGCACCTGAAAGTACAGGGCCTCGCGAACGCTTACCGCATCCCCGTCGCTGCACGTCGGTCGGACGAACAGGTCCACCTCCCGAAAGACGGGGTACATCTCGCCGCCCGACTCGGCGAACAGCCAGTGCGATTCCAAACCGCGACGGCGGATGTCGGCCGTCATGCGCTGCAGGTAAGACGGACTCCACCCCGAGAATTTGAGCACGTACCACACCAACCCGATCCGGGGCCAGGTGCCGCGCAATCGATCAATCAGCTCGATGCCCATGTCGATGCCGTACAGATCGCGCCCATCGTCGTAGACGATCGGTGCCCCGTTCGCGAGGATCACGGGATCGTGGGTACGACAGAATGAAAGGACCGCCGGATCGACGGCGACAGGCTCGGAACCGTCATCGACGGGTTCGATAAATGCGGGGATCACGACCGTCTTGGCGCCCAGGCCGGCGACCTCTTCAAGGAAGTCGCGGATGTGCGAGTTGACGGCCATCAGGGCGCGTGCGGAGCGAAAGGCGGCCACCACGGCACGCCGGGCTATCCGGCTGCGAACCGACCACAACCGGCGGAGCGAATCGGTGTGCAGCGCAATCACGACGGACTTGCCGCGGACCCGCGACAACCACCACGTCGCGGCCCACATCTCCCATCGGCTGGTATGGACGAAGACGACCGGTTCGCGCCCGAACAGGAGATACCTGAAGAACCACTTCCACCCGCGATCTCCTACCGGGGTGACCCGCGCGGTGGCCACCCCTCGCTCGCCCGTGTCGTAGAGGTGATAGTCGATCCCCGCCCGATCGAGGTGAGGCAGCAGTCGTTGGATGTGAACCGACACGCCGCCGTAGGGCGGTGGAAGCCCGCCGATCATCGCCAGATCAGAACGAATCGTCGTGTCGCGCCGTGTCACCGCTGCGCCGGCTAGACCGCTTTCAAGAGGGACGGACGAGCTGGTCCCACGGGTTGCCGCGACGTGTCCCGTTCGTAGGGGCACATCGTGTCAACCCGTGCTCCTTCCCACCGTTCCAACATTTCCGAAGGTCGCCTAAAGCGACACGCCGACCTCCTTCGCCACGCCGCGGATGTAGGCCGCCGCCTGATCGTACTCGGCCTCATTGGCGAGGTGCTCGATCATCAAGGGCACGTCCTGTTTCAATCCGGCAAGCCCTCGCACCAGGGCCCGGTAGTCCAACTGCCCGGTTCCCGGCATGCACTCGTACAGCTCTACGATGTACCCCTTGCCGTGGTGGACGTCCTTGGCGTGGGCGCTGACGATGTGCGGACCCAACCTCTCGATGAACGTGCGAATGAGCTTGCCCGTGTCAGCGTAGATCCGCGGCGAGACGACCAGGTTGGTCGCATCGAAATGAACGCCGAACATCGGATGGTTCACCGCCAGGATCAGGTCCACATAGGATTCCACGCTGTCCGGCGGAAACCACTGCATGCACTCCAGCATGAACTTCGCCCGCTTGGGCTTGACCTGGTTGAGGAGATGCCGGACCGTCTCGACGATGATGTCGAACCCTTCGCGAGTGAAATTCTTCGGATGGTAGTTCAGCGAGTCGTCCGGCGCGAAGCTTCCGGCGTAATCCACGCATCCCAGCGCCCCGAGCTCGTCGGCCAGCGCCAACTGGCGGCAGGCAAACTCCACGCGTTTCCGGCGCAACTCCTCGTTGGGAATGACGAGATTGCCCCACGCCCCGACCTCGGCGATGACAAGCCCGGCCTTCTCATAGGCCTCGCGAAACGCCTTGATCCCCGCCGCGTCCTCCAGGGAAACCGGCGGACTATACGCCGCCCGATATCCCTTGGCCACGTGGGCGCGGGCCAGCTCTTGTGGGTCCTTCGATTTCACGAACACCGGTCCACCCAGTCGCATCGGTCTGCTCCTTCATCGGTACGGCCGTCGGAGTCAGATTGTACGCCGCGAAACGCCGTTGGGAAGGGCGCGGAGGTCCTCCAGGTCAACGGGGCTGCGTGACAGATTGGGCGGGGTGTGCCGAACGACGGGAAGAGCCGTTCCCTGGCCCGAAGGGCCGCAAGAGAATCGCCGGAGGTGAAGTCGATCCCCGGCCCGAAGGGCCGCAAGAGAATCGCCGGAGGTGAAGTCGATCCCCGGCCCGAAGGGCCGCAAGAGAATCGCCGGAGGCGAAGTCGATCCCCGGCCCGAAGGGCCATAAGAGAATCGCCGGAGGCGAAGTCGATCCCCGGCCCGAAGGGCCATAAGAGAATCGCCGGAGGCGAAGTCGATCCCCGGCCCGAAGGGCCATAAGAGAATCGCCGGAGGTGAAGTCGATCCCCGGCCCGAAGGGCCATAAGAGAATCGCCGGAGGTGAAGTCGATCCCCGGCCCGAAGGGCCGCAAGAGAATAGCCGGGGGCGGAGCGAAGCGCAGCCCCCGGTAAGCGAACACCTCACCACCCCAAAGCCCTGAAGGGGCGCAAGGACGCCGTTCTGTACGTCGACCCGCTCCGCCGGGTTATCACGTCCTTTCAGGGCTCTCAAGGCCCGACGCGCCCGCCTACCGAAACCGTTGGCCCCGGCTATTCTCGCGTGCCACTTCGGGGCCGAACGGAACCCGCCAAAATGGTCACGCCCCTCCCCCTCGCGAACCCCGGCTTGACCTGCGGGCGATCTAAGAGACAATATCCGTGGGGTGGGTCGATCCGGACAACGGTGTGGACGGAGGTTCTCTCATGTGGCATCGCGTACGACCGTTCCTACTCAGCGTGGCCGTCGTGATTCCTGCGGTCCGGGCCCTTGCCGAGGACGTCAAGAGACCCGAGAGCAACATTGTGACCGTGGAGGTTGAGGGGGAGGGAACGGACGCGGAATCCGCCAAGGCCGACGCCCTCCGCAAGGCCGTTGAGGTCGGCGGCAAGCAGGAAATCTCCTCGCACAGTCAGGCCGAGAACTTCGTGTTGATCCGCGACACGATCTACAGCCGCAGTGAGGGCATCGTCGTGGACTACAAGATCCTCAAGGAGGGTCCCGGTGTCGGCGGGAGTTACTTCTGCAAGATCCAGGCCAAGGTGGACAAGACGGCGATCGCCACGCGGTGGGGCGAGGTCCAGAACGTCCTGGATCAGATCGGCCGTCCGAAGGTCATGGTGTACATCCAGGAGAAGATCGACGGGCGACTGGATACGAGCAGCATCCTGGAGAGCAAGATCGAGGAACGGCTGATCAAGGCCGGCTTCGACGTGGTCGCCCAGGCCGCCCGGGAGGAAATCGCCAAGAAGGAAAAGGCCGACGCCGCCACCGAAGACGACGCCAAGAAGATCCAGGCCATCGCCAAGAGCTTCCACGCCCACATCTACATCATCGGGCACGCCAACGCCAACTTCGCCGAGATCGCGGATCTCTACGGCGTCAGCGCGGCGATGTACAACTGCGACGCGGTGGCCAAGTGTTACTACACCGACACGGGGCGCTTGCTGGCCTCCGAGTCCCTCCCCGTGACCCGACGCGGGGCGCGGGGCAAGGCGTCGCAGAGCCCGCAGGCCGCCAAGGCCGCTCTGGCCGCCGCCGGGGAGGCCCTCGTCGAGAAAATCTACGTGACCATCATGAAGGGTTGGGCCACCCAGACCAGCGCGGGCGGCGACATCGTGCTCGAGGTCACCGGGGCAAAGTTCGCCCAGGCCAACAAGGTCAAGAAGGCCCTGTCCGATATGAGCGACACCGTCAAGAAGGTCCACATGGACTTCAGCAAGGGCACCGCGACCTACCGCATCGTCGCCAAGTGCACCGGGGAGGAACTGGCCGCCAAACTCACCGAGGGGGAATTCGACAAGCTCATCGAAATCGTCGACGTGACGCTCAGCCGGATCCAAGCCAAGGCCAAGGGCGGTGAGGAGTAACTTGCCCTCGAAATGCCCCGCCGCGTCATACTTCGGCATCATGCGATCCACGTGCCGACAACGGGGTGAACCGTTGCCGGGGTGTGAAGTTTGCGCCGCTTATTGAGAACTGCACAAGTAATGCAAGTCTAGACCCCGGCGAAAGTGCTTGAAAAAAGGCATGGTTCAAAAACGGGGACAGGCACCTCGCCGGAACCCGTTTTCTGGGTCGTAGTCGAGGGTCGGCTCGGAGGTGAGTCCCCGTTTTTGAACCATGCCTGAACGGCATCATGCGATCCGCGTGCCGACAACGGGGTGAATCGTTGCCGGGGTGTGAAGTTTGCGCCGCTTAAGCATCCCATCCCGGAAATGCGCAGGGTTTCCATGGGAAACCGGATGACGCGGGAACCTCGTGGTCCCCGAAGGGGACGGAGGTGAATAGCCGTTACAGGCTCATCACGGAGTAGACGATGTCCTTGACGGTTTGGGCGGCCTCCAGTTGCTTGAGTACCGGATCGAGCTGGCTGGGGGCACCGGCTAGGAAATAGGTCCACCCCTCCGGATCGCTGCCCATCATCTCGCAGGTGAGGAAGGATTCGTCGCCCGCCACGTCGCGCGGGGTCAGCCGCCGCGTCGTCCGGATGATCGCAGCCTTCCGCAGATTGTGCGAATCGTAGGGGTGTTCCTCCAACCGCGTGACCTTGCTGAGGCGCCCGATCACGCGGACCATTCTGTTCTTCTCCTCCTCGTCGCATCGGAAGGTCACGACAACCGTGCCGTCGTGGGTGGCCTGTTCTTCGGCGCCGTGTCCGACGACGGTATCGATGTTGATTCCGCGGTTGCTGAAGGCCGAGGCGATACTCGTCAATGCCCCGGCACGGTCCAACACGTGGGCCCGGAAGACCCAGTGGCGATGTTCGGGCGGATTCATGTGCGCTCTCCTGCGTTTGAACGATATGACCGTACGTGATTCGGCACCAGGCATTGTCGGGCACGTCGCATGGGCATCTTGCCCATGGGCGTCACGGGCGAGACGCCCGTGCTACGGTGGCGCGGATTCGTGCACGGTCATATAGGAGGCGGTCGGCGGACGGTATCGCCGAGGCGGCTCGCTTCCGGAGAGTACGGCCACGGCGCCGGCGGCCATCGCGGCCATCTCCAGCGAACCGGGAAAGAGCATGACCGGCGCCAGGCGGCCTACGCGCTGTCGGACCCCCGTACGGATCCGTTGGCTCCGGGCAAGCCCGCCGGTCAACACGATGGCCTCCACGTCGCACCCCGCAGCGACGACCATCGCGCCGATCTCCTTGGCGATCTGATAGATCATTGCGTCCACCACGAGGCGGGCGCGGTCGTCGCCCGCCTCGATTCGCTGTTCGATGACCTCCATCCGGTGCTCGCCCAGGTACGATTGGAGGCCGCCGCGCTGGGTCAGCTCCTCGATCAGCTCACTCTGCGTGAACCGCCCCGAGTAGCACAGGGCGATGAGCTCGTCCATCGGCAACTGCCCTGCGCGCTGAGGTGTGAACGGTCCGGAGCCCAGCAGGGCGATGTTGTTGTCGATCATCCGCCCGCGCCGAACCGCCGCGACGGTGATGCCTCCTCCGAGATGGGCCACGACCAAATGGATGTCCTCCAGGGGGCGCCCGACTGCCCGTGCGGCCCATCGGGCGGCGGCGCGGACGCTCAGGGCATGCGACGTGCTTCGCCGGACGATCGGGGCGTACCCGGAGATCTCGGCCTCCGGAATGAACTCGTCCACGACGACGGGATCGACGGCGAACGCGGGCACGTTGAGCTGCCGCGCCAGTTCCGCCGCGATCGGAATGCCCAGATTGCTGGCGTGATCCTTTTCCGCGTGATCCAGAACGGCCGAGACCATGTCCTGATCTACGACGAGGTGGCCCTCCCGCCGCTCCGCCACGACGTAGGTCCCGCCGGCGAGTTTTCCCGGGGGGCGCGGGAGAAACCCGCCTCGCCCGACGACGGCGTCCAGGTCCTTGACCCCCCAACGCGCCAGCGTTTCGTGGGCGAGCTGTGCTCGCTGTCGGACCTGGGCGGCCCGCTCCGCCGGCGTCCCGATGGCCGGTGGAGGATGAACGACCTCGGTGTCCTGAAGGCACTCGTCGTTCGCGTACAGGGCGAGTTTGGTCGACGTCGAACCCGGGTTCACCGCCAGAACGCGGTACGTTCTCGTGACCGTCGGTTTGGACGGCGCTTTCTTGTCGGGTTGCCCGCGGAGGCATCGCTGGGCGTAGATGCTGCACAGGGCAATCGACTCCAGGCGAGTCTGTAACGTGTCGGCACGCGAGAGGATGATGTAGGGCACGGGCAGTCCGACGGTGATGCCGGCCAGGGAGGCCTGCCCGTATTTGATCATCGCGGTGACGACCTTGTACAGGATGTTCGCCGCATCGATGCCGGGGCAGACGAGCACGTCGGCCTGCCCGGCCACTTCCCGCGCCGCAGGAATCTGGGGCAACCCCTTGACCTCCACGGACTCGGGATCGATGGCCAGGTCGAGCGACAGCGGGCCGTACACCACGGCGTCGGGCCAGTGCCGCTCCGTCAGTTTCGCGCCGATCCATGTGGACGGAAGCGAACTGATCTGCTTTTCGTTGGCCGACAGAATCGCCACCCGCGGGCGCTCGAGACCCATGATGACATGGGCGATGTCCACGGCGTTGCGGACGAGGTCGACCATCCGCCCGAAGTTGCACACCGTCGTGACGCCGGCGTCGGTCAGAGCGATCGGTCGTCCCCCGCCGATCGGTGCGGCGTCGAACACGGAGACCAGGCTGACCGTCGACCGAACCGCCATCGGGAGCATGTGACGGTTCAGGACGGGTGTGGAGATGTTGCCCTTGAGGACGATATCGATGCCGCCGGCACGGACGCGATCGGCGGTGACGGCGGCGATCCGGTCGTCCCCGTCGGCGGCGATGATGTCCTGCGTGTCGATCTCGATGCCCACCTCGTCGACCGCCCGGGCGATCCGAACGGGGTCCCCGACCAGGAGGATGCGGTCGATGATGCCGTGATCCCGCGCCGACTCGACCAGCCGAAGGTCATCGATCCGATCACCGCCGGCCACCATCACGGTCGAGGCCGCCAGTCTCCCGGCGATTTCGACCAGGTCGGCTACGGACACAAGGGGTTCGGGAGCAACGGGGATGGGCTGGTCTCCGGACACGTTCGACTCCCGCATCGGGCCCACTTTGCGGACGGACCCAATCGTCGTCGGTGCACCGCGCGGCCGACGGGACTATCATACGAACGCCGCGATACTTTATCGAGCGGTTGTGGCCGGTCAACCCGAGCGTATAATGGGGTTGGCTTGGGGGCGCGAACGCGGCATTCGGAGGACGTTCCATGTCCGTCGCGGTGAGAGGGGGCGTTGCGTTCCTCCTTTTGATCCTCCCGGGAAGCGCGTGCCGGGCCGATCGATTACACCTCACGAATGGGCAGGTCATGGAGGGCAAAGTCGTCAAAAAGGATTCCACCGGCGTCGATTTCCGGGTGGTCATGCACGAGGGGAAGCTCACGTTTGTCAAGCACTACGCGAACGCGGAGATCGCCAAGATCGAGTACGGCGAGCAGACCACCGAGCCGGCGTCCGAATCGGCGTCGCCCGCCGAGGCCAAGCCGTCCGCTTTGTCCGTGGTCCAGCCGGCCACACGGGCGGCGACGAAGATCGAGGACAAGCCCGCCTTCCTGAAGAAAGCCCTCGCCAAGATCAAGGAGAACAAGCCCGACGCCGCCGTGCTTGACCTGACGAAGTTGGTTCACGCCAGCAGCGAGGAGGAGCTGGAAGAACTCAACGAGCAGTGCAAGGAGGAGGCCGGCCAACCGCTGGACGAGTTGCTGGCCTTCAACCGCTTGGAGGTGGCCAAGAAGAAGTCGGCGGGGCAAGTGTCTCGAAGTGCGATCACGGGGTTCGAGAAGAAGGCGATGCTCGTCGAACTGCACCGGGCCATCGAGGACTGCCGAGGCCAACGGGTCGGACGCACCACGATCGACTCGGAGATCGACCGCCCGGAGGACTACAAGGGTGAACGAGAAGATGCCAGAGAGTTCGGCAAACACATCGCGCTGACGCTGAACCTGGTCAACTTGGCCGTCGAGCTGGAGAAGTCGGACCGACCCGCCGCCACCCGATCCAAACCGGCCCGGTCGGGAGACAAGGATCGAGATGAGGCAGGGGAGGACGAGAACCCCGCGTCGGGCCGGGAGAAGTCCGGACCGAAGACCCGATCCGCGAATAAGGGGGATGACGACTTGGTCGCGTTCCGGTCGCAGTTGTTGGCGCTTCAGAAGGTCGTTCGACAGGCGAGCGGTCCCGGGGGCACCCTCCGGAGGGAGCGAACGTACGGCGGGGTGGAGGACCGGCGTCCGGAGGGCGAGGAGGTGGACAGGGACCGCCGTCCCGGTCGCCGCGGACTGCCCGTGCGAGGACGGAGGGGGTTGGTCCCCGGTCCACCGCCCGACCAAGAGTGGGGTCCGGACGACCGCGATCACCCCGACGATCGCGACCGAGGTCCTCGAGACGAGCGATAAGTACAGCGCCCCAGAAATCAGGGGTCGAATTACCCCCCGAGTCGCGTTGTCCTCAACGCGGTCAACCGCCGTGAGGACACGGCGGATCGGGTACGGCGAATTCCGCCCCCAACTTCCGGGGCGCTGTCTTAGGGGGCGAAGGCGGTTGGTGACGGGACCTCGCTCAATTCGACGGTTTGGCCCGGTGGTGGCGGGGTCATCTGGACCAGCCGGCCATCTCGCCAGGCCAGGAAGAAGTACGAAGCATCGTTCAGGCTTCGCCGGAAGACGAACCGCACGCTGCGGATGCCGGTGGGTTCGACGGCCAGCGCCACCGCGGTGAACTCGGGCGCTTCGAAGGTCGCCCCCGGATGCAGGCCGGTCCGCGCCGTGCGGAACAGGCGCTCGAACCGGTGGTCCATGAAGGGACAGGAACGGCTCGTAAGGGTCATGGTCCTCTCGTCGTCCCGCCGCCACGTCAGGGGGCGGCGCCCCATTTGCAGCGGGTAGACATAGGTCTGCCCGTCGTGGTGAGCGACGCCCCACGTGCCCGACATGCTGAGGGCAACGAGGCTCGACGGCGCATTCAACAGAAAGACCGATCTCGGTGTCGGTGCGGAGCGGTCGACGTCTGCGTTCACAATGGTGTCCCTGTCCACCGCGGCCATACGACTGAAGAACTTCGCACGAATGGCCGTCGAGATCACCGGTGTGACCACACCGGAAAGCACCAGCATGCCCCCCACGATCAGCGGGACATGCTCCCGAGCGGCTATGCGAGCGGACACCGGCCGGAGGCAGTGGAGGAACAGCCCGACCAATAACGAGGACCCGACGGCGGCGTTCACGAAGAGCCGGTCGGACAGATCGGCGCCGATCTCCACCAGGAGCGAACAGACGACCCACCCGCAGGCCAGGAGCGTGGACGGCCCCGGGCGGACAATGCGGAACACCACCCACCCGACCCCGGTAAGAAAAGGAACGCCGGCGAAAACAACCACCCACGTTAACCAAGGATGCACGGGCATCAGGTCCGCGGGGAATCCGAAGAACAGACTCAGCAGACCCACGGGAACCAACACCGCCAATCGTCTCAGGCACTGGATCGGGTCGTCCCAGGGGGTCGGATAGACAACCGATCGGGCCCCGTACCCCGCGGCAAGATACACGGTCAGATAGGCGACGGCTGTCAAAGTAAAGGCCCACAGCATCCTTGAGCGGAGTACGTTCGAGAGGACCCGGCGAAACGGTCCCGCCGCGTTCACCGGATCGTACAACGACAGGTACATGGCCATCAGAGGCAGCCCGACCAATCCAGATTCCTTGGAACCGCAGGCGAGTAGGAAGCAGATCAGCCCGCCAGCCAGGTGACACCGCCGTCCAGACTGCCGATGGCGGTGCACCATCCGAATCGTCGCCACGACGAACAGAGCGGCCAGCAGCGTGTTTCGGTTGGCGATCCATCCGACGGGGACGATGTGGACCGGACTGAGCGATAAGACGGCCAGCGCCCAAAGGGCGGCAGAGGGCGGCGCGCCGAGCTCCCGGTACAACCGAAACGACAATCTCAGGAGGACCGCGAACAACGCCAGGCTTGTCAGGTGATACCCCGGTGCCCAGTCACGGTAGAGGCGGTAGTCGAGCCCAATCGACACGCTGGTTACGGGGCGAAAGAACCGGACCTTGAAGTCCGGGTCGGCCCACCAGGCGTGGAACCGCCATTCCGCGTGGGGCCGGACGGACCCGGGTCGGGGTCCGAAGTCGTAGAGGTTCCACGGACGGACGTGCGAGTCGGTCGGCAAGCCGCGAAGGGCGAACTGGTGGAGATAGTCGTCATATTGGAATCCCCATCGCAACGACCACGCGTTGTTGGCCAGACCGATCAGGGTCAGTACTACCGCGATTCGGGCGGACCGCGGGTTCCCCCGGTCGGCGTTGGACGAACCGGAGGACACGGCACCGGTGTCGGAATGGGGCGGGACGAGGGTCATCGTTCAGGCGGTCTGTTCGGAGGCAACCGGCGTACCCGGTGGCGGCAGATCGCGGATTTTCTTGGCCGGCACGCCCGCCCAAAGCTCGTTCGGACCGATGACGGTCTCGGGCAGGACCACCGCGCCGGCGCCGATCACCGACCCCGACCGAATGTGGGCCCCGCCGAAGACGAAGGCGTGCGCTCCGATCACCACGTCGTCCTCGATCGTCGTCTGCCGGAGCAACACGGAGTCTCGATCCTGACAGTGACCCGCAAGGGTGGCATTGAAACCGATGACCACGTTTCGACCCAGGCGGACGAGGTAGGGGTCGAGAATCTGCGGATCGGTTACGTTGCACGACCGCGACCGCGGTCCGAAGACCGCGCCCATTACCCACCGCATCGGCGGCAGGTTGGCGACGTGGAAAACGAGGAACCCGGGAAACGGGGCCTGATACCGTGCCTTGGTCAGGGTCGCAATCAGGCACGACCAGAGGAGTTGGCGATTCGGTCGACGCGTCCCGGTGGGGTAGCGTCCCTGTTTGGGCGTCGGGATCGGCAACCGCAAGACGACGAGCTCCGCGACGTAGACCAAGTTAAACAAGACCACCCAACCGGTGAGGACACGACCCCATCGCCAGGCCAACCCGAGGTCCGCACCGACAAGCCCGCGATCCGGCCAGGCCCCCGCCGCCGTGAACGTCGCCGTCGCCACGGCAAGGGCCGCGGACCAAACCAATAACCGAATGACGGCGTCGAGCAAGACGAAGCCTTGGAGGGCAGTCAAAGAATCCGGACGCGCCCCGACCGGGAAAGGGGCCGGGACGGCATTCGACGGCTCGGTGTCGGCGTGGAAAGATGTCACCGGTCTGTCTCCTTATCGACGGGGTTTGAAACGCGGCGCGCGTGCTCCGGATAGGCTATCTCGCGGAGGGCGGGGGACTCAAGCTCGTACACCCCGATTGGGATTACGTCGGATTGGGACGCACCGCCGGTTGGGAATGATACCATTCCTTCATCCGGCGCATCCCTTCTTGGAACGTCATCCGGGGTTCCCACCCAAGCTCGTTGCGTATGCGGCGGCTATCGACGACCTGGTCCGCGCCCATCAGCACGACCATGGCGCGGTTGAAGGGCGACTCCCCACCGACCAGGCGCGCCCACAACTCCGCCAGCGTCGCTCCGACGTAGGCGATGCGGTGT
>Ga0209101_1001869_pt1 | contig 14768 bp, 10 predicted proteins | sample ConPoolayeCmetaG_FD_185481 | JGI IMG/M metagenome (GOLD analysis project Ga0209101, IMG submission 185481) | Hot spring microbial mat communities from California, USA to study Microbial Dark Matter (Phase II) - Cone Pool mat layer C metaG... ...
AACTGTCTGGAACGTTTGGCAAAGTTGTGATACACTGGTCATTGGCAGTCCTTTCGTATGAGGGTGTGTCGCAACCCCTATCATACTCCAAAGGCTTCCATTTTCTAAATCTTAGCTTGATGCGTAGGGGGGCAGGGGGATGAGAGGGGGCATTCCCGTAGAGGCGAAAGATTTTTCGCCCGTACAACGATGGCAAAACAACGAGCACCGTCACCTTCCGATGGCGGAAAAGACTTTTGCACATCTACTGAGAATGGGGACACTTGCGATTGTTTCGGAACTGGTCGAACAAAGTATCGCCCTCGAGCGCGCGGGTGAAATCGGTGCCGCGTTGCAACGCGCCAACACCGCGCTCGAGCAAGCGCAAGCCATCGGCGATGCAGAACTCGTGGCAACCGCGCGCAATCGCGTGGCATCGGTGCATTTTCGTCTGGGGCACTATGACGCGGCGCGCGCGCTGGCGCAACAATCTCTGGCAGATCTAGTCCACGATTCTTGTGCGCGCGCCGAGGCCCTCTTGATTCTGGGTAATTGCGCCGCCGAGACCAACTCGCTGACAGAAGCCGAAAGTTGCTACCATCGCGCCGCCGACTTGAGCCGCACACTCGGCTGTCATCGCATCCGCACCCGCGCGCTGCACGGCTTGGGGCAAGGTGTGTATCTGCCGCGCGGTCAATTCGATCTGGCGCTCGCCGTTGAAGAAGAAGCCTATCACGTGGCGTGCCAGCAAAGTTTGAACGACTGGACTCCTTATCCCCTGACGACCCTTGCCTGGATTTATCAGCTCACCGGGCAGTTCCAGCGCGCGCATCACACGCTAGACACACTGAGCCAAGTCATTTTACCCGGCTCGCTTCATCAAGGTTATCACGATTACCTCGCTGCCAACCTTGCGCTAGACGAAGGTGCAGAAGCCAGAGCGCCGACTCTCTATGCGCGCGCTTTCCATCGCCGAAACGATTGGCGAACCCGGCTTGAACATTGATACGCGGCTGGGGATGAGTCGTTACCATCGCGCAAGGGAAGATGGCGCATCGGCGCGCGCCTGGGCAGACGATGCGCTGGCATTTGCCACGCGTGTCGGCTACTGCCACGAGCAGGGGAAAGCGCTGATCGAACGCAGTCGTGCCACCTGGTTGTGCGGTGATGCGTCTCTTGCCGAAGCCGATCTGCGCGCTGCGATTCACGTTTTGACCCCCTTGCAAGCCAACTATGATCTGGCGCAGACGCATTTACTGCTTGCGGTTTTGCTTCACCAGCGCAAGCATCCTCACGCGGACGCCGCGTGGCTTCAAGCCGCCGCACATATCACGCGGGGTGGCTATGCGTTTCTGCTCGAGCGCGAGCGAACACTCGCTTTTCCACTGGTCGCTCACTATTTGAATAGCGATGCTCTGCCTCTGCGCTCGGCAGCGCTCACGCTCCTCGCTCATCTGGAACGCGTGCCACCGCCACCTCTGCGCATCATCACGCTTGGGGCGTTTCAGGTGTGGCAAGGGACGCGCCGCGTGGACCCGCGCGCGCTCCACAAACGCCGCGCGCGCGAGTTGCTCGCACTGCTTTTGATCGCGCCCGCGCACACACTGGCGTTCGATCAAATTGCCGATGCGCTCTGGCGTGACAAACCCCCGGCGGCAACCCAAGCCCTGTTCCATCAAGCCACTTTGCGCCGCGCGCTCGAGCCCGAACTGCCCGACAAGTTTCCCTCGCGCTATGTGCAGGTCGAAGAGGGCAAGGTGACGTTGCGCCTGCCTGCCGGTTCGACGATTGATTTTCACACCTTCGAGGCGCATTGTCGCGCTGAAGAGTGGGACGCCGCGCTCGCGCTGTACGGCGGCGACTTGTTCCCCGACGATCCTTACGCCGACTGGGCGGTTGTGCCGCGCGAGCATTACAAACGGCTCTATCTGCGCGCACTCCTCATCACCGCGCATCGCCAGATGCAAGCGGGGCGCGCGCGAAGCGCTGGAAGCGTGCCACCGCATCCTGGAGATTGATCCATGGCAAGAGGACGCGGTGTTGTTGGGAATGCGCGCCTATCTGGCGTTCAACGATCGCGCTGGCGCGGTGCGTTTGTATCGTCAATTGGAGCGCACCTTGCGCGAAGAACTGAACACCGTCCCCCAAGCCGAACTGCGCGCCCTCTACCAATCCCTCCTCTAACCACTGACTACTATCCACTAACCACTCTCCACTAACCACTAAAACACTCCGCGTCAGTCGCGCGTCAGTCCATCGTGCTACTGTGAGACCCAAAGGGTTGGCAAAACCCAGCGGGTCTTTTTTACGCGCACCACTCACACATTTGTTTTGCGATTGTGGATGGATACCGACGAGCCGAACGAATGGCGCGGCACGCTGCATTCCGTGGCGAATGATGCGGACTATCCGTTTACCGATATGCAGATGTTGCTCGACTTGTTACGACAGTTGACGAGTTACACGGACACGCCGGCGCAAGTCGACCAACCGTCGGAGGGGAGAGATGAGTAACACGGAAAACTCGTCGGATCTTTTTCATACGCTGGTGACCATCCTCATCGCGCTTTTGGCGGTGGCGGGCGCGGTCATCTCGTGGCGGGTGGCAGTGAATCTGGACACGGCGAACCGCGCGGACGGCGCGGCATTACGCGCGGTTACCGATCGCGAAGACATTACCCTGCGCGCGCAAATCATCCTCACCGAGCATCTCATCGCGTACGCCGCTTATCTCAAAAATGACGCGCTCGCCGAGGCGTACAATGCGCTCGCGCGCGCCAACCCCACGCGCACCGACCTTGCCGATTATGCCAGTGTCTTTCGCTACGCGGCGAATCGAGCGCTGGACGCCATTCCCCAGCGCTATCTCGATCGCGAAGAACGTTTGATGCGCGAGCGCGATCTGGGCGCGCACATCGCGCAAGAAGCGCGCGATAAGGATACGGAATCCCAGCCCCACTATGCGCGCGCAGATGCGGCGCGGCAAAAAACTCGCGTGTTGCTTGTCACGATTTTCTCGCTCAGTTTCGCCGCGTTTCTGTTGACCACCGCCGATGCTATTCGCAATCCCTTGCGCTATCTCTTTCTGCTCAGTGGCACAGCCGTTTTTGCCCTGGCGGTGTTAATGGCTTTGCTCATCGAAATCCTCAGCGCGCTCTTACCTTAACACGGAATACGCAATACGCAATACGCAACACGCAATATCTTGCGAGACACCAATGACCAACTCGTCAACACAAGCCACCCCAGAACAACCTGCCCGCGAGGATCACGTCAAACGATGGCTGGGTATCTTGATTGCGTTCATCACTCTGCTCGTTACGGCAACGTCGTTCCTGGAGGACTATGCGGCAACACAGCGTGTAACATATGCACGTTACTCGCGGGAAAACTCAACCGCTTCGACGGCGCAACGGGTCCGTGGATTGTTGGACACGACCTTTGCCAGTCACCTCGTCCGCGAGTACGACGAGTTGATGGACCAAGCCCGCAGTCTCGATGCCAACCGACCGCTGGAAGCCGGCGCGTTCATCACCGCGGCGCGCACACTGACGAAAGAATCACCGCTCCTCGCGGCGCCGTACACCACGTTCGACGAACGCGGTTGGCGCACATCTACCGACTATGCTCGCTATGAAGCAGAGACCTGGGTCATCACCGCGACGCTGTTGAGCGAGAGGAGCGAAGCGGCGGCAAAAATCGCAGAGGCGTGGAACAACAAAGGCGACAATTACAAAGTGGCGCTGGTCGTCTTTGCGGTCGTGCTGTTCTTGCTGGCTCTGGCATCCTTGCTGAGCGGCTGTGTGCGGTGGATCTTTCTACTCGTGGGACTGGGGCAAGCAACAGTTGTATCGTTCGCCGTGTTGCTCAATACCGTATCGCCTATCCCCAACATTCCCGACACCGCGCTGCAACACTTTGCGCGCGGGTACGGTTATGCGTGGCAAGGCGAATACTCTGAGGCGATCCGCGCGTACACGCGCGCACTCGAAATTTATCCCAATTATGCCAACGCCCTCACGCGACGCGGCAAGGCATACATGCACACAGAACCGCCGGACCTCAAGCGGGCGATTCAAGATTTGCAAGCCGCGAGTCGTCTCGATAGAGACAATTACAGCATCTTTTGGAGTCTGGGCTGGGGCTATTATCTCATCGGCGATTACACGCGTTCGATCGAAGCGAGCCAGAAATCGTTGGCGCTCAATTCCAAAGTGTGTGGACCGGCGTTCAATATCGCCATCGCGCGATTGGCAATGGGTCAAGTGAGCGATGCCGAGAAAGAGTACGACGCGGCAATCGCGCGCTGCGAAAAGATCGCCCAGGCATATCGCGCCGCCGGACTCGATGCGCCCACGGCGCTCTGGAATGAGATGGATTTGAGCGCGCAAGACATCGAGAATCTCTTGTGCGCCACGCATCAGAAACACTGCTACCCCAATCGCGAGCAACACGAGATCAGCAAGGTAGCGAATCGTGCGGCGATTCTGCAAATCGGCGAAAAATATCTCAAACGTATCAAGGAAGCACTCACCGCGCTCGAGTACTTGAACACGACGGTTGTGCGACCCAGCGGCGCAAAATTCGATGCGCTGGTCTTTGCCAACAAGTTCTACAATGACGCTGACGAATTCGAATCGTACGTTGAACGCGACCGCTTTCCTTATCGTGGAAAAAAGATTTACGCGCTGTGGAATTACTCGAACGTCAAGCCCGAAATGAAAACCGTGTGGAAAGTGTATCGCAATGGCATCGAGAAACCGGATTTGCGCTACGAGGGCAGATGGGGCTTGGCAGCTAACGGCGGCGCGGAGAAAAAAATCAGTTCGTGGTTCATTATGGCGCCGGGACGCTACGATGTGGAGGTGTACGGCGACGGCGAGTTGTTAGCACGCGGAACATTCGAGATTAATGAGAAAGAAACCCTGGCGATGCCGCCGCCCAGCGATCTTCGTCCCAGCGCGCCGGTGACGGTGGGCACCTTGCTCTTGTACGATGATTTTGCCAACAACGCGCATGGCTGGTGGACGGGCAACGCCAGCGCGGATGTGTCGCGTCTCAAAGAAGCCAGGATTCAGAACGGCGAGTACATCGTACTCACTCACAAAAAAGATACCTCCTGGCGCGTGACGTGCGAAGATTGTGGCACATTCGACGATGTGTACTATGAAGCGAATGTGCGCTACGTCAGTGGTCCCACGGATTTTGGTTACGGCTTGATTGTGCGCGGCGATTCGGGAATGGAGCGTGGCTATCTCTTTAGCATTTCCGCTGATGGTTCTTTCCGCATCGCCAGGGATGTGACCGACACTGTCGTTTCGCTGGTGCGCTGGACGAATGACCCGGTGATTCAAGTGAAAGGGACGAATCGTCTGGGGGTGCTAGCGCGCGGCAACGCGTTCGAGTTTTTCATCAATGGCAAATCGGTCGCGCGCATCAGTGATTCAGCGCTCACCAGGGGCTATATCGGTTTGTACGTCGGCTCGGAGAATCTCCAGATTGCCTTCTCGCAAGTGCGGGTGTGGCAACTGCGATGAATTCAAATCCAAAACAGAAAGGAGGTGAAAAAAATGAAACCAATGCTACGTGGATTGATCGTACTTGCGTTCTTGGCTTTGTGCACATCTTTGCTTGCGCCTCCGATGCTCCACGCGGCGCCCTCACTCGCCGAGAAGACAGGGTACACCTTGCTGACCTCTTTGAGCGCCGATCCGAAGAAGAGCGACTATACTGCCTCGTTCGATCCCGAAGTCGCTGCCATTTACGCCTGGGCACTCGTCGTGGCGGAAGGTGGTGCGGCGGAAAAGCAATTCACAGTGGACATCCAATTCACATCGCCGCTGGGAAACAAGGTCGAATCGAAATGGTACAGCGGCGACACCGGCAAGGTAACGACAGTTTCACGGGAAAGTTACGACGCCGGGAAATGGGGCACCAAGAATGTGGCGCGCCGACAACTCGACATTGCGGGGACCGACAACGCCGACTTGACCGGACAGTGGACGGTTACCTACAGCGTGAGCGGCAAGGTGATGTACACCGAAAACTTTACGCTCGCCACAACCGCCGAGATCGAGGCATTTACCAAAGAGGAGGCGGCAAAGAAAGAACTCGAGGACAAGGGGTACACGGTCAACAACTTTGGCACCACCACGTGGAGTGATGGGACGATCGCCGCTTTTGTCCGAATGCCGATGGTCTCCAACACGATCTATTCTCCGGAAACATCGCAACAACTTGTAGATGGTTTCACCGCCGACCGCAAGGGCTTTCCTACGGCTACCGTCCTGATCGTCCAACTGGAATACACCGAGCGTTATTGGATTCGTTACGACATCAAGGTCACCGACTGGGATGCCTACGTCAAGTCGAAAGATTTCGACAAGTTCCTAGAGGCGCTCTGGCGTTCGATCTGGGATGCGGAGAAGGGAGAGTTTCTCAAGACCTCGCAAGAGCGTAAGGACTTTATCACCAAGAACTTTGGCGCGGGGACATACAAACCACCGCCCAACGTTGACCCGAAGCAAGGCACGGTTGGCTCTGTGCGCGTCCAGGTCTCGCCCGCCACGTTGCCTGCTGATGGTACCAGCACGGCACAGGTCACCGCCACCGTGTACGACAAACAAAACAAAGCCGTACCCGACATCGCGCTCACGTTCACAGTGAGTGGAACGGGGATGGGGACCATTCAGCCCAAGACAGCAACCACCGACAGCAAAGGTCAGGCAAAGGCGACCTACAAAGCCGGTACCAAAGCCGGTACTGTGGTAATCACTGTCACTGTGGGCAAGACCACCGGCACCGCGACGCTCACGTTGGGTGAAGATAAGGGCGATCCAGCGGCTGACAATGTGCGAACGTTCCTGGCAGGGCAAGGTTATCACGTCATTGCGGTCAAATACGAAAAAGCCGAGTCGTATGCCTGGGTGTTGCTTGATCTGGGAGAGGATTTTGAAAGCGAAGACCTCGCCTGGGCAATTCTGCATGGCTGCGCGACGTTGCGCGACAACTATCCCAACGCAAACAAACTTGCGGTCGCCATCCTGTACGAGCAGGCGTACGCGCTGGTCTTTCCAGCCAAAGCCGCCGATGTAGATCAAGTGGTTGCCGCCGTCAAAGCGGCAAAAGGCGACAAAGCCAAGATCAATGCCGCCCTGCAACGTTTCCTTGCCGTTGTGTTCAACAACGCCGTGGTACTGGATGCGCGAACCGGTAAGCAAGTCGGCACGGTCAAGGACTTTACGGACATCACCTTTGGCTTTTAGGTCAAAAGGATCAATCTCAAGAAAGGAGAAGGATTATGCCTCCCATGCCTGTTCCCGACACGTTCGATGCGGGACGCATCGCGCTGAATATGGTGCTCGCGGTGCTCTGGGCGCTGGTTGCCTCCATCGGTTTTGCCGGCGCGATCGGAATTGGACTCAAAGTCTTTTCGGTGCTCACGCCGGGCTTTAACGAGATGGAGGAACTGAAAAAAGGCAACAACGCCGTCGCCATCCTCTGGGCAGCGTTCGTCATCGCGGTAGCCATCGTCGTCGTCGGCGTTTTGCTCAAGTAACACCGTTGGCTTGTGATCAGACCTGTCAGGTTTTTGAAAACCTGACAGGTCTCGCTGCGTGTTAGGACAAATTTGAAAATTTGTCCTAACCATTCAGGAGTTGTGATGCGCAAGCATCTCTGGTTGTGTCTGGTGCTTGTTCTCGTTTCGACGCGCGCCGTTTTCGCGCAAGAACCTGACCCTACCGATCAGGTCAAATCCTTCTTGACCGCCAAAGGGTACACGGTCACGGAGGCAGATTACTATCCCGACACACAAGGCAAGCCGCGCCCAGAGGTCGTCTATGCTTTGATGGAAGCAGTCAGCGGCAATCTGGATAGTGCGGATATGGCGGCGCAAGTCGTTCTGGGTTTCCACGCTTTGCGTAAATATTTTCCGCGCGCAGAAACGGTGATGTCCGTACTCACGTACAAGAAATATGTCATTTTCTTTTCGACCTCGAGTGCAACGTTCGATAAATTCACGCAAGGCGAAATACGGAGCAATGTCTTCTGGAACAGTGTGCGCGACAGGGTTCAGATTTACGATTGGAGCAAGCAAGCGTACACCGACGAAAAGGATTTCAAATCGAACAATCAAACCGGCAAAGATTTTGGCACCACACCGCCGAATCCGATCCCGCTCCCAGCTCCCACTTTTCCCAGGAGCGCGCTCTTGCGACTCGAACCTTCCACCACCTACTTGCCCGCAGACGACACCACCACCGTCACTCTCATCGCGACGCTTCTCGATGCAAATTATGCACCACTCGTTGGACGCACGCTCGATTTTTCGTACGAAGCCGCCGGCCAAGCGACGCAATCGTTAGGTACGCCAGTTACCGATGCGAACGGCACCGCGCGTGCGCAAGTCAAAGCACCGCCGGACGTGGACAGTCTCTTGCTGCGCGTCTCGACCGAAGCGTTGAACAGTCAAGTTTCGATTGTCGTGGGTCCGCAGGTCACCGCCAAAGCCGAGCAAGTGGATGCCGTCATCGAAGGACTGGGCAAACAGGGTTATGCCGAGATAGACGCCGGTTTTTTCTCGCGCACATCCGCCACCGGTGAAGTGATCAACACGAGTGTTGTAGCGATGCGAATGGCAAGCCAGACACTCGATCGCGCGTTTTATTCTCAACTCAGTCGCGGCTTTGGTACATTGCGAACGGTGTTTCCCAAGTCGAATCAACTGCTGGTGATTTTGCTCTATCGCGCCGAGGGGCAAGAGTGGTACTTGTATTGGAAAGCGCAGACCGCCAACTGGGATCAATTTGTCGCCGGCAAGATGAGCGAAAACGATTTCTGGCGTTACCTCGAATATGTCGGCGCGTACGACGAGGACGGTAATCGAATAGATGACAAGAATTTTATGGACAAGAATTTTGGCGCGGGCGGCAGTGGCAAGCAAGCGCGTGTAACGCGCACGCTCGAATCCACAATCAAAAAAGAAACCTGGGGCAATCAATGGCGTGGGCAAGAGTTTGTGATTCTGCCGGGCAGTTTTGCCGATACCTTCACGCTCGTCGAAATGACTGAGAACGTCACCGCCATTCGCATTTTTCAATCGCCAGAATTTCGCACACCGATTCTGGAATTCAAGCGCGGCGACAATCCTGACACCCTGAAAAAATGGCGCCTGGGTCAAGGGCAGTACCTCTTTGCCGTCGTCGCGCCCACTGCGCCTGCCACCGCGCGAATGACCTACGTGGAACATTTGCCGCAATAGCGCGGCGGCGTTTGTCGTATGGAAAGGAATCCAACTATGCGTGCGCTCAACCGTCTATGGCTATCCCTCATTGCCGCCGCGCTTGCCCTGACGTTCGCGGCGAATCCAACGCTACCTGTCCGCGCTGATGATATGCCCTCCCTGGACGCGCCCGCATTCGAACCGCGCGCACAAGCCGGCGAGGTGGATCTCACGCTGAGCGAAGTGAGCGCGCTTCAAGCCGTTGCGGATGTGCCGTTGGTGCTGGGCAAAGCAACGGCAGTGCGGACCAAGATTACTTTGCCAGCAAACACGCGTGTGGATGCAAAGGTCACGCTGGAGGTGAACGCAACGCCGTACGAGCGCGTGGTAAATTTGGTGGGACCGCAAACGGTGGTCACGTTGCGCGTTGCCGAACCGCGCGCCCTGACGCCGGTGACGCTCAAAGCGTCGGTTGTACCCACCGGCATCGTCCGCGATCCAAACCCCGCGAACAACACCAAGACCGTGACCGTTCAAACCGTGCAAACGACTGAAAAGATCGTGGCGTTTTTCTTGCCGGTGGATTGGACGCCGGAAGAACAGAGTCGGCACAATTACGCCACCGCGTATCCCCGGTACGTGCAAAACGCGGCCGAGTTTCTCATCGGCGCGTATCCGCTGGCAGAAGATCAAATCATCGTGGACTCGACAATGACGCCGCACATCTTGACGCCGTTCGAGAAAACACTGGTGGATAGCGCGGGGAAATTCAATTATCGCAACGCGCTCGCGTTGTACGGGAGTATTGCGATTGTCGGACGATTGTATCGTCCCGATGCCGCCATCATCATCGGTATCCTGCCGCCCGGTGGGTTTAGCCAGAATGGCAAGCCCAAAACGCTGGGACTCACGTTGACAGCGGTGCAAGGCATCGTGACCAGTCAATTCGATCTCGGTGACGCCATAACGGCGGTGCACGAAATCGGACATCTCTACGCGTTGTACGAGGATTACGATTACGCGATTCAGCCGCCGCGTCCGGGTGTCGAGATTCTGGTGCCGGCGTATTGGGTGCAACGGGAACAAGAACTGGCAAGCACGCCGTCAAAAAAATTGTGGACGTATATGAGTTCGGGAAGCAAACAAGTTGCCTACTGGACGGATCAACGCATCTACGAGTACTTGCTGGCCAAGTTTGCGTTGCGCGGTGGCACGGCGAGCGCACCGCTCATCCTCGCCGCGACGATGGCCTGGCAAGTGGACAAAGACGGTTCGCCCGCCGATTACAGCGCGAACATCCGTCGTTTTGAACGCACGCAACCGGTGTATTGCGCTGTCGCCGGCATCGCGCTTAAAGCCGGCGCGCCCATCGAAATTCGACTCTATCGAAGTAACACACTGGTCAAAACAGAGCGACGACTTGCAGTGGCAGGTAACAAATGGTATCCCGTGTTGCTAGCGGACGCGAACAAGTTGCCCGAAGGCACGTATCGCGTGGAAATTTATCTGGAGGGACAGTTGGTCAAATCGAATCAATTTGAGGTCAAGGCGAGTCGTTAGACAGTGCGAATTCCACAAACTTAAAATTTCTGTGCATCGCCCGTATGAACGTGTCACAAAAGAATAGTTGTGCTATAATGTAAACAGGTAAACGAACTACCGTTTACCTGTTTACTTTCTACCTGTCTACTTTCTACCACCAGAATCCCTATGCCCGAGTTTGTTCACCTGCACGTCCACAGCGAATACAGCTTACTCGATGGTCTGCCGCATCCCAAAGACCTTGCCGCGCGCGCAGCGGAACTGGGACAGCCCGCGCTTGCCCTGACCGATCACGGCGCAATGTTTGCCGCGATCGAATTCTATGATGTGTGCCAGGCGCAAGGCATCAAGCCGATTATCGGTATGGAAGCATACCTTGCCAGACAGTCGCGGCACGATCGTGATCCCAAAGAGGATCGCAATGCGTATCATGTGCTCTTGCTCGCCGAAAACAACGTCGGCTATCAAAATTTATTGAAACTGGCATCGGCAGCGCAACTGGAAGGATTCTACTACTATCCGCGCCTCGATCGCGAACTACTCGCGCAATACCACGCCGGATTGATTTGCACCACCGGTTGCCCATCCAGTCTGGTGCCGCGCTTGATTCTTGAAAATCGCCACGATGAAGCGCGCCGCGCGCTGGCGTGGTTCCGCGAGGTGTTTGCCGGGCGTTTTTACATCGAACTGCAACATCATCGCGTCGGCGATTTTGCCACACTCAACCGCCATCTCCTCGCGCTGGCGCGCGAATTTGATTTGCCGGTGGTGGCAACGAACGATGCGCATTATTTGCGTCCCGAAGATGCCGGCGCGCAGGATATTTTGCTCTGCATTCAAACGAACACCGTCGTCTCCGATACCAAGCGGATGCGGATGGAGGGGAGCGATTACTATCTGCGCTCTTCCGAAGAGATGTACGCGCTCTGGCACGAAATTCCAGAAGCGCTCACCAACACGCTGGTCATTGCAGAACGTTGTAACGTGGATCTGGATTTCAAGGGCTATCACCTGCCCGTCTTTACCGTCCCCGCAGGGCATACCCCAGCCACGTATCTGCGCTCTCTGTGTGAAGAGGGATTCAAAAAACGCTATCCGAATGGCAATCCCGCCGCGCGCCAGCGTCTGGAGTACGAACTGAGTGTCATCCACGCGATGGGATTCGATACGTACTTTTTGATTGTGTGGGATTTGATTCGCGCGGCGCGCGAGCGCGATATCTGGTTCAACGTGCGCGGCTCGGCCGCCGGTTCGATGGCGGCGTACTGCGCCGGCATCACCAATCTCGATCCGCTCAAACACAATCTCATCTTCGAGCGCTTTCTCAATCCGGGGCGCATTTCGATGCCCGACATTGATCTGGATTTTCAAGACGATCGGCGCGCTGAACTCATCGAGTACACGATTCAAAAGTACGGCAAGGACAACGTCGCACAGATTATCACCTTTGGCACGATGGCAGCTAAAGCCTCGATTCGCGATGTGGGACGCGCGCTCGATTATCCCCTGAACGAAGTGGATCGCATCGCCAAAATGCTCCCCACAGGACCCAACGTCCGCATAGACGAGTGCCTGGAAAAAATCCCCGAGTTTCGTCAGGCATACGAAGAGAATGATTACATCCGCAAGTTGATTGACAATGCACGCTTGCTGGAGGGCGTGGTGCGTAACGCGGGCACACACGCCGCCGGCGTCGTCGTCGCGGATCGTCCGCTGGTCGAGTACGCGCCACTGCATCGTCCGACCAAAGGTGATCAGAGTGGCGGTTTTCCCGTCGTGCAGTACGAAATGAACTGGCTCGAGCGCGTCGGTTTGTTGAAGATGGACTATTTGGGGCTGGCATCGCTCACGGTGATGCGGCGCGCGTGCGAGTTGATTCAACAACGTCACGGCATTGCCTACGATTTGAACAACATTCCCGTCGAAGATCCCAAAGCGTTCGAGTTGTTAGCGCGCGGCGATGTGACCGGTGTGTTTCAGGTGGAAGGTGCCGGGATGCGCCGCGTGCTCCAGCAACTGCGTCCCACCAGGTTTGAACACGTCGTCGCCACAATCAGTTTGTACCGCCCCGGTCCGATGGAACACATCGGCACCTACATCAATCGTCTGCACGGCAAAGAGCGCGTCGAGTACAAACATCCCAGACTCAAACCGATTCTCGAAGAGACGTTTGGCATCATCGTTTATCAGGAGCAAATCATTCAAATCGCCGTCGCGCTGGCCGGATACAAACCGGGCGAAGCGGACGAAATTCGCAAAGCGGTCGGCAAAAAGATCAAAGAGAAGATCGAAGCGCATCGCGAAAAATTCGTGCAGGGCGCGGTGGCAAACGGCATCGAACGTTCGGTAGCCGAAGCCATCTACAGCGACATTGAGTTTTTTGCGCGCTATGGTTTTAACAAAGCGCATGCCGCGAACTATGCCGTGTTAACGTGCCAGACCGCGTTTCTCAAAGCCCACTATCCGCTCGAATATATGACCGCGCTGCTCACCACCGAAATCGGTAACGTCGAAAAAGTGGGACAATTGGTGAGCGAAGTACGCCGAATGGGCATCGAAGTGGTGCCACCGAACGTGAACACCAGCGATGTCATCTTTACGATTACGCCGGACAGTCGCGGCATTTACTTTGCACTCAGCGCGATCAAAAACGTCGGGGTGAACGCGGTCGAGGTCATTGTGAACGCGCGCAAGCAAGGCGGTCCCTTCCGAACGCTGGACGATTTTTGTCGTCGTGTGGACTTGCGTCAGGTGAATCGGCGCGGGCTTGAATCGCTCATCAAAGCCGGCGCGCTGGACGATTTTGGACGGCGTTCGCAACTACTCCAGGTCCTCGACCGAATGCTGGCGGCTTCGCAAGCCGTGCACGAAGCCAGCGCGCGCGGTCAACTTTCGATGTTTGGCGCGCTCGCGGTCGCCGCGCCGGTGGATACGTTCGGCGTCTTGCCCGATGAGCCGGAAATTCCCCAGCGCGACAAACTGGCAGCGGAGAAGGAATTGACCGGCGCTTACTTTTCGGATAATCCGCTCTTGCGTCTGGCGAAACACGCGGACAAGCGCGTGACCCATCTGGCACAACAACTCGACGAATCACTGGCGCGGCAAACCGTCACGCTGGCGGGTGTGGTCACCAGCGCGCGCGTCATCACCACCAAAAAAGGCGACGCGATGGCGTTCGTCTCGCTGGAAGATCCATCCGGCGTGATCGAACTGACCGTGTTCCCCAAAGTGTTCGAACGCACGCGCGCGCTATGGCAAAACGACGCGGTCGTCTTCGTCAAAGGCAAGGTGGATGTGCGCGAGGAGAAACTGCAGGTCATCTGCGACGCGGCTGAAGAGTACAATCTCTCGTTGCCGTCTGCAGCGTCGCCCACCGCAACGACAGTGCAATATGCAATGCCTGATGCGGACGAAGCCGCGCTGGCAGAAATCGAAGTTCCGTTTGAGGATCAAGTGCACTTGCTGCCACCGCCGGAGGAACCGCCGGAGGACGGTGTTCAGTGTTCGGTAGGCAGTGTTCAGTGTTCAGTGAGCGGGCAGGAGGCAGGTGGCAGGAGGCAGGAGGCAGAAGGCGGGAGGGAGGAGGCAGAAGATGGGAGGCAGGTGGCAGAAAGCGGTAACGGTAGTGAGGGATCTGTTGAGCCGAAGCACGTTGCCGAAGCACGCGCATCGTATCAACCCGCGCGGCACTTGTACATTTTCCTCGCGCGCACTAACGACTATGCTGAAGATGTGCGACGAATGCGCGAACTCTTTACGTTGTTGTCGAGTGCACGTGGAAACGATCGCTTTACGTTCTACGTGCCCAATCCGCAAGGTATCGTCCAACTCGATTTTCCGAATCACTCGACCAGTTACAGTCAGGTGCAAAACACGCTGAACGAACTGATGCGTGAATGGGGCAAATTAGAAGTGCATTGAGGAGACGCGCGTTTTCGTCGGCGCTTGGCGCACAGACGTAAATGTAAAGTAATTACTCAGCCGTGCTATCAATCGCGCGCGACAAGCCCCACCCCCTAACCCC